>JGI11944J13513_1000426_pt1 | contig 42229 bp, 35 predicted proteins | sample TerdegcoTASludge_FD_13513 | JGI IMG/M metagenome (IMG submission 13513) | reverse complement strand
GTTTGGGCAAAAATAGGCAGACTAAATATTAATATAATAAATATTGTAAATATTATTTTTTTCATTTTAACCTCCTATTGACTAAGGATTAAGTCCAGCAAACATATCATTTAACATCTGAGCTATATCATAATAAAATGTTCCTTCTGGGGCATAACTTAACATGTTTTGAACAGAACCTTGGATGTTATCTAAATTTGTTTGTATATTTAAAATAAAATCTGGTTCCGGACCTGTTCCATCAAGATAATCTTGAAATTGCTCTTGTGCTGTAGTGTCGCTCAAAGTATCAGATATATTCACTACGGCTGCTGCAAAATTGGCGATAACATTTTGAAACTGTAGATCGACATTTGTTGGATCTGCTTCAGCAGCTTCATTAATATAATTTGCTGCATCTGCTAGTTGACTCATCATTTCACCAAAAGCATCCATATCACTATCAGTAATCTCCCCATCTCCATTTGAATCCAAGATAGCTAACATAAGATTTGGTTCTTCTTCTCCTCCTTGAGAACTGATGATTTCAGTTATAGCATTTGCAATATAATCGTTAAAACCAGAATCTGCAATTATAAGATTTCCAACAATTTGATTTGCTGCTGCAAGATCAGGTCCAGAGAAAACATCATTATCAATATCATCTTCTAGTAAAGCAATTATCGTCTTAATCTTTTCAGGATCCCCTGCTGCAAGGATCTGTCTTGCATATTCTATTTTTTCAGAAGGGGTCTTAATCGATTTATAATTTGACTCGACACTTCCCTCGAAAAGATTGAAAGTGCAGCTAAATGAAAAGATAAAAATAAAAATAAGAATAAAAATTAGATTCTTTTTCATAAATATATCCTCCTTAAGGTTATATTTTTAGATTTTTAAATTCTTTTACTCCTAATATAATAATAGTGCAATTTTTTATTAAATTCAACTTTCAATTTAAATTAATTTACTTAAATTAATTTAATTTTCTTTTTAAAAGTAAAAATAAGAAAAATGGGGCACCTAAAAAGCCAGAGACTGCGCCAATTGGAAGTTGAATGTTTGAACCAAATAAAGAGGGGATTAGATATGTAAGAATATCTATTACAACTAGAAAATTACCACCAAAAAATATTGAATAGATAAGATTTTCTTTGAAGTGATTTTCAGAATTTAATTTTAGTAGATATGGTACAATTATACCTATAAAAGGGATTATCCCACTTTGTGCAACTATTAAACTTACACCTATGGCGCTTATCAAGAAAAATACTTGCTTAAATTTTGCAGCATTTAATCCAACAACATTTTCTAGAGAACCGGAAATAGATATAAGATCAAATTCTTTATGAAAAGAAAGGTAGATTATAGTTAAAAAAAGTTCAAATATAATAAGGAATAACCAGCTTCTATCTGCAAGAGGGATTATCCCCATCATCCAAGAAAGAGCAAGATTAACCTTTTGACCAAGTAGATAGAAAAGTATGGTTATAGCTGCTGTAAAAAATGAGTTCACAATTATTCCAGAGATTATTAGAGAGGAAGAAGAATAAGATTTTGTTTTTAATGCTATTAAAAATATTAAAAGAGCTGCAAGAATACCAAATAAGATTGCAAATAAAGGTATCATTTTTATTAAAGTAATAGAAAACCCTTCGGAGAAAAAGATTTTACCTGAGATTGAAAAGAAAGAGGATATAAAGATTGCTAGGCTACAACCAAAAGAAGCTCCTGAAGAGATTCCAAGAGTGTAAGGTTCTGCCAAAGGATTTTTCAAGATGACTTGCATGACAAGCCCAGAGACAGAAAGTACCGCACCTATTATAAAAGAAGAGATAAATGATGGGATTCTTATACTTCTTATGACTGTTAAGATGGAGCCATCTAGGTTGCTAAAAGGTTTGTTAAAAATAATATTTAAAACCTTTATTGGTGATATTATAGAATTTCCAAAGGAAAGTCGAAAGAAAAAGATAAAAAAAGTGAGTAGGATAAATATAAAAATGTTAAATAAGAACTTAAATTTTTTTTCTTTTACCATCTTCTATTTATTTGAATTTTATACATAAATATTGCTGTTATAAATTTATTTGAAATTTAATAAAGCTAATTGTTGAATTTGTTTGATGCCCCTGGTTTTGTTAGAGGAATATTTTGTTTACATAATGGGCAATCTTCTTTGTCAAAAAGGGAAGCAGAAACTTTTGCCAAGGAATTTGGAATTTTACCTTCTACTTCAACTTTTTCTTTACTTCTATCTAATAAGACAAAAAAATCTAGTATGTTAACATCATAGTTTTTTAAACAATCTGCAACTTCTTTGATTGAGCCGCCGGTAGTTATTATATCTTCGACAACAATGAGATTTTTTCCTTTTATATCGCTAAAACCACTTCTTAAAACCATATTATCATTTTCCCTTTGAGTGAAGGCAAATTTTTTACCTAGTTTTAATGCAGTAAGAAATCCGATGGCTATTGCACCAAAAGCAGGAGATACAACATAATCAAATTCTAGATTTTTACTTTTTATTAATTCTACAAGTTTATCTACAATCTTTTCGAGAATCGTAGGATTTTCAATAAGTTTTATCTTTTCGAAGTATGTATCTGAATGTTTCCCTGATGTAAGTAAAAAATGACCACTTAAAAGGGCACCACTTTTCTTAAAAAGTTCTACTATTTCGTTAATTTCATTCATTATATCCCCTTCTAATTTATTTAACATTTAATAATCCCATTGTTTTATTTATTATCTACAATGGATAGAATAACTTCTAATTTATATATTTAAATAATTCTGGTAAATTTCCACCTCTCGAGCGAATGGTAGATTTTAAACCATCTAAATTTAATAAAATCATATTACTATTTAGTAAAAATAGATACAGCACAAATGATTTTTATCAATACTTTTATCTTGTTTTGACTTTTTAATACTTTTTTTCTTAATAAAAATAAAATAAGAATGACTAAATTACATAAATATTTTTATATTATTATGGCTTTTGAAAACTTTTTATATAAAGGAAAACAAATAAGATCAATTTATTTGTGTCAATACTTATAATTTTTAATTATGATTGTTCATTTAAGTTTGAGTTCAAGTCTGAATATAGAAGTGAATGCTTTACCTTGTTGGAATCAAATATTATTCTAAAGGTCGTTCCGGCTCCTGGTTCACTTTCTACATCAATTTCAGCTAAAATGGATTGAATAATCCTATACACTATTGTAAGTCCAAGGCCAGTTCCTGTTGATTTTGAAGTAAAAAATGGATTAAAAATCTTTTGAATAGTCTGCGAATCCATACCTGGACCATTATCTTTTATCTCCAAAATTACATCTGATTCTATATCATAGGTTGCTATGATAACAGTTTGATTTTCAGATATTGCTTCAAAGGCATTTTTTACAAGGTTTACAATGGCTTGGATAAGTAAATCTTTATCTGCAAGTATTGGTGGAATATTCTCTTTCAGTTTCAAAATAAGGTTCTTATTTGAAAGCTGAAACTGAGATTTCATCAAACTAAAGAGTTCTTTTATAACTTCATTTAGGTTTAATGCAGTAAGTTTCGGTTGAAGTGGTTTTGAGCTTGAAAGAAATGTATCTAAAATCCTATTTAATCTTTTTATTTCAGAAGAAGTAGTGTTTAAGGATTGGATAAGTTGGGATTTACAATTTGGGCATGAGCAGGTCTCAGTATCTTCTATCTGTTTTTGGGCTATTTTTATGTTTAAGTCAAGTGAGGTCAAAGGGTTTCTTATTTCATGAGCCAAAGTGTACATCATTTCCATGAGATTTGAAAAGGATTTTTCTATCTGTTTTTCTCTTTCTTCCTTTATTTGAGCATTTATATCGTAAAAGACGATAAGAATAGCAGTTTCACCATCATACAATTGAATTTTATTGATAACGAATTTTAAGTAGTAGGAGGATTTAAAAACTTTAATTGAGCAGATAATCTGTGTAGTTTTATCTTCATTTTTGGTTATTTCAAAGTTTCTTATGACTTCTTCAGGAAGAACCTGTAAAATAGAGTTTTTCTTAATCTGCTCAAATAATACGGAGGATTTTTTATTATAAAATATAGGGTAGCCATCTAGATCTGTTAAAACGATCCCTTCGTCTAGCGAATCAAAAATAGAAAGATATATCGAATTTGATTTAGATAGATTTATTAGACTTTTCTTTATATCTTCTTTATTTATGATTTCTCTATCTAAAGAGTTGATAAATTTTTCATAAAATGATCTTCTCTCCAATAAAGTCTCCGTTTAAAATCTGCTTTCTATTAAGATAAGCAAAAATTAAACTATTATCAATAGGATAATTATAATTTTTAGAAAAATCTTCGATTTTATTTAAGTATGAAAGAATTCTTATTATTTTTTCATAAGAAATATCTGATGCAATGACTGCTTTTTGTTCACTATAGGAATTCAGTATAGATTCACAGAAGAGAATAAGCTGGCGCAAGAAAAAGGGGAAATCTTTTTGAGTCAATAGATTTTCAATAAAAATATTGAATCTATCTGCTTCAAGAAAGAAAAGCTCAAATGTTTCTCTTATTGTTTTGATAAATCTATTTATATCTGATTTTAATAAGGTAAAAAGGTCGTAAAAAGAGTTTATGGATTGATTACTTAAAAGGTTGTAGTTTAGTTTCCATTCATGTTCTAAAATATTTTTTAATTCTTCCTCTTTTATTCTATCTATTTCAAAGATTGCACATCTTGATAGTATTGTTGGTAAAAGGTTTGATTTAGAAGTAGAAGTAAGTATAAATAATAGATTTTCATCTGGTTCTTCTAGTGTTTTCAAAAATGAGTTTGCAGAATCTTCCTGCATATATTCGATATTGTCAATTAAGATGACTCTTTTATCTAGCTGATATGTGTTTTCAATCCATTTCTGTATGTTTTTTATTTCAGAAATATAGATTCTATCAGATTTAAACGCTTTTTTATTTTTGATTATACTTTCACAAAGATTTATAGTCGTATCTACATCATTTTTATCTTCTATTTTTATTGATTTTAACTTATAGAAAATGTAAGAAGCATCCTCATAAAAACTTGAATCAATAGATTTTTCATCTATTTCAGATATCCTAAAAACAAAGGTGGATAGGAATCTTGCAAGGACAAATTTTATTTTTTCAAAAGCAATATTTTTATCTATAAGTTGATTTTCAGATTCCTTTATCTGTGAAATTAAAAAAGAAAGTTCGTCGAACGGATAGTTTTTAGCAAGATAGCAAAAGTTTTGCTGATAGAATATACTAAGGCAGGAATCTAAGTTAAAGATATTTTTGATTATATGATAGGTTGTTATTCTTTTACCAACAGATGAAGGACCTATCAATAAAATGGCTGGATATCTTATCTTGTTTGAATTTAATACATTTTGAACAATTGAATTTTTAATAGTGGAATAGAGCTGATAAACCATTTTATTACCTTACTAAAATTCCAAAATCATATTAAAATTATTAAACAATTGAAAAATTTGTAAAAAATTAAAAATTATAAACTATCAAAAAACAAAAGAGCCATTCTTGCCAAAAGTTGTTCGGCATCTCTCTTTGAGTTTGACCTTACAGGTCCAAAATATAAATCTTTGATTCTTAAATACATGACATAGTAGATTTCACCATTTTTCTTTTCTTCTTTAACAACATCATATATTGGAAGCACATTATAATGCTTTTGAGCGAGTTCTTGGATTTTAGACTTCGGATTTTTAAGTTCTTCCAAACCAGAAAGTATCTCAACATTTTTTTCAATAAATTCTTTACAAAAATCTCTTGTTTTCTCTATTCCTTCTGCAATGTATATTGCACCAATCAAAGATTCCATCGCATCTGAAAGGATAGATTTTTTCCTTCGCCCACCATTGATCTCTTCACCTTTTCCAAGAAGTAATATCTTATCAAGACCAATTTGCAGTGCAAAATTTGAAAGATAATCCGCACTTACTATGATACTTCTAATCTGAGATAGCTTCCCTTCATCTAGTTCTAAGAAATTTTTATATAGATAATCTGTAACAATAAATTCTAATACAGCATCTCCTAAAAATTCGAGTCTTTCATTGTTTAAGTCTGTTTCATGGGATAAAGATCTATGGATCAATGCTTTTGTATATATATCTAGTTTTTCGGGGTTTAAATTGTAACTTTTGAGGAATCTTATAATTTTTTCTTTTGAATCCATATCGAATCTAAGTAATCATACATATAGAAAAATGTAAAGATGCAATAATTAAATTTTAGTTAAATTTTTTAACTATGATAGAAGCATTTTGCCCCCCAAAGCCAAATGAGTTAGAAAGGGCATATTCTACCTTTTTCTCAATAGCCTTATTTGGAACATAAAAAAGATCACATTCTGGATCTGGATTGTTTAAATTTATAGTTGGAGGGATTATATCATAGTAAACTGTAAGAATAGTATTTATGAGTTCAACAGCACCGGCGGCACCAAGAAGATGTCCAATCATAGATTTATTTGATGATATAGCCAACTCTTTAGCATGATCACCGAAGCATTTCTTTATTGCCTTTGTTTCAGCGATATCTCCAACAGGAGTAGCAGTCCCATGGGCGTTAATATAACTTATTTTATCTGGACTAATCTCGGCATCATTTATTGAAGCTTGCATACAAGATGTAGCTCCCAAACCTTCTGGATGAGGTGCAGTAAGATGATAACCATCTGTAGATGCTCCATAACCAACTATCTCAGCATAGATTTTAGCTCCTCTTGCCTTTGCCTTTTCGTATTCTTCTAGGATAATAGTACCACTACCTTCACCCATGACAAAACCATCTCTATTGATATCGAAAGGTTTGCTTGCGCCTTTTGGGTCATCGTTGTTTTTTGAAACAGCTTTCATATTTGAAAAAGCAGCTAAAGCAAAAGGAATTAAAGATGCCTCGGCTCCACCAGCTATTGCATAATCAAGTTCGCCCCATTGTATTTTTCGAAAAGCTTCCCCTATTGCATGCGCAGAAGATGCACATGCTGAAACTATGGAATAAGAAACACCATGAAGGTCATATTTCATAGCAATTATACCAGCGGCGATATTTGAAATCATTTTAGGTATTGTATAAAGATTGATATATTTTTGACCTTCTTTTAAAAAACCTTCATGAGCTTCTAAAAGAGATAAAAGTCCACCAATACCTGAAGAAAAAATTATTCCAAACTTGTTTCTATCTATATCTGTTTTTAAAAGTCCAGAGTCTTCAATAGCTTTTTCAGTAGACCACAAGGCATATTGAGTGTAAAGATCATACTGCCTTATATCTCTTGGTGAAAGAAAAGAAGCAGCATTAAAATCTTTGATTTTACCACCAATTTTAACATCACTTTTATCTATATCTTCTATATCTAAAAGTTCGACTCCAGATTTACCTTCAACAAGATTTTTCCACTGCTGTTCAACAGTTGAACCAAGGCAATCGATCAAACCCATACCAGTAACAACGACTCTTCTTCGCATTTTGCCTCCTTTGTAGTTTTAGCAAATTATTACAAAGCTCCTATATGAATAAACTTAAATTTGAATACATTTAGAAAACTTTGTTAAAGCACTATAACATATCTCTAGTAAATCTTAACTATATATTTTAACTTTATAAATTTAAATCTTTAACTTTTAACTTTAAAAATTTGAACCTTTAAAAATAGATAAGCAGAGGAAGACCTCTGCTTTCTTTAATGGAGTGTTTCTAATATTACTTATTTTCAAGTTTCATATTAAGGTATTCGAGTAAACCCTTAACATCACTTAATTTTTCGAGGTCTTCATCTGGTATTGAAATCTGATATCTCTTTTCAAGTTCCATCATTAAATCAACCTGTTCGAGTGAATCGATACCAAGGTCATTTACGAAATGAGAAGTCTCTGTTATAGAATCTTTTTCAACACCAAGTTTTTCTACTAAAAGATCTCTTAACTCTTCAAAAGTAACTTTCATTTTTTCCTCCTTAATTTGAAAAGCCAACAAATGTTAATCTATGAAGCATTGAGCAATTGCTTCTGCATCTATCTCTTTTATAAAGGGAACCAAAATAGATTTTGGTCCAATTTCAAAGTAACTACTATATCCTTTTGATTTGATATATAAAATAGAGTCAATCCATCTTACTTGAGATGTGATTGAGCTTGAAATAGTGCTTTTTATAGCTTTATCACTGTTTTCGTAAGGTTTAGCATACTTATTTGATATTACTCTATCTGCTTTTTCAACATCAAAACTATACTTTTGAATCTCGTTTTCGACTTTTACTTCAGCTTCTTTCATGAAAGGGGAGTGGAAAGGAGCAGATACTTTTAATGGAATAGATTTTAAGAATAAAGTTTTCTGGTATTTTGAATTGAAAGAATCAAAATCTGTTTTTAAGCCACTAACTACTACTTGAGAAGGTGAGTTTAAATTTGCAATGAATAATTTATCCTTGTACTCTTCCTTAAAAACATCTTCAATTTTGGCAATATCTGGTTTTAATAGGGCTGCCATTATTGGGTTATCTATCTTTATACTACCCATGGCTTCACCACGAAATCTTACAAACTTAGCAGCATCTTCAAAACTAAAGGTTTTACTTGCAGCTAAAGCTGAGATTTCTCCAAGTGAATGTCCTATAAAATAATCATCTTTTTCAACTTCTATTTTATTGGAGTCAACAAGACAGATATACAGAATGTAGCTATAAAGGAAAATGGAGATTTGAGAATTTTGCGTAAGTTTCAAAGTCTCTTCGTCTGCATCAAAACCAAGTTCTACGACCTGCGAACCTATGATTTTTTTTGCTTTATCATAGTAATCTTTTGCTAAGTCATATCTGTCATATAGTTTTTTTGCCATGCCAGAGTATTGACTACCCTGACCTGGGAAAATAAATACTTTCATTATTTACTCCAAAAATAAAGGGGTTAACAGTTTACAACTTTATATAACAAATTTTATTAACCACCTGGTCAAACAGAAAATACAAAAATAAAAAAAATAATCAACAAAAATTTTTTATAATTCTTTTAATCTTATTTTTTAATCTGATTTTTACTACTATTTTGAATCTCAATTTTTGACTAGATTTATTATTTAATTTTATTATTTAATTTTGTTATTTAAGCTTGTTAATTTAGTTTGTTAGTTATATTTGTTAGTTTGAGTTTATTAATTATGTTTATTAGTTATGTTTATTAGTTATGTTTATTAGTTATGTTTATTAGTTATGTTTATTAGTTTGAGTTTTTTCTGAAAAGGCTTCTTCAAGATGATAATGAAGTTTGAATTGATCCATATATCTTAAAGTTTTTAAAGCGTTATAAGTCGCCTTTGCATTTGAAGCGCCATGACCTATTATTACATTTCCATCTATTCCAAGTAGGGGTGCACCACCATATTCATTTACATCTATCCTTTTTTTAAGTTTTCTAAAAGATGATTTTAAGAGTACTGCACCAATTTTTGAGATAAAACTTTTCTGTATCTCTTCTTTCAGTATCTTAAAGATTATTTTTGAAACACCTTCAGCTGTCTTTAATGCTATATTGCCAGTAAAACCATCTGTTACTACAATATCGACACTTCCATTAAACAGGTCGTATCCTTCGACATTACCTACAAATTGAAACATTTTGCCATTGTATCCATTATCTTTAAGTAATGAAAATACTTTTAAGGATAATTCATTACCTTTTTCATCTTCTTCACCATTACTTAATAAGCCAACTCTTGGAGTTTCAATCTTCAATACATTTTTGCAAAAAACCGAAGCCATAATGGCAAATTCGAAAATGAAATGAGGTTTACAATCGACATTTGCACCAGCATCAATAAGAATTGTAGAACCAGTTAAACTTGGTAAAACGGCAGCTATTGCCGGTCTTGATATATTTTTGATTTTCCCTATCTCGAATAAAGATGCAACAAGAGCCGCACCAGTATTGCCTGGGGAGAAGAATCCAGTTGCTTTTTTCTCCTTGACTAGTCTTGCAGCAACAGTAACAGAGGCATTTTTCTTTTTTTTGTAACCCTCGGTAGGGCTGTCATTCATTGTGATAATTTGATCGGTATGAATTATTTCTATATATTTTTTCTCAAAAGGATGAAGGAGAAGCTTTTTCTTTATCCTTTTTTCATCACCAATAATAATAACTTCATCTTTGAATTTAGAAATATACCTGCAAACACCTTCTATTAGCTCTTCTGCAGGATTATCTCCACTCATTACATCTACTGCTATTTTCATAAAAACCTTTACTAAATAATTATAATAAAAAACCTATAGAAAACTCTTATCACTATAATATTACTTTCCTAAAAAAATAAAGGCTAAACTTAAAAATTATTAAAAGATTAAAATAAAATGCAGCTTAAGTATAATGCAAATCGACATTATACTTAAGCTGCATTTTGTTGAGTTTTAAAAATGCAATAAACTATTTCTTTTCTTTTTTTGCTTTCTTTTCCTTTTCTAAAACTGGTTTTACTTCTTTGCCTTTGTAATGGCCACAAGAAGGACATGCATGATGTGGTAATACTGGGGATTCACATGTTGGGCAAACTCCAACAGTTACAAGTTCTCTTTTTTCATTTGCTCTTTTTCTTCTAAATGTTCTCGCATGAGAAGGACGCTTTTTTGGTACTGCCATATTTATATCCTTAAAAATATATTAAGTTATTTAAATCCATTTAAAAATACTTAGTTCTTTAATTTGTCAAGAAAAAATCATGAGTCATTGAAAATAGTTCATCTGCCTCATAATCGAGAGTTATTACATGGGAAGATTTTTTTAAGTACTTCATCTGTTTTATTTTAGAAGATTTGGATTTATTGAATATTTTTTGAGGGGACTTAAATGAAGAAACAGGGTCAAGCTCAGATTGAGCTATAAAAATCGGGACATTGGTCTTCCTTATGTAATAATGAAAAAACTTGAAACTTTTATAAAGTTGATAGATCGGTTTAGTATAGTGGTAGGGAGAGTCGCTATAATTTACCATTTGGGTTCTTGCTTTTTCAAGGAAAACAGATGGTTTTTCTTCTTTTTTCTTTATTTTTTTTATAAGGATCGAAATCGCTCTTGCGTATTTCATCTTTGGATCTGGTAGATCATAGGGAGTTGAAAAAAGGGCGAGTTTTTCACATCCAACTATGTAAGAAAGGTATGTTGCAATTTGACCACCAAGAGAAAGACCTACAATATATGTTTTTTTTACCTTGCTTTTGAATTCAAGATACTGATCAAATGCACTTTGATACCACTGATCGACTGTGGTATTAACGAAATCTTTTATATCTGTTCCATGTCCTGCAAGTCTTGGACAATATACAGAAAAACCTTTGCTTTCAAATCTCTTTGCAAAAGGGATCATCTCTGCTGGAGAACCAGTAAAGCCATGAATCAGAAAGACACCAATATCTTTTGAGATATAATTATAATAAGTCTCTGCACCACTTTTTATCTTTATCCCTTCAACCCTTTTTTTAAGCACAAAAACCTCCAATACTTCTTCAACAATTTTAAGAAATATTTAAGAAAATACAATAAAATTTTTCTTGTAATTATTTTTAAAAAAAAGATATTTCAATTGATCATAATACCAAAAACTTATATTTTATTTTTGTAAGAAAACTCGAAAAAGTTAATTAGAATAAAATATAGAATAAAATATAGAATAAAATGGAGGGGAAAATGGATTATAAGGTGAAAGATATCTCTTTAGCAGACTGGGGAAGGCTTGAGATAGAACTTGCTGAAAAAGAGATGCCCGGGCTCATGGCTATTCGTAAAAAATATGCTAGTAAAAAACCACTTAGTGGTGCAAAGATATCCGGTTCTTTACATATGACTTTGCAAACTGCAGTGCTGATAGAGACATTGATCGATCTTGGAGCATCTGTTAGATGGGCTTCATGCAATATTTTTTCCACTCAAGACCATGCAGCAGCTGCAATTGCTAAAAGAGGGGTACCTGTGTTTGCCTGGAAAGGGGAGACCTTGGAAGAATACTGGTGGTGCACCAAACAGGCACTTTTATTTTCAGAAACAGAAGGACCAGATCTAATAGTCGATGATGGAGGGGATGCAACACTTTTTGTCCATGAAGCTGTAAGATTGGAAAAAGAGTTTGAAAAAACAGGTAAAATACCAAAGATTTCAAGTGAAAATAAAGAACTTGCCATAATGCAAAGGCTTATTGTCGACGAGATTGAAAAGTATCCAAAAAGATGGACAAATATTGCAAGAAAGATTAGGGGTGTTTCTGAAGAGACTACAACTGGGGTTCATAGATTATATGAGAGGAAAAAAGAGGGTAGTTTGCTTTTCCCAGCCATAAATGTCAATGATTCGGTTACAAAAAGCAAGTTTGATAACCTTTATGGTTGTAGGGAATCTTTGGCAGATGGTATAAAAAGGGCTACAAATGTCATGGTCGCAGGTAAGACAGTCGTTGTTTGCGGCTATGGTGATGTTGGTAAAGGTTGCGCTCAATCTATGAGAGGATTTGGTGCGAAGGTAATTGTTACAGAAATAGATCCTATATGCGCTTTGCAAGCTTCTATGGAAGGTTACAATGTTTTGACTGTTGAAGATACTCTTAGTTATGCAGATATTTATGTCACTGCAACTGGAAATTGTGATGTTATAACACTCGAGCATATGCTTAAAATGAAAGATGGTGCAATTATTTGTAATATTGGGCATTTTGACGATGAGATTCAGGTAGATAGACTCATAAATTACCCTAACATTAAAAGAACAACCATAAAACCTCAGGTAGATAAGTTTGAATTTGAAGATGGGCATTGTATAATTTTGCTTGCAGAAGGAAGACTTGTAAATTTGGGATGTGCTCAAGGGCATCCTTCATTTGTTATGAGTTGCTCATTTTCAAATCAGGTTCTTGCACAGATTGAACTATTTACAAATAAACATGAAATAGATGTTTTTTGCCTTCCAAAGCATCTAGATGAAGAAGTTGCAAGACTTCATCTTGAAAAGTTGGGCGCTAAACTTACAAAACTTAGTGAAAAGCAGGCAAAATATATAGGTGTAAATATAGATGGACCTTATAAGAGTGAAATGTATAGATATTGAAAATAGTAATGAAAAAAAATATTAAAAAAAATATTAAATAAATTTTGGACAAATATTATTTGGACAAATATTAAATAAAAAGAGAAAATGAGAGAAAAAGAAATTAATTTTTTTAAGTATTCTGCTTTGGGGAATGATTACATAGTTATAGATCCCAATGAAAATGATTTTGAGCCAGATTCAAAAATTATAGAAAATATTTGCAACAGAAACTTTGGCATTGGTGCAGATGGTATACTTTTAGGACCTATTTTCGAAAGACCTTTAAATAGATATTTAGGAAAATATTTAAATTTACCTTTCGGTAAATTTTTAAGTAAATCTTTGAGAAAGGGAAAATCAATATCTGTTAGAATATTCAATTCGGATGGATCTGAGGCTGAAAAAAGTGGGAATGGCCTTAGAATTTTTAGTCAGTATCTCTTAGATAAAGGTTATTTTAAAAAGTGTAAAGGGATAGATGAAAAATTGGATGGAAAATCTATTGAAATTAATACAAATGGTGGGATAGTAAGATCCATTTTTAATGATGATAAGACAATAAGCATAGAGATGGGGAAGATAGAATTTTATGAAGACGAGTTAGAAGTTATAGCGTATAACCAGATGAATGAAAAAGAAAAAATAAAATTCAGAGGAACTTATCTATCCATAGGTAATCCTCACTTTGTCATAATGGTAGATAGGGTAGATGAAAGTCTTGCAAAAAATTATGGTAAAAGCATTGAAACAAATAACGCATTTGCGAACAAAACAAATGTTCAGTTTGTCGAGGTCTTAAGTCCAAAAAGCATCAAAATAGAAATATTTGAAAGAGGCAGTGGTTATACTCTTGCCTCAGGTTCAAGTGCCTGTGCAGCAGCTGCAACTTCTTTCAAAAAGGGTCTTGTAGATAAAGAAGTTGAAGTTTTTATGCCAGGTGGAAGGTTAAAAGTTTATATAGGAGAAGATTTTAATATAATTCAAACAGGAAAGGTAAAATATATTTTTTCAGGAAAGTTTTTTATTTCAACTTTTCTTGACAAATTTCAAAATTAGTTATTTGTTTATGAAAAGAAGTGGGAGAAATTAACAATGCCTATTACTCATGAAAGCAAACTAGATGTTATAAAAAAATTTGGCAAAAATGAAAAAGATACAGGTTCAATCGAAGTTCAGGTTGCTCTTATAACAGAAAGAATAAATAATTTAACAAATCATCTTCAAAATAATAAACATGATCATTCTTCTAGAAGAGGGCTTTTAAAACTTGTTGGACAGAGAAGAAAATTACTCGAATATCTTAAAAATAAAGACATTACAAGATATAGAGACCTTATTAAAGAGCTTAACCTTAGAAAATAATTTTTATACCCCTCTTTCTTTTTTAATAAAAGGAGGGGTTTATTTTTTATATATTTTAATTTATTAGAATTTTATTAAATTTTTAAGTTTATTAAGATTTTATTGCATATAAATATTGGCGTTGAAAGTTCGTGAAAAGATTCAAAATAAATCTTGATTTTTATAATAATCAACATAATTTTTATCTTATGATTGAACAAAGATATTGAAGAAATCTATTTAAGAAAGCTTTAGATAATTAATTGATTTAGAAAATTTTATTAAGGAAATAAATTTATGAAGACAGAATTCGAAATTTTACTTGATGGTGGAAAATTTATATTTGAAATAGGTACTATAGCAAGACAGGCAAATGGTGCAACACTGGCTCGTTTTGGCGATACAGCTGTTTTATCTGCTGCTGTTATGGGAGCTGACTCAAAACAGGATTTTTTCCCTCTTACGGTTCATTATTTTGAAAAGGCATATGCTGCAGGAAAGATCCCTGGAGGATTTATAAAAAGAGAGGGAAAGCCTTCAGATAGAGAAATACTAGTTTCAAGGCTTATAGATAGGCCTATAAGACCACTTTTTTCAAAGAAATTTACAAGAGAGGTTCAGGTTGTATCGTATACTTTAGCTTCAGATCAGGTTCATACTCCAGATATTCTTGCCATTAACGCATCATCCGTTGCACTTGCGATTTCAGACATTCCATTTTTGAAACCTATTGGTGCTGTTAGAGTAGCATATTTAAATAATCAATTTGTCATAAATCCGAGACTTGAGGATATCGCAAAAGCGGATTTAGATATTGTTGTAGCTGGCACATATGATGCTATAACCATGGTTGAAGGTGCTGGAAAAGAGGTAGATGAGAAGATTTTACTTGAAGCATGTAAATTTGCCCATAACCAGATACAAAAGATCGTTCAAGGGATAAATGAGATAGTTAAGGAAGTTGGAAAAGAAAAGATAAAGGTTGAAGAGGAAGAGGATAATACAATTTTAAGTGATGTAATAAGGAAAAATGTACAAGCTGAGCTAAAACAAGCTCTTTTTATCTACGATAAACTTGCTAGAGATGAAGCTATTGAAAAGGTAAAACAAAAATATTATCCCCTTATTAAGGAACAATATAAAGAAAAAAAGATTGGTATTAAAGAAAATGCTAATTTAGAAAAGAAAAATAACTTACTTGAAGATATTGATAAGGAAGGGCTTGTTGAAGATGAAGAAAATGTCGAAGATGATTTTCAGCAAATGTACTATGATTACTTTGATAGTATTACAAAAAATCTTATGCGAGAAAGCATTTTAACAGAAGGGCTTCGACCAGATGGAAGAAAAGTTGATGAAATAAGACCCATTACAATCAGAATGAATCTTTTCAATGATACTCATGGTTCTGCTCTTTTTACAAGAGGAGAGACTCAGGCTTTGGTTGTTACAACTCTTGGTTCGATAAGCGATGCACAGGTTTTAGATAATATAGAGGGGGAACTTTCAAAAAGATTTATGCTACACTATAATTTCCCTCCTTTCTCTGTAGGGGAAACAGGCAAATATGGTGCTCCTGGAAGAAGAGAGATAGGACATGGACATTTAGCTGAAAGATCCATTGAGTCAATGCTTCCAGAATATGATAGTTTTCCTTATGTTATTAGAACAGTTTCTGAAATACTTGAATCAAATGGCTCAAGTTCTATGGCAACTGTCTGTGGTACTTCTCTGTCCTTATACTCTGCTGGTGTGCCTCTTCCAAGACTTGTTGCAGGTATTGCTATGGGACTTGTCAAGGAGAAGGATAGATACGCTGTTCTCTCAGATATCATGGGGATGGAAGACCATCTTGGAGATATGGATTTTAAGGTTGCTGGGACAGAAAAGGGAATAACTGGATTTCAGATGGATATAAAAATAGAAGGGATTACTTTTGAAATTTTTGAAAAGGCTCTAGAACAAGCTAAAAAAGGAAGAATGCATATATTAAATATAATGCAAAATGCCGTGAAAGATATACCTTGTAAAGTTTCAGATAAGGCTCCAAAGATTCATATAATGCAGATAGATGAGGAAAAGGTTGGAGCATTAATCGGTCCTGGTGGAAAGGTTATAAAAAGCATCATTTCTGAAACTGGAAGTGATATAAGCGTAGAAGCCGATGCAAAAGTCGTAATATCCAATAAAGATAAGGAACTTTTGGAGCAAACAATTCAGATGATTCAAAATACCATAGATCCAAATCCAAAATTGAATGAAGTCTATACAGGTGTCGTTAAAAAGCTTTTACCTTATGGAGTTCTTGTCGAGTTTGTTCCTAAGATCGTGGGTATGCTTCATATAAGTGAAGTATCAAAGGAAAGAATAGAATCGATTGATGGAAGATTCAAAGTTGGCGATAGAGTCAAGGTTAGACTTGTCAAAATGGATGAGCAAGGGAAATACTATCTTAGTTCAAAAGAGTTTAATTAGAAGTAATAATTTCATTATTTGCTATAAAAAAATTACTATAAAAAAAGAGTATTATAAAGTATTATAAAAAGATTATTATATAAAGATTAAATTTTTGTAAAACTTGCAAAACAAGAAGATTTGACTTTTATCATTTATCTTAGTAAAATTTCCGCGTATAAGAAAGAAAAAACTATTATCTAAAGATAAAAATTAAAAAATTTATAATTAAAACTTATAATTATAATAAAGATGCAAAATTAAAATAGAAAAATAAAAAAATGGAGAAGAAAATATAATATGGGACTTAGAATAATACCAGTAGGTGGGCTTGGTGAAATCGGAAGAAATATGACACTTTTTGAAAGTGAGCGGTCAATTATTGCTATTGATGCTGGGTTACAATTTCCTACTGTCGAAATGTATGGTATCGATTTTGTTATACCAGATTTTAACTATCTTAGAAGCAATAGAATTAAATTTAAGGGACTTATCGTAACTCATGGTCATGAAGACCATATCGGGGCGATTTCTTATCTTGTTAAGGAATTTCCTTCTATAACTATCTTTGGAACAAAACTTACATTAGAACTTATAAAAGCAAGGATAACAGAAAAGAGAAATTTTGTAAATCAAAGTAACTTACCAAAAATGGTTGAGATACATCCAGATAGATTCTACAATTGTGATGATTTTGAATTTATGCCTTTTCGAGTGAATCACTCGATTGCTGATGCGGTTGGGATAGCCATAAAGACAGATTTGGGCTACATCGTTCATACTGGTGATTTTAAGATAGACAATACTCCAGTAGATAATAAGATCTTTGATTATCATACTCTTTCGGATTTAGGAAGAAAAGGAGTTTTACTTTTGATGTCGGATTCCACAAACTCCGAGAGGAAAGGATTTTCGAATTCCGAAAAGGAAGTAGTTGAAAACTTAGATTATTATTTTACTAAAGCCAAAGGAAAGATAATTGCTGCAACATTTGCTTCAAATATTCATAGGATTCAGCAGATTTTCGATGTTGCTAAAAAATACGATAGAAAAGTTTTTGTTACTGGATTTTCTCTTGAAAAAAATATAGAAATAGCAAAACAACTTGGATATATAAATTTTGAGAGAAACTTTTTTCATCCACTTGAAGATTTAAAAAAATTTCCCCCATCGAAGGTGGTTTGCATAGTCACAGGGACTCAAGGCGAGCCGATGTCTGTCTTGACAAGAATGGCAGAAAATAGACATAAGCAGATAAAAGTTGAGAAAGGAGATCTTGTACTGCTCGCATCCTCAGTAATACCTGGCAATGAGCATCTTGTTTTTAAGAATATCAATAAGCTATATGAACTTGGAGCAACTGTTGTTCAGTCGGAATCTGACGATATTCATGTCTCTGGGCATGCTTATACAGAAGAGCAGAAGATAATGATACATCTTACAAGACCGAAGTATTTTGTTCCAATACATGGAGAATATAGACATTTATCTATTCATGCTAGCACCGCTCAAACCGTTGGGATACCATCAGAAAATATATTCTTACTAAAAAATGGGGATATCTTAGAGGTTGAAGATCAAAATATACATGTTAGTGGTAATATTGAACCGGAAAATATCTTTATAGATGGTAAAGGGATAGGTGATATTTCAGATATTGTTATAGAAGAAAGACAAAAGCTTGCTGAAGATGGAACTGTCGCAGTTGTTGTCACACTTACGAAAGAAGCGGCTTTAGCAAGCCCTATTGAAGTGATTTCAAGAGGCTTTGTCCTTATAGATAACTCTGAGCATCTTCTTGAAAAGGCAAAAGATATATCAAATCAGGTTGTGAATAGATGGATAATAGATGGTTCAAATAGTTGGGATGACCTTAAAAAGAGGATAAAGAGGGAGTTAAAAAAATATTTCAACGAGGAAATAGCGAGAGATCCATTTATCTTAGTTATTATTGTCGAAGTATAGGACTACAACTTTTCTTTTAATGTTTTTTCCATGATTTTTACTATTATTCGATCTGTCTCTACCATTCCAATATTGTTTAATGTCGCCAGATTTTCAAGTGTTTGTTCTATGGTGTAACCAACTATTCCATCACCTTTTGGGACAAAGGCTCCATTCATTGCAAAGTATGCATATTCAACGGCTGAGCTTGCAGCAGCTGAAAGTTTATAGGCACAGGAAACCTTGGCTCCATCGCAGATCATCCCTGCAAAGGTTCCTATGACTGAATGCATGGCATTTACCATATCCTCTATTTTACCACCAAGAAGATGCACTACTCCAGCTGAGACACCAACAGAGGCAGCTACTGCGCAGCCACAAATTGTTGTTAATCTTCCAAGATAGCTTTTGAAAAGTATTGTGGATATTGCGGATATTGCAAGAGCTTGAAGTAAAACATCTTTTGATGGGTTAATCTTCAAACTTGCGCTGTATACTCCTACAAGTGCGGTAATCCCTTGATTCCCACTACCAGTTAAAGCGATAACTGGAACCTTTAAGCCAATCATCCTTGCCTCGCCAGCTGCTGCTGTATAAGTTTCAACAGATTTTGCGGTGCAGCAGGCTACAGGTCTAAGTTCATTTGCAATGGCACAGTGACTTATACCGAAAATAGATTTACCAAATATTGTATTTCTATCTGAAAGTCCTTTTTCTGCAGCTTCAAAGTTTACTTTTGCAGCATCCAAAAGAAACTCAAAATCTTTAGATTCCATTGAAAGTATTGTATTTACAAGATCTGAAAATTTCTCACTCTTTATATTCATCCTACTTTTAGAAGATATATTTTCCTCATTTTCAAAAATGATCTTCTTATTTTTCTCGATCAATGCAACATTTGTATAATCTGAATGAATAACTACTTTAACGCTATCTGAACCTTTAAAAACATTTACCTCTATATATAAAAGTTCTTTGGGGATCAATCCCTCTTTTATATTTTCAGGGAAAAGTGATTTTACACTTATGATTCTTTTGTTAACAAGACTTTTAGCTTCTTCAATCATCTTTGGGGTGACAGATTCTAGAATGCTAAGTTTGGCATTTGAATTTTCACTAACTGCTCCCAAAGCTGCTGCAAGTTCTATACCAGATTCACCAGTCCCTGGTATGCCTACATTTACAGCGTTTTTAAAGATATTTAAACTTAACTTTAAATCGATCTTGTCTGGAACTTCACCAAGATTTTCTTTAGCGACTGCTACGGCATAACAGATTACCCCCGGATCCGTGCAACCAGTCGTTCTTGTAAGTTCATTCTTAATTAATTCAAGGATTATATCTTTTTCCATAAGCATCCTTTCTGGTTTTTTACTTAATACTACAATTTATTCTTTTTTCTCTTTTAACTTTTTAACATTTTCAAAGAATCTGAAAAGTAAAATAGTAAGTAGGAATGTAATTATTATTATTATGAAAAAGTTAATTGAAAATGAAAGATATTTAAATGAAAGATACAGAGCTAAGGTTAATATATTAAAAAAGAACAATATCAAAAGAAGATGAAAAAAACCTTTTTGGAAAAAATCGTTTCTTCTTTTTACTAAACTTTTCGTAATATTACTTTCTTTTTGGGGAGAGGGTATATTCTGTTGGGAAGATATATTAAAAAAATTAATAATAAGAAATGTATCTAAGCAGATTATTATGCTAAAAAGACTAAATATTTTTACAGAGTTTATATCTGTAGAAAAATAAAAAATAATATCTGAAAATATTATAAAATTTAGTAGAATCAGGTAAAAAATCTTAAATATCTTATTTTCTCTCAAAGAGAAAAAGGCGAATAATAATGAAAATAGATAAAGCATTACTTGTGAGAAAATGATATAACTAAAATAATGAAATGTGAAATATTTCATATCCTTCCAGCTTTTCTTGTCAATTCTTTAAGATAGTATGAATTTTCTTTTATAAAATTACTAAAAGGTTCTAGGCAGTTGTAATTCAAAACTACTGCCCCAGCTTTTTTTGCCGTTTCAATAGTCATTTTACGCAAAGAACTTGCAAGCATATATGCTTTATTGTATTTTTCTTTTTGGCTATTATCCATCTTGCTATAAAGATATTCAACTATATCTAAAGCTATTATTACAAATCTGTACTTTCTTTGATGAAATCGAATAATATGAGGGATATCATCTTCAGAAAGAGGGGTTATCAGAAAAACAAGGCTTCCAGAAGGTATTATAGAAGTAGGTATGTTATCTAGTTCCCAAAAATCCTGCTGATCACTTATCTTTAAGCTACTTAAAGCCAAAGTTATCCTTTCAAGTTGAACCTTACCATAGCCAGGCTTAACATAGTTAAAGAAGGAACCAAACTGTAAAATACTTACTCTATTTTGTGATTTTAACATAGACTTTGCTATCGTATATGCTGCTTCAATCCCTTTTTCAAATATATCATCTGAGACTGAATAGGTATTTGGATTATTTCTGCAATCCACTATTATTGAAATGTCTGTGTTTGATTCTTTTTCAAATTCATTTACATAAAGTTGATTTTCTTTTGCTGAATGTTTCCAGTTTATGGTATTTAATTTATCTCCCTCATAGTATTGTCTAACATCGAAAAAGTTTAATCCAACCCCTGGTTTTTTAGATGGTATTAGTCCAGCATAAATCAACAGCTTTTTACTTCTTACTGGAAGATCGATATCTATGGTTTCGTCTGGGATAGCATAAAAAGAAAGATTAGCCTTTAATTCTAAGACTTTTGATGAAAGAAAAAGAGGACTAAAAATTTTAAGCCTTATTGGTTCAAGATCATATTGACCTCTTCTAACTTTGACTTTATAGGAATAATTAAAGGAAGAGGAATTTATTTGTGAATTGTACATTTTTTTTGATGATTTTGAAGATACAAAAAATCCAGTTTCGACTTTATCACTTTTTTCTATTTTTTTATTTTTTTTGACTTTATTATTTATTTCAGTTTTATCACTTTCCTGTTCATCTTCAATAAGGGTTATTCTATCTGGTAATTTTTCTTTTATTTTTATATAAAACGGAATAAAGGAAAAGGAACTATTAAATTTTATAAAAATATTAGTTTCAATCTGTGCTATTTGATTGTTTTCAAATCTGTTATTTTTAAGTTGTATTTTTTGATTATTCTCTATTAGATATATCTTTCTTTCACACTCAATATTTATTTTATCAAAGTAAAATGATATAAATATATCTAAGGCAAAAATAATGAAACAAAAGAGACTTATTGCGATAAAGTCAGAATTAAAAGTAACAAGAGAGATAGCTAAAAAGAATATAAAAAAGAAAAGAATAATAAACTGTGAAAATCTTTCCAATTCTATTTCCTTATTTGCCTATGGGAGCTGCTATATTTTTTGTTAATCTATTTAAAACATCTATAGAAGCGTCTTTTCTAAGCCATAAAGATGGATCAAGCATTATTCTATGAGATAGAACAGGGATTACAAATTTTTTAACATCATCTGGTATTACATAATCTCTACCGCAGATTGCAGCATAGGCTCTTGCTATTTTATATAGCATAAGCGAACCTCTTGGACTTGAGCCAACTGTTATGCTTGAGTCTTGCCTTGTTGCAAATATTATAGAAACAATATATTTTTCGATGCTTTCATCTATATAAACATCTTCAATTGCTTTTTGCATCTTTAAAAATTCTTCTTCATTCAATATTTTTTTAAGGAAGACTTCATCTTGCTTTCTTTCTCTTCTAAGCTGTAAGATCCTTTGTTCCTCTTCAAATGTTGGGTAGTTAACAGATATTTTTATGGCGAATCTATCTAACTCAGCCTCAGGTAAAGGGAATGTCCCCTCGTATTCTATAGGGTTTTGAGTTGCTATGACGATAAAAGGTTTTTTTAAAGGCATAGTTTGACCTTCAATGGTTACCTGGTTTTCTTGCATTGCCTCTAAAAGAGCAGATTGAGTTCTTGCTGAGGCTCTATTTATTTCATCTGCCAATAGAATCTGAGTAAAAATAGGTCCTGCTCTAAAGACAAACTCTTTTTTATCCTTATCATAGACAAATGTACCTGTTATATCTTGAGGGAGTAAATCTGGAGTAAATTGAATCCTTTTAAATTCAAGACCAAGAACAGACGCAAGACTTCTTGCAATTAAAGTCTTCCCCAATCCAGGGAAATCTTCGAAAAGAACATGTCCACCAGCCAAAAATGTCGCTAAAAGCATCTCTATTGTGTCTTTTTTACCAACAATCGCCTTTGTAAGTTCATTCAAAATCTCATCTTTGGCTTCACTGATTCTTTTAAAATCCATTTTATCCTCTCTTTAATTCATATTGATATCTTTTAATTTTTCAAATCATCTTTTTCAAATCAAGACAAACTTATTATTTTATCTTAGCCATTAAACTTTTTAAATAGCAATTCTATTGCTCTTTCTAACTGCTTTTCTTGGTCAATATAATTTTTCTTTTTTGTTAGCGATTTTAATAGTTTTGATAAAAATGAATCATATATATCAGAATCAGAAAAGGAAGAATAAAATTCAGCAGCTTCTATAATAAAATCTTTAACTTCATTTGGAATATCTATCTTATCCTCTTTTATGAGTTCTGAGATTTGGCCATATGTGGCAAGTGGATAGCCAGACTTAAAAGCAAATCCTTTCGCTAAAAGTCCAGCAATATTTCCCCTATAATATTTACTTTTTTTAGCAAATTCAATCTGCCAAAAGAGATTTTCAAGATAATTGAATCTTATTTTTTTCCTTTTTTTATCTTCTTCATCGGTTCTTTTTAAGTAAAATGGCAGGTAGATCAGTAAAGTCACCAGTGAAGCGACACAGACCATTATATAAAGATAGTAAAGAGTAAAGGCAATTGTTCTTGGATCAATGTAAGAAATAATCATCATATTATTTTTTCTCTTATTGTTTTTTATCTATTTTTCTTTTATCTATTTGCTTTAAGAACTATATATTCTTATCTTATTCTTTTTTATCTATTTACTTTACTATTTATCTATTTTTTTTATAACTATTGCTTTAGTTTTTTGTACCAGTTTATCTATTTTTTTACTCTTTTTTATTTATCTAATTTTATCCTGCCTTAGTCTTTACTTTCCAAACACTATATCATTTTTTTTAGTTTGATCACACAATTTTTAAGACTATTCATTACAATCTTTTTTTCATTATTCTGAATAATACTATTCGAATATTTAGCCTTTTCAAAATATATAGTTAGGGTATTTATATCAGAAATATCAAGACCTAAAGAAAGTAATACTGGTTCAAACTCTCTACATGTCAAACTTGGGTCTTTTATCTTTTTTGCATACTTTTTTACACTGTACAAAAGAGCAAGGTAGCAATTTATTATCGCATCTCTAATATTATTTTTAGTATCAATCAAATCTATTGTGTCATTCATTACATTACTGATTTCATTTATTAGAGTCTTTTTCGATCTTTTATTGAAACAGTAAAACCCAAACTTACCTTCTTTTATTTCAAAAATAATCCTTTTTATAACATTTATCAAAAAGATTAAAACTACAAATAGTGTAATAGCAGAAAGAAAAAAATAGAGAATGATATAAAGTATCTTATAGCTGCTTTTATTTTCATTATGTTCATAAGGTAAAACTTCTAGTTTATTTTCACTATCCTCTTTGTTGCCCAAGTTTATATTCTGCGCATTCTTGTCAATGGTAATCTGTTTTAGTTTTTCAGTTGGTTCCAAAAACTCTATTATTTTAGGGATTATTAAGAAAAAAGATATTAAAAAAATTGTAGCAAAAATATATGCAACAGCTTTAGATGGGTTAAGTACAAGATATATGATGGTTAAGACAATAAGTAAAATGATAAAAATCTTAAAAAGATTGGATGGTTTTGAAGATTCTGTGTATTGAAATTCTAATATATTTTGTTGTACTATGTAAGTTACAGTTTTTAATGGTTTTATCCCAGTAATTCCTTTTGGAAATGAAAGACCAAGTATTAATAATATTATTATTATGCAAATGGATAGGGTTATCAGTACCGATTTATGATCGAAAAAGTTAGTTTTTTTCTTCATCTTCAAATGATTTTTTTTAAAATAGTTATTAAGGGAAAATTTGCAATATTTAAATAATTTTTGGTTGAAATAATTTAAAAGCGAGTTATTAAATAATATGATTATTTATTAATAATTTTTTAGCAATTTTCTTTGATTGCATATTTTTATGAGATTCTTTGGTATTATTTTTTTATATAATTATTTTTTTTATGGAGAAAATGATGAACTCAAAAAGACTTTCTATGAAAATTTCTAAATATGTACCTTTTTTTATTTTACTTCTTTTGATCTTTTTATTGATGCTATCGGCTTTGAATTGCTATGCATTTGATATTGGAGCTGGTGGTATCTTTTTCGGTGTAAGTAAACAGCAAAATTTGTTAAAATTTCTTCCTTCAAATTCAAATCCACTAAATTACTATGGTGGCTATGGTTATGGTATTCTTGGGAATTATATAATAGGTGGTTTTGGTTTAGCTATATTGAATGAGTCCATCTATACTGGCGGGGATGGTTTTGCAGGTGGCTTTGGTGGTTTTGTTTCTGGTTTTCAGCTTATAAATACATATGTTTTAGAGCTTGATATTATCTGGTGGTTTGGTTTAGGAGGGATAGGTGGTTTGGTTTAGGAGGGATTGGAGTATCCGAAACAGAGGGTTACTTTGCCCTATATAATGAATTCACCGTAGAATTAGGTTTAAGATTGGCTTTTTTTGCCGAGTTGTTTTTTTATGTTGGTTATCAATATGTTGGAAACCTTATACCAGGTCCAGCCTTCGATTTTTCAAACTATACCATGACATTAGGTTTCAGAATTGCTTTTGGTTCTTAAATGTATAGAACCTTTATATTTTTGTAAACCCATATTTTTTTAATTTTNAAGGTCGNCTCCAAAAAGAGGCGACCTTTTTTTTTATTCTATTGTTATCTTCAATCTATTTTTATTTTTAACCTAAAATTTTCAAGAAATTTTGTAAGAAACAATCTTTTTATTTGTCTAATCATTATAAATAGTAAATAAGTTAATTTTAATAATTTGAATTTTTGTGCTGTTTGGTAAAAATAGTGGAAAAAATATTAAAAATTTTTGTATTTTTTAAAACATTGCTTGCAATTATTTAAAAAAGTATTAAAAATTAAAATAGTTTTATATACAAAAATTTTAAAGACCTGAGGTTAAGGTAATGGAGATTTTGTACACAAAATATAGGTTTTTCATTCATTTTGTTGACCCAATATTTTTCGGGGTTGAACCAAACTTCATATTTAGAAGTATTATTGGTAAACATCTTCATAGTCTTTGCTGTATCAGGCGAAGCTTACAATGCAAAGATTGCACTTTATCTGGTTCTTGTGCTTATGCCATTCTTTTTGAGACTCCTATAAAGTTTGAAAGTGTCGAGTTAAAGGGTAGAAGTTCTGGTACTCATCCTTATGTTATGAGTATTCATAAACCAGACGGCTCTGTTTTCTTTATAGATGATCCAGATAATGGGAATTTAAGAGATTTTATCATCGAGGTTGTAGTTTGTGAACTTGCTATCCCATCCTTTTCATATTTTTTTACTGCACTATATAACGCAGGAAAAGACGGGTTGTTTAAAGAAAGAAAGAAGTATACAATAACATCCATAGAGACAAAAATAGAAACTTACTATCCTTCCGGGGATTCAATAAGACTTTCTCCATATATCGAAAAATGGGAAAGCGATCTTGATGATACTTTGGATAAGTATAATATGGAAATAAAGTTTCTGACTCCTTTTAGATATGTTGAAAAAGGGACAATATCTGAACCTGTCGATGGTTTTCATGTTATTAACAGTGCTGCGAGAAGGATGAGGATTTTAACTGAACTTTATGGGCATAATTATATTCCATTTTCCTACGAAAAAAAATTCCTACAAGAACCATATATAAAAGTCTTGGAAAGGAAACTTGTCTGGAAAGAGTCAAGTAGATACTCTGCAAAGCAAGGTACTGTAATGCTTTTGGGAGGATTTCTAGGCAACATAAAACTTGAGGGAAGGTTTTCTAAAAGCATGATAGATATGATTGATGGGGTTAGCCTTTTTCATATAGGAAAGAATACTGCATTCGGTTTTGGCAAAGTAGAAGTAAAAAAGGAAAGACTAAGTACTTAAAGTATTGCTTAAAATGTTGCTTAAGAAGATTAATATTTTTTTGCTTAAAAATGGCTATTTTTGCCTAAAAATAGCCATTTTTAAGCAATTATTAAAAGAAGAAATTTATGTGAAAGGTATTTTTATTGGAAAAAGCATTAATAAAAAACTAATAAAAAACTAATAAAAAACAAAAAAATAAAGGATTGGAAGTTTAAGAAAATAAATAGATGGGGGAGCAGATGGAAGTAAATATCTCGAAGTTCAAAAAATACGAAAAGGTTGATTTTGAAATTGAAGTTGTGACGCCTATGTTTATGGGAGGAGCTGAAAAAGAAAACGCTGAATTTAGAGCTTCTTCCTTAAAGGGAGTTTTAAGATATTGGTGGAGAATAGCAAATGGATATAATTATAATAGTTCTAAAGAAATGTATAAAGAGGAATCAAGAATTTTTGGAAATACTGATAGTGCTAGTTGTTTTAAAATTTTAATTGAAAAAAATCAATCAATCATAAATAAATACAACAAATCTAATTTAATTCAAGATTTTGAGTTAGGTAAAAAATTCACTACCGAGATTACAATAAGAGATAATAATGGAAATCCTATAATAGATAAAGAAACTGGACGACCAAAAAAAAAGACTATTCGATTAAATATTCTTGATTACCTTGCATTTGGAAGTATAGTTCAATATAATAATAATACAAAGAAAAATGAATTTATAAAAGAATGTATACCTCCAGGGACAATATTAAAGATTTCATTTATATTTTATGACCAAAAATATAAAGAAGAAGTATTACAAGCATTTTGGTTATTAGAAAAATATGGAGGACTTGGAGCAAAATCGAGAAATGGTTTTGGTGGTTTTAAGATTATTAATGGTGCTAATAATTTTAACGGTATTAATCTAAAAGATTATGAAAAATATTCTAATGAGCCAAAAGATTTTTTAATATTTTCAAAAGAAGTAAAAAAATTTAATATTGGAAATTATTCATCATGGATTGATGCGCTATCAGAGGTGGGGCTAGCCTATAGAAAAGCTAGATTAAGCTTAGAAAACAAACATTTTTTCCAAGAAAGAGCAAAAATAGGTTTACCCATTATTGCAAGGTTTGAAAAAATTCCAAATGCATATAAAGAAGGAAGATTAGCAAAACCTATTTTTCTTCATGTTACAAAAAATAATGAAAATAAATATGAAGGCTCTATATTGGTTATTCCTTATAGATTTAATGAAGGCTATAATAAAAATTTTTGGGAAAATTTTTATAAATCATTTCCAAACTATCAAACTCAACCGACAAAAACTTAAAATCTCAATTTAATTTAATGATAAATTTTAATATTAAGAATATTTTATAAAAAAGGTAAAATTGGAGGAATGAAATGGCATGGATAAAACCAGATGAGAAATATTGGGAAAATAAAATAGTTGCTTATTTTCATGATCCTATAGATAAAATTTTCGATATAAAGGGACATGAAAATAGAGCAAATGAAATAATTAAAATATTAACTGGTTATGATAAACCATCTGATGAATTTTGGAAAACTGCTGATGCAATAGCAGCAAGTTTCGAAAGAGGAATAGTTCCTAGTTATAATAAAGATGTTGAAAAAAGTGGAGCTATAGATTTTAGCGAAAAACCTATTATAACTCATCCAACTTCCTCTAAAGATAGTTTATTAAGTATTACTTTAAAAGAAGATTTAATTAAAGATAAAGATAGTTTTCATAAAAAAGTTATTAAATTTTTCGAAAGAGAAAGTGAAATTTATGAAGGTATTAATATAAAATATGAAAAAAATTCTGATAAAAGATCAATAAATTTATTTAACAAATTTACAGGTCTTCACCTTTTATCTAGGTTTAAACTTTCATATGAGAACATAGGAGAACTAGGTGGGTTTTGGCATAGAATTCCAGCAGATACTAGGTTTCCTGATCATACAATATGGCAACATAATGCCATTACTTCAGCTATTGCAAGCTGTATGGGGTTTGAGAATCAGAATTTTGAAAACATTGGTTTAATGGTTTTTAGTATTAATCCTGTACAATCTTTTATTTCTAAGGCAAGAAAATTAAGAGATTTTTGGATTGGTTCTATTGTTTTATCTTGGCTTGCTTTTGAAGGGATAGTATGGATCATAGAAAATTTAGGTTGTGATAATGTTATTTATCCTTCTTTAATAGATCAAAATCTTGTATATCAATATCTGAAAATGAAAGGAATAATAAATGGAAATGAAGAATATATATTGAATAAGAGTTCTACAATAGCTTCTTTTCCTAACAAGTTTTTATTTTTTATTCCTTTCGATAATGCTGATGATATTAGTGTTGAAATAAAGAATACTATTTTAGCTAAATGGCAAAATATTAAACATGGTATTATGGAATTGCTTATAAATGATTTAAGCATAGGTGAAGATAATGTTAAAGATATATTGGATAGGCAATTTGATTCATATTGGGATTTTAATTGGAGTGCTGTAAAAATAATAAATAATAATTTTATAGATACTGTAAAACCTTTAATAGATGAGCAGAATTTTAGAGAAAAAAAAGAAATATTTGAAATATTTTGTAAAATCGATGAATCTTTAAATACTAAAAGAGAAAAAAATGTGTTTAACAGCGAAATTAGTTTAATGAGTATTGGTCAATATTATTCTATTTCTCACACACTATTACAAGGATTACTTGCTTCAACAAAACAAATAAAAAAAGTTAATAGAAAACCAGAAAATGGTGAAAAATGTGTAATGTGTGGCGAATATGAAGTTTTTAATACTTTTAATGCACATCAAAGGGTTGAGTTTGGTTCAAAAGATTATAAAGATAATATTAGAGGAATTTGGAAAAAAATTGTTGATAAATATTCAGATATAGAAGTCAAAGAGAATGAAAAACTTTGTTCAATATGTTTAGCTAAAAGGCTTTTTAAGAGAATAATGGAAAAACAAAAAAATCATATTCTTTACGATTTAATTAAAGATTCAGATAACTTTCCTCAAACATCAGAAATTGCTTTGTATAGCTATTTTTTGAGAAATAATATAACTGATAAAGCAAAAAGGAGGGAAATCGCACAAAAAAAATTTGAAAACAAAAAAGAAAAAATAGATGATACTGATAATGCTGACAATTATTATGCCATCTTAAAAATGGATGGTGATAAAATGGGAGATTTAATAAATGGAAAGACGATAGGTTCAACATGGGAGACAATAATTCATCCAACTATAGTGGAAAAAATAAAAGATGAAAATTTCTTTAAGGATATAAGTAAAGAATGGCAAAAAATATTAAAAATTAAAAGAAATGTTACTCCATCTATTCATATGGCAATATCAGAGTCTTTAAGTGATTTTTCAAACTATACAGTTAGAAGTATAGTTGAAAAATATGATGGAAGATTAATTTATGCAGGTGGAGATGATGTTTGCGCTATTTTACCTACTTGCAATGCAATAAAGGCTGCTAATGAAATTAGAAACTACTATATTTCTAACTTTAATAAAATTAATTTGAAAAATGGTAGTATTTTATTAGAAAATATTAACGGAAATTATAATCCAAGTGAAGGTAAACTTTCTGTTAACTTGGGTGTTGCAGAAAATATTTCAATATCAGCAGGAATTTTAATATGTCATTATAAAGCTAAATTAAGCCATATGATAGAAGAATCTGATAATATATTAGAAAAAGCAAAAAAAGAAGGCGGAAGGAATTCAGTAGCCATTTGTTTAAAAAAGAGATCTGGTCAAGAAAGATACTTCGTTTCTAAATGGAATGATGATAAATTAAATGATTTTATTGAAGTTTCAAAAAATATAACTAAGTCAATATCCAAATCTTTGATTTATAGGTTAGATTATTTTATAGATGGCCTTGTAGCGTTAAAAAATTCTAAAGAAGATTTTAAAGATAACATTATAAAATTTGTTGAATCTTTACTAATTAAATCTGATACAACAAAAGTACTATTTAATGATTTATCTAAAGAAGAAAGAAATAAAAAACTTGAAGAACTAACCAACAAGATTGTTTCTGTGATTTTGAATTATTCTTATGCTAATGATTCATATAGCTTTAACTTCGAACCTCTAATAATAGCTTCATTTTTAACAGAGTATAATGAAAAACCTAAGAAAAAAAATAAAATAGAGGAGTAAAAGATATGAGATGGTATATTATTGAACCTATAGATACTCTTTTTTTTAAGACAGCTGAACCTATGGAAATAGGTGAGTCTCATGATGCAAAATTTATTTTTCCTCCTACAAGTCAAACAATAATTGGGGCCTTTAGAACTTTAGCATTAGTACAAAATAATATTTCATATAATGATTATTATAATAGAAATATTAAACCAGAAATTTTAGAAAAAATTGGAACTTATGATAATTCTTCTCCATTTGAAATTATAGGACCATTTTTTAAGTCAGAAAATAGATATTTTATACCTGCACCATATTGTTGGTATAAGTATGAGGAAAAAGTTAAAAAAGAGGAAGAGACAAAAAAAGATAATGATAAAAGGTATTTTAAGATTATTTTTCCAAATTTGATAAACAAAAATGATTTTAATTTTATAAAAATGCAATCTGAAAAATTATTATGGATAAATAAAAGTAATGCAGAAAGTATAGGTGGGAAATATTTTATTTTAGTTGATGATTTTATCAATATTAATGAAAAATCAATGAAAAACAATAAAGACAAAGAGCTTTTAGATAAAGAAAATTTTAAAGTTGAAGCTAAATTTAAGAATGATTTTTATGAGGTTGAAAAAAGAACAGGAATAGCTTTAGAAACAAATTCAAGAAGGGCAAGAGAAAGTCATATTTACTTTTTCCCACATATAAGATTGAAGAAAAATGTTCAGATTGTTGTAGGGATAAATTGTGATTTACCTATTGATCCAAAAGGAATTATTGAGATAGGAGCAGAAAAAAGAAAAGCATATTATGAAGAAATAAATGATTTTTTAAACTTATGGAAAAAATTAAATGAAATAAAAAGTGAACATTATATGGCTCTATCAAATATAGAAGGAGGAGAAAATGCAAATGATTTTTTGATTTCAACAGGTAAAATTCAATATACTGGAGGATGGGATTTGAAAAAAAATTTTCACAAACCTTTGAAAGGTTATTACACTCAAGGTTCGATTTTTTCTAAAAAGATAGACTCAAGTTGCATTCCAATATTAATTTAAAAAAAATAAAATATAAGGAGAGGTTTATGAAAGAAGTGAAATCTTTATTAAAACTTTATGCAATTACACCTTCACATGTTGGAAGTGGTGATACTATTGGTACAGTTGATCTACCTATTCAAAGAGAAAAACATACAAACTATCCTATAATAAATGCTTCTTCTGTTAAAGGTGCTTTTAGGGAACATTATAGAAAGTTCAAAGGTAATAATAAGAAAGATATAAATATCATTTTTGGAACTGATGAACAGGATATTAAGGATGATAAAAGCAAAGATAATAATTCACCATCTTTAGTATCTTTTTCTGATTCTAGAATATTTGCATTCCCAATGAGATCAAGTGAAAGTCCATTTGTTTGGGTAACTTGTCCATATATAATCAATAGATTCATAAAGGATTTAAGTTTAATTGGAATTAAAAAAAATAATATAAATAATGTTAATGCAAGAAGTGACGAAGCTGTTGTTTTGATGGGGAATATAAATTCTGAAAATGTTATATTAGAAGAAGCTGTAGTACAAATAAAAAATAATAAAAATGATAATAAAATCATTAATGATGAAATCTTAAATAATTTAAAAGAGTTAATTAGAGACTATTTTGTGGAAGCTAACAAACTACTTTTGGTTTCAGATGAAATGTTTAGTTACTGCGTTACATGTACTGATATTCAAACAAATATTAAGATAGATGTTGAAACTGGAACAGCTAAAGATGGAGCTTTAAGGTATCAAGAGTTTTTACCATCTGAGACTTTACTTTATAATATTGTCTGGTTTGGTAATGATAATACAAATAGTATTCAAGAAAGTATGGTTAAGGATTCTATAAAAGATGCGGTTAAGGATTTTATTCAAATTGGTGGAGATGAAACATTAGGTAAAGGAATATTTAAAATAAGTTGGTTTGAAAAAAATAATAATAATTAAGGAGAATAAGATGAGAACACTAGGTCAAAAAAGGGCAGAATATGCACTTGAAAAAATAAATACTAAAGCTCCTAAAAATAAAGAAGAAAGAAAAGAGTTTAATTCTTTTATTGCAGGTTCTACGACAATGATTTTACAAAATGGCTTAATACAAGCCTTAGCATTTTGGTTATCCAAAAGTAGTGGAGAAAATTCAAAGCAATATAAGTTGTTTAGAATTATAAGAGATTGGTTAAACTATAAAAATAAAGATATAAATAATAACTTTTTACCTGGATATAATAATGGCTCAGATGAAGATTTTATTAGAAAACTATGTGAACTTGATCAAAAACAGTATCTAGTTGTTCAGAGAGAAACTTTATCCATGCTTGAGTGGGTAAAAAGATATGCCAATGCAAATATTGGATTAAAGGAGTAATATCATTATGAGAATGGTAAATAAAGATATAAATAATATTTTGAATAATCAAAATATCAAAAATATAAATTTTTGTCTTTATTTCAAGAAATTTATCGAATTGGATGAAAAAGAGAAATTTAAGAAATTTAATGATGTTGCTGAAAATCTAAAAAAAGGGATTCCAAAAGTTGATGGTCATGAAGTAAGATTAAAAAATTTATACAGTCGTATAGATGATAAAACAATAAATGAAAAATTAACATTAAAGAATAAAATTTTGGATGAATATATTTTAACATTAGAACAAAAATACAATTATAAAAAATTCGAAAAGGTATTTAAACTTAAGAGTAGAATGATAGTTGGGATTGGAGAGACAACTGCTGGTGAAGTCGGGATGATTTTTGATTATAATATCGGTGTTCCTTATATTCCTGCTTCTTCTATTAAAGGGGTCGTTAGATATAAATATTTTGAGAATTTTATATTAAAACTTTTGAAAAATGAAGAACTCAAAAAGAAAGTTCCTATAAAAAAAGAAAATATTGAAAATGAAATGATTGAAGAAAATGCAGAAGGGACACTTATTTATTTATTATTTGGGGGAGAAAAGAAGACATTAAAAACAGATAAAGATGACTGGAATTTAGATGGAACTTATATGGGTTCAATTGTATTTTTAGATTCTTATCCAATAGTCAAACCAAAATTAGATATTGATATTATAAATGTTCATTATCAAGACTATTATAAAGATGGAAGTAAAGCCCCTAAAGATAATATGGAGCCTAAGATAATTAAATTTTTAACAGTAGCTTCTGGAACTGAATTTAAGTTTAGATATGCTATAGATCTTAATAAATTAAATGATAAAAATAAGATAAAGGAATTTGAAGAAGATTTTATTAAAACTTTAACTGAGCATGGTATTGGTGCAAAGACAAACTTGGGTTATGGAATATTTGATATTCCAAATTAGAAAACTTAGTTAACAAGGGACTAAATATGCCATCGGTTTATATTGTTTCGAATTATGGCAAGCTTTCGAAGAAAGGGGATACACTTATATTTGAAACAGAGAAGTATACTTCAACTATCTTTCCTTTTAGGAACTGAGGGATTGATATTCATAGGGAAGGTAGATATCACTGCATCTGCCCTATCTCTTCTTATGAAACATCAGATAGATACTGTTTTTTTAAGTACAAATGGAAAGTTTAATGGGAAACTTACATTTTCTGAGAAAAAGAATGTATTTTTAAGATTAAAGCAATATAAACTATTAAATGATTACAATGCAAGGCTTTCTTTTTCAAAAGAGATAACTGCTGTCAAATTAAAAAATCAGGTTACATTTTTGCATAGGATTAAGAGGAAAAATAAGTTTGATGAACAATCAATTTATAAGGCTATAGATAATATTAAGAATCTTTTTCCATATATTGATCAAGCTAAAGATGTTGAAACATTAAGGGGTTATGAAGGTTTTGGTGCAAAAAATTACTTTTCTGTTTTTGGGAAGGATATTATTCAGGATTGGGCGGTCTTTAATGGAAGAAGTAGAAATCCCCCGAGGGATAATGTTAATGCTGTTTTAAGTTTCCTATATACCCTGTTATATCAAAGGGTTGACTCTGCTATAGAATCGGAGGATCTTGATCCATATATTGGGATGTTTCATGAAATTGACTATGGTAAAAGAACATTGTCCTTTGATTTGATGGAAGAATTTAGAGTCCCAATTGTAGATACTTTGACAATCTCTTTATTTAACTTAGGAATTCTTGATAAGGAAGACTTTAGGACTGTCGAATTTAGTACAGATAGTGATGAGAATCCTTTAGAAGATGAAGGAAAGGTTGCCACTGGTTTTGAGGAGGAAAAATCTGAAAATTGCTGTGATGAAAAGTTAGTTAAAAGTTCAAAGGGAGTGCTTCTTAATGAAGATGGTCTTAGAAAATGCATAGAAGGGTTTGAAAAGAAAATGGCTTCTACTATATTGTCTCCATCAAGTGGAAGGACTGTGTCATATTGGAAGTTGATAAGAGAACAAGTTGGGGTTTATAAAAGATTTATAAATCAAGAGGAATCGACTTATAAACCATTTATATATAGGTAAAAATTATGCTTAACTACTTTGTTGCATACGATATAACTGATAATAAAAGAAGAAGAAAACTTCATAAGTTTTTAAAGCAATATGGATTGAATGTTCAAAAATCTATTTTTCAATGTGTAGTAAATGAAGAGATACTTGATGATATTATTTCAAAAATGCTAAAATTTATTGATGAAAGATCTGATAAGTTGTATATTTATCCAATATGCGAAAGGTGTCTTGAAAAAGCTTTTGCAGATGGAACAGGTATTTTTGATAAGATTGAAATGTTTACGATTTTATGAAAAAGTAATGTTAAATGTAAATTGGAAATTTGAAAATTATATTTTTTAAAGTCCTTTGATAAAAAAGAAAAAGTATAAAATATTGAGTTAATCTTACAAATATGGATTTTGAAGAGAATGGAAAATTAATTTCTATCGATCCATTTAGAAATCAAGACAAGATATCAACAAAATCAGAAAAATGGATTGTTTTATATGATATAAGGGATAATAAAAGATTAAGAAAGGTCGCCAAAATAATGGAAAATTATGGTATCAGAGTCCAAAAATCAGTATTTGAAATATTTGCTTCTTCTGATGTTATACAAAGACTTAGATACAGAGTCCAGAAAGTTATAATGATAGATGATTATGTTTTATATATAAATGTATGTGAAGAAGATTGGCAAAAACAGATAAAATATGGTGTTAAAGCATGTGGTTATGAACAAAAAGATTTTCAGATTCTTTAATTTTCGACAACCTATACCAATACTTTTTTTTAAGATAAATACATTAGGGTTGTCGAAAATGCTATTACCTTATATTTTAACTAAATTCAAAACTTTTTTATTCTATATTATAATATTTATATTTCATAACACATTAATTTTATCTTTAGGTTCTCGATTCATGCCTCTTTATTCTTTATTTATGAATGCAATCAAATAGATGCTATTAGATTTATTGACCTGAATGAAGGGATTACGACTTCAGCAACTTCTGTTTCGGATACATCTTTCAAAGCTCCCGATTAGATTTATTGACCTGAATGAAGGGATTACGACTGAAAACGAAAAAAATGCAATCTCAAAATTTTGTCAAAAATTAGATTTATTGACCTGAATGAAGGGATTACGACTTAAATTTATTTAAATTTTTTTTAAATTTAAAATATATATATATTAGATTTATTGACCTGAATGAAGGGATTACGACTCATCTTTTTCTCCTTTTTAATTTGAATTTTTCAAATAAGATTAGATTTATTGACCTGAATGAAGGGATTACGACATGTTGAATTGATATATTGAGGGGTTGGGGTGGTAGGGTATTAGATTTATTGACCTGAATGAAGGGATTACGACTTGTATATACTGGTACTTTTTCTCTTGTTATTGAGATGGATTAGATTTATTGACCTGAATGAAGGGATTACGACTATCGTCATCTGTTGTTTCAACTTCGTATACTTCCTCATTAGATTTATTGACCTGAATGAAGGGATTACGACAAACATTGTAACGTTGTTCTTTAATACTTTACAAGCTACGAAATTAGATTTATTGACCTGAATGAAGGGATTACGACCCAAGCTCAAATAGGCACCTTTTTGCCCTTGTTTGAGCTCGATTAGATTTATTGACCTGAATGAAGGGATTACGACTTCTTCCGCTTTCCTTTTTTCTGAATATCTCCTGCCTTATTAGATTTATTGACCTGAATGAAGGGATTACGACGTCGCTTTTTGCTTTTCTGAATTTCGTCTCCCCCCCGCATATTAGATTTATTGACCTGAATGAAGGGATTACGACATGGCTTGAAATTTTGTTTTTTATATACATTTTTACAGGATTAGATTTATTGACCTGAATGAAGGGATTACGACTTGTGAACTTTATAGACCTTTCTTTATTTAATATTTGTCTGTATTAGATTTATTGACCTGAATGAAGGGATTACGACCCGAAATGGGCAACAAACCTTTGTAAAACACTGCTATCATTATTAGATTTATTGACCTGAATGAAGGGATTACGACCAGTATTGTCCATTATATCTACTTCCTTTACATCTATTGCAATTAGATTTATTGACCTGAATGAAGGGATTACGACTATATTTACCCTTGTCGTCTTCTTTTACGAAGAAGGGGCTAAATTAGATTTATTGACCTGAATGAAGGGATTACGACTGCAATATTAAAACAACCTATATAAAAATCTTGAGAAATTGATTAGATTTATTGACCTGAATGAAGGGATTACGACGACTTTCTTTTTTTGGGCTCATAAGCCAAGCAAACTCCTCCCTATTAGATTTATTGACCTGAATGAAGGGATTACGACTTTGAGTTATATTATTGCGAATATATATTGCGTTTATAAAATTAGATTTATTGACCTGAATGAAGGGATTACGACTCACCAAAAGATGATGCCGAAAGCTCAGAAGTGTTGTTATATTAGATTTATTGACCTGAATGAAGGGATTACGACCCAGCAAAAACTCTTGTTGTTTTGAAGTCATATATTGTTCTATTAGATTTATTGACCTGAATGAAGGGATTACGACAGCCACTCAAGGGCTTCTTTTTTGCTCTTGAACTTCTTAATTAGATTTATTGACCTGAATGAAGGGATTACGACTTATTTTGTAAAAGTCCACTTCGCATTTTTCTTTGATCCAATTAGATTTATTGACCTGAATGAAGGGATTACGACCTAACTTCATGAATGAGACTATATGCTTTAGCAACCGATTGATATTAGATTTATTGACCTGAATGAAGGGATTACGACCAGGCAAACATCGTATGTTGATTTACATTAACCTATAAATTTATTAGATTTATTGACCTGAATGAAGGGATTACGACCTCATAAGCCAATTTGCAAACTCCCTTGACCCATTCATCATTAGATTTATTGACCTGAATGAAGGGATTACGACTATATATGAAGCCAGTTTATAATCAATTTTTTTTGTTAATTAGATTTATTGACCTGAATGAAGGGATTACGACGTATGAGGGCATCTACCCCTCTTAACAAGCAAAAATCTATATTAGATTTATTGACCTGAATGAAGGGATTACGACACTTCGAAATCAAACAACTTGGAACTTTCTACCACAGATTAGATTTATTGACCTGAATGAAGGGATTACGACTTTCATACTCTTTAGGTTCGAATTTCCAATACCTCCTTATCTCAGATTAGATTTATTGACCTGAATGAAGGGATTACGACTTCCTGAAAATGAAATCTTTACCGCCCTCTCTCTTAATGAATTAGATTTATTGACCTGAATGAAGGGATTACGACCTTTAAAGCCTCAGATTTTGACTTAAACTTTGGTAATTGATATTAGATTTATTGACCTGAATGAAGGGATTACGACTGATTTCTGTGAAAAACCCTAATAAAATTAGGGTTAACAGATTAGATTTATTGACCTGAATGAAGGGATTACGACTAATCAAACAGTCGGTTGTTAAAAGAATAAAGTAAAATCATATTAGATTTATTGACCTGAATGAAGGGATTACGACGTAATTCTTCTCATCATATTATACCTCCTGCTTAAACCATAATTAGATTTATTGACCTGAATGAAGGGATTACGACTTCGCGACTTCGAAAGGCTCAACGTACGGACAGTCACCAATATTAGATTTATTGACCTGAATGAAGGGATTACGACCAACCTCCCTGTTTTTTCCCACCTGACAGTCAATTTTTTCTCATTAGATTTATTGACCTGAATGAAGGGATTACGACTCGATCCACAAAACAAACCATTTTTTTACCTTTTCAAAATAATTAGATTTATTGACCTGAATGAAGGGATTACGACATCAACTTCCTTGAAATCAACTTTTACTCTTTTCATAAAAATTAGATTTATTGACCTGAATGAAGGGATTACGACTTTTTGGGCTCATAAGCCAAGCAAACTTCTCCCTTGACCCATATTAGATTTATTGACCTGAATGAAGGGATTACGACCAAAAATTTTTGCGACTTCATATGGTTCAACATAAGGACAGATTAGATTTATTGACCTGAATGAAGGGATTACGACCATTCTGATCCATCAGGTCGTATTAAAGGGTGATTATGAACATTAGATTTATTGACCTGAATGAAGGGATTACGACGAAGAATAAAGCTACTTTTTAGCTTTATTCTTCAAATAAAATATTAGATTTATTGACCTGAATGAAGGGATTACGACAAAATTTTTGCGACTTCATATGGTTCAACATAAGGACAGTCATTAGATTTATTGACCTGAATGAAGGGATTACGACTGACAGAAGCATAAATAATCTTTTTCATTTTGTCCTCCAATTAGATTTATTGACCTGAATGAAGGGATTACGACTCAACATTATCCATTATATCTACTTCCTTTACATCTATTGCAGAATTAGATTTATTGACCTGAATGAAGGGATTACGACCGACTTCGAAAGGCTCAACGTACGGACAGTCACCAATTTTAAATTAGATTTATTGACCTGAATGAAGGGATTACGACCATCTATTCTTTTACTACTATCTTTATGTTCTTTTTGTATTAGATTTATTGACCTGAATGAAGGGATTACGACTTGTAGAAGTCATGTTGCCTATACTAAACAGTTTGTATTTTTGATTAGATTTATTGACCTGAATGAAGGGATTACGACAGGACCTAGAAAGCACGCTTTTTATAAAGCGTGAAATTTTCTATTAGATTTATTGACCTGAATGAAGGGATTACGACTTTCATCTATTCCTTTTACATTTAAAGGAACATCGCCAAGATTAGATTTATTGACCTGAATGAAGGGATTACGACCTGTCAATTCGGCGCCCTCACTGTCATATTCGCCCTCGAGATTAGATTTATTGACCTGAATGAAGGGATTACGACCTCACTCGCTTAGAGTGTGCATAAAGTATTCTCAATTTCTATTAGATTTATTGACCTGAATGAAGGGATTACGACCTCTACTTGAATAACCGAAAATTTTCGCGACTTCGAAATTAGATTTATTGACCTGAATGAAGGGATTACGACAGACCTTCCAAAATCTCCCAAGGTAATTAAAATCTTTTCGGATTAGATTTATTGACCTGAATGAAGGGATTACGACTCTTTTACATCTTTACTCGTTCTTGCTACTTCTAATATCATTAATTAGATTTATTGACCTGAATGAAGGGATTACGACATAATATTTCCATTTTTGTCCTTGCAATATTTTTTTTCAAGTATTAGATTTATTGACCTGAATGAAGGGATTACGACAAGAGAACCCTGTGGGCTCTCCCAAATCTCAAAATCAAATAGATTAGATTTATTGACCTGAATGAAGGGATTACGACGTGAAAGAAAAAAAATTATAGATTATGATGCGACAACAAGAACAATTAGATTTATTGACCTGAATGAAGGGATTACGACTGCAATTGACTTCTAATCTTTTCATAAACTCCTCCATAAAATTAGATTTATTGACCTGAATGAAGGGATTACGACTCAATAGAAGGGATGAAGTCAAAACCTTCAGCAAATTTACTCATTAGATTTATTGACCTGAATGAAGGGATTACGACCCAAGAAACTGATAAGTTCCAAAGGGCAACTCCTCTTTTAATTAGATTTATTGACCTGAATGAAGGGATTACGACTCTTTTTTTAGGAGTAGCAATATAACCGCTCTCTTCGCAAATTAGATTTATTGACCTGAATGAAGGGATTACGACCTAAAAAGTGAGCTTCGCCTCTATATCCAGATTTAAGGTAAATTAGATTTATTGACCTGAATGAAGGGATTACGACATTTTACTATTCCAACTTATAATATAAAAAAACTTTTCAAATTAGATTTATTGACCTGAATGAAGGGATTACGACAGTTGTTTTAATATCATCCGCAGTGGCTTTTGTGTTTGTGTATTAGATTTATTGACCTGAATGAAGGGATTACGACGGAGTGTTGAAATTAGGTTTGAAATTAAGTTTGTGCAGAAAATTAGATTTATTGACCTGAATGAAGGGATTACGACGTAATCTATAAACAAGTTTATTATCTAATGGTTTATATTGTATTAGATTTATTGACCTGAATGAAGGGATTACGACTGGTGATTTCCAGATTTCAAAACAATACAACTTGGAACTTATTAGATTTATTGACCTGAATGAAGGGATTACGACTCCATTGCATAACTAATTTGATAATAATACATTAATATTTAAATTAGATTTATTGACCTGAATGAAGGGATTACGACCATCAACATAAATCTTTTTCATTTTGTCCTCCAAATATTTTTTATTAGATTTATTGACCTGAATGAAGGGATTACGACATAGAGGTAGGTTCTCTTCAACGAAACCCTTATCGTTTCCATATTAGATTTATTGACCTGAATGAAGGGATTACGACTTTTTCCTCCTATATTCCTTCTTTTTTTACCTTATCAAGAATTAGATTTATTGACCTGAATGAAGGGATTACGACA
>JGI11944J13513_1000424_pt1 | contig 42325 bp, 44 predicted proteins | sample TerdegcoTASludge_FD_13513 | JGI IMG/M metagenome (IMG submission 13513) | reverse complement strand
CTTTCCACACTCCCTGGCCAATCTTTTTCACTTCACGCACTGATCTAGCTCGAAGAGGCGAGCCCAAAGAGCGTGTTGAAGCGTTTTTCCGTATCTTTATTATGGGAATAGCATTCTTTTTTGCAATAAGATTGAACATTTCCCTTGTGTCATAGGCGCCGTCTCCTATGATAGCTTTGAAAGCTATTCCACTAACTAAGAATACTCCCATTTCACTATCATGGGTATCCCTGCCTGTAACAACTATACCGATTAGTTTCCCTGTCTTAGCATCAATTGCGGCATGTGCCTTTAGGTAGTTCTTATTTTTCCCGTAGAGATAGTTTATCCAGCTGCCGGCGTCAGTCATCTTAAAACCGGTGCTGTCGAGTATAATTGTAAGCTCTGAAACATCTTCTATTGTCTCAAGCTCAACTTTCATTTGGAGAGTTCTTCGCCAGATGGTGGTGTAGTCTGCCGGCTTGATCTTAGGCGAATGCTCGGACAACACTCGAAGAAAGCCTTCGGTCTGCCTGTAACGTAGTCCATAGGCAGTTCTTATAGTTGCTACAAATCTAATGAAAGATTCTGGGTAAAGATAAGGTCTTCCGACCTTATCCCTATTCATAAGAGCTAGCTCTTTGTCCCAGATATCATTCAAAAAATCAAAAGAAATGCAAAACTTTCCCATATTGACATATTTTTCGTTTATGGCGTCACCTTTGCCTGGCATGAATATATAGGGTTTATAAAGGGTTTAAGCTTTGCGGTTCATTTTAGCTCAATTATTCAACAAAGCAGGTTATAGTAAAAAAAATAGAGAGAATCTATAATAGAATAATAAATTATAAAATAAAATTACATAAACTTTCCAAATTTTAAAAGAAGCCCTGGATTTTTAGCGATAATTGCTTTTAGAATGCTTATTGTAGAAATTGTTTCAAGCTTTAAATCCTTCAATGTTTCTGCAATTGAATCAAGATCTTTTTCAGTCAGTTTCATGAACGCTTCCTGTGCCTTAAGACACTTATCAAGCTCGTCATAAATATCTGGCTTCCACATGTCATTGTATTTTTTTAAGAAGTCTTTGCTGTAATCCTCTTTTGCAATAGCTTCANCNGCNAGCTCTCCAGCATGTTTTCCTGTAATTATGGCTGTATGAATNCCTCCACCTGTAAGNGGATTAACAAACCTGCCTGCATCCCCTGCGAGAAGCAAGTTATCCATGTAAGGCTCTTTTAACGGGCCATTTACTGGTATTGCNCCTGCATTTACTTCAACTATCTTTGCCTTTTTGAATCTNGGTCTTTGTATAAATTTATCTAAGTAGTACTGAGCAGTTTCTTTGGCTTTTACNGGTAGAACTCCAAGTCCTACATTTGCCTGATCGTCTCCTTTTGGGAATATCCATGAATACCCTCCAGGCGCGTAGCAGTCTCCGAAGTACAATTCAATACAAGGCTCAATTTCCATTGGCATCATAAGGTATTGTATGCCGGATTCAAGGTACCTTAAAGGAACAGTTGTGTCCATNCCTAGGGATTTTGCAACTATGGAAGGGGGTCCGTCAGCACCAATTAAGATTTTAGCATCAATTTGAATATCNTCATTCATCTGTTTTGCCTTTACAGTTACCCCATTGGAAGTTCTTTTTGCAGAAACAAATCTTGTCTTCATAAGAAAATCTGCACCATTTCTGGCCGCTTCTTTTGCAATGGCCTTATCAAAGACCTCTCTATCAAGTATCATTCCGCTTTTCCAGTACTTTACCTTCTCACCGTCAAGCCTAATAACGGTACCATTTGGGGAAATAAGTTTAACAAACTCAATGTTAGTAGAAATATACCTATTACTTTGTTTCATCTCAAGCTTTTCAAATAAACCTTGGGAAACACCCTCTGCGCACTGGACAGGTCCTCCTATTTCCTTCTTCTTTTCTATGAGTAAAACATCGGCACCTTTTGCAGCATATCTTGCAGCATTACTTCCCGCAGGGCCTCCACCGACAACTAAAACATCACATTTGTAGGTCTTCATTCAATCGCCCCCACAGGACATGACTTTACACAGATCTTGCACTCTGTACAATTTTCGTTAAAGATAACTTCATTCTCTGTTATATCAATACCACTATTTGGGCATACTGATGCACAACAGGTACAGAGAAGACATCGTTCCTTCATAACCTTCAAATAATTCACCTTAATGGGTTTCTTTTGCATACGTTTTAAAATTTTTGGTCTATAATCTATAAATTTATTTAATCAATTAGAAGATAGCTATTTTTTGTATATTTTATCATGATGGTCATAATCCAGTAGTCTAACTACTTTACTTTTTTCATCTATTTCGTATACTAATACAAAAGATTTAGAGATATGAACCCTTCTTGCCCCTTTCATTTCACCTTTTAAAGGTTTAAAAATAAATGGATTAAGAAGTATTTGTTTTATTTTTTTATTTAAAATTTCTAACTGACGTTTATCCTTTGTTATTATTTATTAAATTTATTTTGTAGATGATTTGATATTTCTATTGAGAATTCCATTTAAAGACCAAAAAATTCAGCAAAATTATTTACTCTAATGAATTTACCTTTTCTTATGGTATCCAACTTTCTTTGATATTCTTCAGTAATTTCTACATCATCGTCTAAAATAGAACGAATAAAACTTTCAATTTCATCATCTGCTGTCGTGCCATGTTCCTCGCAAAAAATTTCAAATTTGTGAAATAATTTGTTATTAATATTAAGACTTACTGAATCCATAGAATAAATACATTTTCATAATTAATAAAATTTTTGGGTCTAAAAAGTCATCCTTTTGACAAGATAATAGGTAATATCGTTGTCTGAATCCACAAAAGCGAATATCATATCCTTCTTAACTGAGTGGGCAATTCTTACATGCGCAGAAAGAATATTCGCATCTATCTTTTCTCCTTCCATGAATACATCCACAATATAGTCAGCATGCTCCTCTTCTACAGAACCACGGTAAATTCTATACGCACAGCCATACTTAAAGGCAGTTTTCACGTGGTATCCTTTTTCCTTCAGATCTTTAAAAACAATGTATTTCCCAAGAAGATTATGTTCGATATCTCCTAATTTCAAGATCTCTTCAAAAGTAACTTCTTTATCATTAAAAATGACTTTTATCATTCCCCTCTCGAGCAAATATAGGCCCTCAACGATTGTCAGGTAAAGTCTATTATCAATTAGATCGCCAAATCCTCTTTTTCTATGGATTTTATTTAAGGCATCTGAATCGTCAATTATCATTCTATTTTCGACGAGAGTGGCAGAAAACATGATTTAATTTAGTATTTTGATGTTAAAAGCTTTTAGAAACACTTAAATATACTTGGACCAATTTCACCATATATTCTCTAAGGTGACCATATTATGTTTAAAGTTATACAAATTAGGGATACTGCAAGAGTTCCGCCCAATAAATTTGGAGGGGACATTAACGAATCCATAGCTGAAATACTCCAGGGTCAATACGAAGGAACCTGGGATAAGGACCTCGGATTCATTCTTGCTATCCATAAGATCATTAGAGTAGGAGACGGGAAGATAGTACCTGGTGATGGAAGCGCTTATTATGATACTGACTTCGAAGCACTTACTTACCTACCAAAAATTTATGAAGTAGTTGAAGGTGAAGTTGAAGAAATAACTGAATTTGGAGCCTTTGTTAGATTAGGGCCAATAGATGGACTCGTCCATGTTTCTCAGTTGACAAACGACTTTATTAACTATGACAAGAAAAGCAACACACTTTCTGGTAAAGAAAGTGGTCGAGGTCTAAAAGTTGGAGATAAAGTCAGGGCTAGAATAGTAACTCTATCTTTAAAGAGAGGCTCTGCTAAAATAGGCCTTACAATGAGGCAGCCTTATCTAGGAAAGCTTGAGTGGATTGCAGAAGAGAAGAAAGAGGGATAAAAATGAGAGTAGCATGCCAGAAATGCCAGAGAATTCTGAATGAAAACATTTGTCCTGTATGTAAAGATGATAAGACTACTGACAACTGGAGCGGTATCGTTATTATACTTGACCCTGAAAATTCAAGAATTGCCAAGACTATTGGCGTTAACGTGCCTGGAGCTTATGCCCTAAAAGTTAGGGGATGAAATAAAAAAATGGCTCTTATTCTTACTGAAAGTCTCAAATTAAAGTTAAAATCTCCCGTTGGTCTTCTTATTGAGGGTGACGTTGAATCTGTTATTGAAAGACTTATACCAATGATTCAGGATAAGAGGATTGTGTCGGTAGGGGATGTTGTTTCATATAATTTAATAGAGCACGGAGTATATCCAGAACTCATAATTGTTGATGGAAAGAGCCTTAGAAAAGAATTCGGTGACATTGTAGAATGTGAAAACACTGTTACCGTTGAAAATCCTCAATCACAGATTACAGGTGAGCTTTGGATTGAGATTGAGCGATTTTTAAAGGATAAAACCAAAAGATTTAAAAAAATATTCGTAGAGGGAGAAGAAGATTTGGCAGTCATGCCAGCAATTCTCCACGCAAACGAAGGTACTGTGGTACTTTATGGTCAGCCTGAGAAAGGAGTTGTGATCATTGAAGTAACAGAACAGAAAAAAAAGGAGATATCGGATTACATAAATGAGATGGAGGGAGATCTATGGAATTAGAGATCATAAACGAGAGAGATAACCCACTATTCAATAGAAAGGAATTAAATGTTAAGATAATTCATGATGGTGGAACTCCTAAAATATCAGAAATTAGAGATAAATTGTCTGCTTTGAAGAGCTTTAAGATGGATTCATTTGTCGTTAGGTCAATTGAGACAGGCTACGGAAAAGCAGAATCAATCGGCAAAGTATTTGTTTATGCTGACCCAAAAAATATGATGAAGATTGAGCAGCAGTATATATTGAAAAGAAACGGATTGATTGAGGAGAAGAAGGAGGAGAACTAATGCCATCATTGTATGGTGTTGAAGGCGATAAAGTTGTCAGGAAAAATCCATACTGCCCAAGATGCGGACCTGGCACTTTCATGGCAGACCACAAGGACAGGTTTGTTTGCGGAAAATGCGCTTATACGCAGTCCAAAAAACAGAAATAAATAACTGATAATAACTATTGTTAAACAATAGTTAATCTATTTTATTCGTTTTTGTAAGCGAAAAGTATAAAAAGGGTTAGTTACATATTTATACCTAGCATTAATAATAATGATTAATACGCGCTCCTACAGGAGATGATATTATGAGAAGGCTCAATAAATTGTTTGGCAGGGACGAAAGTCAAGACTATGGTAATGAATACGATGATAATTACTACCCCGATGACTATTATGAAGAAGGTGAAGAAGACAGTGGATCATGGGCTGATGAAGAAAGGTCTGAATCACCAAGAGCTATTAGAGAAGTAGAATCAATTCCTTACGAAGAAGAAGTTCTAAAGAAGAACGATTTCATGGACTATGGAGTTGTATACATAAAATCTTTAAAACTTAGGGGTCTAGGGGACATAAGAGACATTTCTAAACAGCTTTCAGAGGGACATATTCTAATAGTTGATATTGGTCTTTTAGCAGAAAGAGAACCGCTTGAACTTAAAAGAGCTATTGATCAGATTAAAGGTATTTTGAGAGGTATAGGTGGAGATATAGCTGGAATAAGTGATAGAAAGATTTTAATAGCCCCTTCCTCAGTCAAGATTGTAAGATCACATGAGCAATGAAAATATTGAATGCGATTATTGTCCGTCATGTAATAAGAAATCTCTAAGAGTAACTAATATAGTTATTTCTATTCCATACTTTGGAGAAGTTATTGATTTTACTATTTTATGTAATAGTTGTGGCTATAAAAGATCCGATATAATGCCAATCGAAATTAAAGAACCTACAAGATATTCTTTCCATATCGAATCAGCATGTGATATAAGTACAAGAATAATTAAATCAAGCACATGCACTATTAGAATCCCTGATCTTGGGATTACAATAGAGCCAGGGCCACTTTCTGAAGGATACATAAGTAATCTAGAAGGACTGCTACAAAGAATATCCAATGTAATTAATATGGGAATGAGAATGGGAAAAGACGAAGAAAGAAAGAATGGCCAGGAACTAATTGACAGAATAACAAAATTAATTGAAGGGCAAGAAAAAGTATGTGTAATATTTGAAGATCCACTTGGTTATAGTGCTATAGCATCAGATAAGGCTATTATTGAATCTTTATCCGAAGAAGAAATTAAAAATCTGAAATTCGGCGAATCTCCGTTTGAAATAAAAAGAGATAATTGTTAAGAGGAAGGTTTTTTCCAGTTCCAGTGGGTAATGTTACCTTCTTCATCCATTTCTATGTAGCAAACGTATCTTGTGACAGACTGGTATTTCAAATCAGCAGGCATATTAATTATGAATGTTTTATTCTGCTTTTCAATTGTAGCCTTTTCATAGAACACTCTGACTAATTCAGGATTACTTGTTCCACATTCAACTGGCAAATTTTTGCTCGCCTGATTATTAACGAACTCTAAGGCCAAGTACATAGCATAATCTTCATTTATTAACTGATTTTGATAGGTACTCTGAAGTTTATACATAGAGTTTCTTGCATCAACAAGTTGCTGTCTAAGAAGATCATTTCTCTTGTTTAGACTATCATTCAATTCTTTTAGTGTTAAATTCTCCTTTGTAAGATTCTGCACTTGTTTTTCAAGGTCAAATACATAAGACTCCTTTGAATTTATATTCGAATCAGCCTGCCTATTGGCACTATAAAGTGAAAATGAGGTAACTAAAACAACTGAAAGAAGAAGAGAAAGAACGACAGAAACTTTAAACCAGTTAATCTCAGGTTTCAAATTAAAATTCCTCTTTATTTTGTTGTCTATATCCGTCGTTCTTTGTTTCTCGATTTGAATTATCCTTTTGGTACTCTCTGGAATAGGCTCTTCAGCGGGCTGCCTTCTTAGAACTCGCTCATGTTTCTGCCTGTATGATTCATAAAATGTATTAGACCTGATTTCAGGTATATTATACCCTGATTGCTCTCTGGAAGTTCTCTTTGGATTAAGGGGTGCGGAATAAGCCGAATTTTGACTGTTATCCTTGAACTGGCTTTGAATTTGCCTTTTTTTCTCCTCTAAACGCTTAAGCCTCCAGAAAATATCAAGCTCTTCATCATTCATTATATCGCCAGTGCATATATAGAGAGTAATTCCCAATATATAAAGATTTATGTTTTAAATCTTAACATCAATTCCCAATTTATCTATTATTTCTTTGTATCTGTTCCTAACAGTTACTTCTGTGACTTTTGCTACCTCCGAAACAGCCTTCTGGGTTCTTCTTTCGCCTTCCATAATAGCTGCTAGATAAATAGCTGCTGCACAGACTCCTGTTGGGCCTCTGCCTGACGTAAGACCTACTTTTATAGCGCCTTCTAAAATGTCCTGTGCCTTTCTCTGGACTTTTCCTGAAAGTCCTAATTCAGTAGCAAATCTGGGAATATAGTCCACCGGACTTGTTGGATAAAGCTTTATCTCAAGTTCTCTAGTAATAAATCTGTAACTTCTACCTATTTCTTTTTTATCAACTCTTGAATGTTCTACAATCTCATCTAAAGTTCTTGGAACTTTATATTCTCTACAAGCAATGTAAATACAAGCAGAAGTAACAGATTCAATTGATCTTCCTCTTATTAGCCTCTTATCGACGGCTTTTCTGTATACCATTGCTGCGCCTTCTCTAATGTTTCTGGGAAGGTGCAAATGTGAAGAAAGTCTATCAAGTTCAGTTAATGCGAAAGCAAGGTTTCTATCCTTAGCATCCGCAACTTTAATTCTTTTGTGCCATTTTCTCATTCTGTATATTTGGGCTCTCCTACCGGCACTGATATCCCTACCATGAATATCTTTATTCTTCCAATCAATCATGGTGGAAAGACCTTTATCATGGATAGTGTAGGTCATTGGGGCTCCTACTCTACCTCTTTTCTCACCTTGTTCATGGTCAAATGCTCTCCATTCGGGACCCGTATCGATTATATCCTCTGAAATCACAAGACCGCATTCGTCACAAGTAACTTCAGCCCTAGAATAATCCCGAATAAGTTTATGACTGCCACACTCGGGGCAAACATGAACCTTCTTAGTTTCGGTTTTCTCCATATACTTATAAGGTAACCGTAACATTTATATAGCTTTGGGTTGAGTTAAAAACTCAAATTATAACTTAAAATCTGATTTTCTTTGTTCTTTATAATCTTCAATGATTTTTAAAAGTTTATTAGATTCTTTTGCTTTTTTAAAGGCTAATAATAACTCTTTTTCTTTTTTATAGACTAAATAAAACTTTTCTTTGTCTAGTATAACGAACTTCGCAATTACTTCCATTTTTATATCTTTCGAATATATAATAGGAATTTCTGCTTCAATGAGCTCTTCTTGTGCTGGATGAGAAATTTTTCCAGAAATAATCACTGCCTTAATTTTAGTTTCTGATAAAAGCTTTGCAGCTTCCGCACCGCCCCCAGTCGGATCTTTAAGAAACACAACATCATCTTCCACAAGGTCTTGATTTTTTACCAAATTTCTTATTCCTTCAACAGAAAACACGCCTAGTACTTTTCCAATTATTATGTCTTCTGATTCCATAAGTGGTTTTAGTTCCTTTAATCTCTTGTTTTCCTCTGTTAGGGCGTTTACTTTACTTTTTAGAATTTCAAGACTTTTTCTTAATGAGGTAATTTCAAAGTTTTTTGATTTTATTACTGTGTCTTTAAGGGCTTCCTTTTTCTGCTGATCTAAAACATCAAATAATTTTCTTTCAAGAGAAACAATAGTTGCTTCTTTTTCATTTATCTTGTTTTTGAGGTCAATATTTTCTTCCTGAAGCTTTTCAAAATCCTTTTTTAGAGTATTTTGTTTTTCCTTGTAATTTTCAATTATCTTTGATTGTTCTAGAATTATTTCTTCGGGATTTTTTTGTTCAATTTTTATATCTTCTTCTTTCTTTGTAAGCTCGTCTTTTAGATTGTCAATAGCTTCTTTTATTGACATACCTCTTAGGACTTCTCCAATAATCCTTGAACTATAACAAGATAAATCTTCAGGTATTTTAGATTTTATTTGGATAAATTTATTTTTATAATTTAGGTATGCTTTTAGTGCAGCTGATAGGGAATCTCTCTCATGAGCATTTTTTACCTCTAACTCTTTTGTAAGTTCATTTTTTTCTTTTACAGGGATTGATAGCGGGGGCAAATAAAGAATTGAATCAAAGGAAGTACTTAATTTCTCGATGAATCCAGAAGGAGGATTTACGTCTGATGCAAAAATTAAAGGATACCCATATTTTCTTATCTCTTCCTTAACATCTGACATCGAAAAACTTCTTTTGGAAACAACTCCCAAAATGTTACCTTCTAGATCAACTGCAGAAAGACCTACTGTAGTCCCAGGGTCGACACCCACAATAATGTACTTATCTTTGACATTTGAGAGCTCAACTCTTTTTTCAAGAGGCTCGTACTCTATAGAACTTTTCTTCAATGGCCTTACATCTATCCTTATATCCCCTCTACTAGATTTAATTGGGATATTTTCAAAGTTTGAGTAGATTCTAAATACTCCCTTTGAAAATCCACCTTCTCGTTCTACAACATCTACATCAAAGTTAAAATCCTCGTTTGACAGTTCCTTTTCAATTTCTCTGACTTTATATTTTATGAGAGCAAATGTTCTTCTTTGATATCTTCCTTGAGAGTATCCCCCTCTACCAAGACTTCTACCCGGAGAAACTAATATCTCCGTTTCATCCTCATAAAGTTTTAGTTTGTACCCTACTCCTTCAAGAGGTAAAACAGCAAGAGCATATGCTTCATCAAATGGATTTTTTGGATTAAGATTGATTTTGAATCTTTTTGCAATAACTGGCAGCGCTGTAAAGTCATCGAACTTTCCAGTAACCTGTACTATTGAAACATATTTTGAAAGTTTTTCTAGATCATTTCTTGAGAACTCTTCAGTAGAATCGATCCCCATATAAACGGGCGAGTAACTTTTTATTAGTTTCAACAGTTTAAGCCTTGACCCGCTTTCCTTCAAAACAGGCAATAATTTATTTCCTTCCCTTGAAACTATGACCATTGCATAGATTCTTGGGTCACGGGATATTATGTCAACCCCGAGGGATGTTTCCATGGATGCACCCAAAACTTTATCTTTATCTTAATAGCTTCTTCACTTGATGTTTTATATAATTTTTGTAGAGCCTGAATCATCTGGTAACATCGGTAGCGTAGCACGGGTAATGAAAAATTTTGGATTCTATGATTTAATTCTTGTAAATCCAGTTGAGATAGATGATCAGGCTTACAAATTAGCTGTGCATGCAGAGGATGTTTTAAAATCAGCAAAGATTGTACCGACGTTAGAAGAAGCTCTTGATTTTGTAGACTTTGCTATTGCCACTAGTGCAAATACAAGTGGCGGAGTTTTAAGGAACTATACTTCAGTGGAGAATCTAGCTGAAAAAATATCATCCGAAAGGGAGAGCAGTGGCCTTAGGAATGAAGAGATAGAGATGTGTGATACTTTAACAACAATACCCGCGGACAACAGGTATCCTACACTCAACGTTTCACACGCATTGGCAATAATTCTATATGAGATATTTAAAGTCAAAAAGACAAAGAGAGTTAATCCATCTAAGAATAAAGAAATGGTGGAAAAAGATCTCTTAATTGAAGATTTCAAGAAAATCTTAGAGCATGTAGAGGATAGGAAATATAGAAGAGACAATGCCTTGACAGTATTTAAACATGTACTTACAAGAGGATTTAATACAAAAAGAGAAGTATATACTCTAAAGGGTATTTTTAGAAGGATTGTCTTGAAGTTTGAAGGTGAATTTTAGATAATAACTAATTTAAACTTTGTATAATAAAGAGCGTTGATGTTTGAGGTATTCTATTTACTAGACAATCAAATAAAGAAAGAAGTTGCTTCTTATGAAAAGCTATTAGAGTTAAGTAAAAGCAAAATCAAATTCTGGATTGATATAGTTGANGCAACTCCTGATGAGATTTCTAGATTAGGGGATATATTTGAGCTACACCCAGTTACTATTGAAGATTTTGCTGATGAAGGAACTAGAGTAAAGATTGAAGTTTTTGAAAATTATACCTTTATTGTTTTATATACTCTTTCAATGGAAGACAGACTGACTAAATATGAGTACGATGTGCTGATATCTGAAAATTTTATCATAACAAAAGATACGAGAAAAGATTCTAAGATCTTAGGCAAATTAAAAAATGACGACAAAGCATTGTACAAAATATTAAACAAAGGACCTGATTTTCTTTTGCATATGATTATGGATAAGATAATTGATGCATATTTCTGCATAATTGAGGATCTGGATGTGACGGTGGAAAAAATTGAGGACGAACTTTTTGAAAAGGGAAATAAAGAATCTCTTAAAAAAGTAATTGAACTTAAAAGAGACGTTTCTCTTTTTAAGCGCATAGTTGTTTCTGAAAGGGAAGAGCTTTTGGGCCTTTTAAGGAAGGAATCCCTTTTTGTAGCAGATGAAACTAAAATTTATTTCAGAGACAATTATGACAGTATTATAAGCATCTTCGATTCCCTTGACTCTATGAGGGATTCACTTATAGGTATACAGGATACCTATCTTTCCTACACGTCGAATAGATTGAATGAGATAATGAAGGTCCTCACAATAATTGCAACAATAATGATGCCTTTGACATTAATATCTGGTATATATGGAATGAATTTTGAGTATATGCCAGAGTTAAAGTGGAGATATGGATACTACATAACACTAACGTTAATGTTTATAATTGGGTCGGTGATGCTTTATTATTTTAGAAAGAAGGAATGGTTGTAACTATATTCTTTCTAGAATTATAAGTGCTCCACCTATATCTCCTCTTTCGTAGAGCTCTGCAATTTTTATTAGTTCTTCTTTTATTTTAGGAATATCGTGATCTGAAGAATATGCTATTCTTTGCGCCTTGTTTTTCAATATTGTAGAAGACCTATCGAGTATTTTTCTTCCTCTCTCATCGGGAGCACCTTTAGATAATTGACTTAATTTATCTGAGGCACTAAGTAAAATATTTTTTGTTAGTTCCTTGTCAGAGCTTATGGATACAGAGGCATTTTTGAAAGTTGCAGATAGTTCAGTTAAAACTGGAGGCAATCTTGGTTGGTCTTGGGGTAATTTTATTTGTTCACTCTTTGTAGCATCATATACAATAAACTGGCCAAATTGTTCAATAATTATATTTTGTGGGAAGTTAAATCTCTGCCTGTCATTAATTTCAATAACACCATACTTTGATTCTGTGAGAGGAGATTTCCCCATATCCTCAGTAGTTACCTCTTTCCACATGCCATTATCTGTTCTCCTGTCGGTAAAAAGTGAAATACTCGTTGCTATCGGACCACCTTGAACGTGAATAATATCATTCTTTGCTGTATTGTTCTTAATAAAGTTGTAAAGTTTGAATGCATTTTCTGTCACATATGGACTTATCTTTAAAGTACGTGGCTCTTTGTTGTTCAATGCATTAAGATTTTCTTTTATTGGCGTAGATTGCAAAATTATTGGATTCATTGTTTGAATAGGGGGCACTTCATTAACTTGTTTTGATTCGTACTTTAATTGTGGGGATTGGGCTATACCTGGCTGTCCTCCTCCAATTGGGCCTCCACCTATTGGGCCACCAAATCCCTTTAATCTTAACGCAGGCTCTCCTGTGTAGGAGATAACCAAAAACGCAATTAGGAATAAATAGAAAGCATTCTTATTTATTTTATTTGAAATTTCGTAAGCCCCAATCGCCATTAGAATTGAAAGAATAACTGGTGCATGCATAAAGAACCTAAATCCGTACAATAATCCAATTAATATGACAGACGGCACCGTTGAAAGGATAAGAATATCTTTAGTTTCTCTTCTTCTCAATAGATAGTAAATACCTAGAATTGAAAATACGATTGTCAATATCCCAAACGTCGGCATATTAACAATTGAGGACCAATTCCCGTGTATCCAATCTAAATTTAAGAGGACGTGAATAGCCCAAGGGAGATATAGAATTAATGATACAATTATTATTTTCAATGAGTATTTTAGGTAATCTCTTTTTATAATCCCAAATATGGCAACTGCCAAGACCACCAAAAATGAAGAGAAATGTGTCCAAAGAAAAATTGAAAGTAATACTATTGATAATACCGTTTTTTTCTTATAGACCGCCCACATACTTAAGGGGAATAGAGCAAATATCAATGAAGTAGGGGCAATTGATATCTGCCACCACCAGTAATTGTATGAGGCTGAAAGTATTATAACTGATAGAAGTCCAACTTTTTTACCAAAAAGATCCCTTGATACAAAAAACACGCTTAGCAAAGAGATTGGGTATATTAGAATTCCATAAAATTTCTGGATAAAAAGCCAATCCATTCCAATAATATTCGAAAGGGCAAAAATGAAATGTAGAAATGGAGGGTATAAGTGAGGTCTACCTATGGGAGCAAACTCATAATAATCCCAAAATATTGAGTGGTGATCGACAAACATTCTTGCAATTGCCAGATGGTAAGACCAGTCTTTCTGGTCGGCAGGTAAATTGTCGATATTCAAAATTAGGAGCACTGTTTGGAATAAAATAATTGCTATTGCAGCGATATCTAGAAAAGAAATATCCCTTTTCATTTAAATTAATGATATCCCATCAATTAAAAACTTTTCTAGACTTTAACAATATCTATATAAATTGAAAATGATAGATTAAAACGGTGCGTTTATGAAATTCCTTTTTGATGAAGATGAGGGTGGAAGTGAAATAGACGAAAATACAAAAAAGGAAGATAGGGCAGAGTCAATAAGGATGGGAATTAGAAGAATTAAACATAATCTAGATATTATTAATAAGGAATTAGAAGAGCTTGAGAGATTGGCCTTAAACGACAAAGATCTAATCGAAGTAAGAGAACGCAACTATGATGAATATGTTAAAAAAGCCATCAATAAGAAAAGATACCGCCCAGTTGAAAAAGACGAAACTACTCTAGAAAATGACGATTTAATTTCACCTTATCGTCCAAATGATTTTGCAAAGAAACTTAGAGAATACGACGAATAACTTTCAATTGTTTTTATTATTTTTGTTCTACGGAGACCGGAAGATTTATAAAGGATTAAAAACACTTTATTTTAGCTTAACTTAATGTTAATCTAATAATGAGGTGTTTAATATGACTGAAAATATTGAGAGAGAACTCGTTGTGGGGAGTGCAGAAAAACTCGATGTAGGAAAAGGCATTGTTAGAATTGACCCAGACGCAATGAGAAAAATGTATCTAAATTATGGTGACATAGTCAAAATAAAAGGAGAAAAAATTACAGCTGCTAAGGCATTGCCTGATGTTACTGAAGGTTCAAATATTATTAGGATGGATAGTATCCTTAGGAAAAATTCTGGTGCATTGCTAGGTGACAAAGTTTCAGTATCAAGAGCAGAGGTAAAGGACGCAAAGGCAATTACTCTTGCTCCAATGCAGGCAGACATGCAATTTTCTGGAGACCTTTCAAGTTATTTCAAAGAAAAATTTTCTGACGTTCCTATAGTTCAAAATAATGTCTTTGTCTTTGAAATATTCAATAGGAGTCTTCCATTTGTCGTCACAAAGACTAATCCAAGAGGAATTCTAAGAATAGTTCCTTCTACTAAAATAACAATATCTCCTAAACCTGTTTCTGAAGCGGAGATATCCAAAATCCCTGATGTAACTTATGAAGATATTGGTGGTCTCAGGGATGAGATCCAGAAGATCAGGGAAATGATTGAGATGCCAATGAAGCATCCTGAAGTTTTTTCAAAACTTGGCATTGATCCACCCAAGGGAGTTTTGCTTTATGGCCCTCCTGGAACTGGTAAAACATTACTTGCAAAAGCCCTTGCGAACGAGATCAATGCCTATTTCACATCTATCAATGGGCCAGAAATAATGAGTAAGTACTATGGAGAGTCTGAGGAGAATCTGAGAAAGGTATTTGAAGATGCGGGAGAAAACTCTCCAGCTATAATATTCATTGATGAAATTGATGCAATTGCCCCCAAAAGAGAGGAATCAAAGGGAGAAGTTGAGAGGAGAGTCGTTTCTCAGCTTCTGACATTGATGGATGGACTTAAGACAAGAGGCAAGGTAGTTGTCATTGCTGCAACTAATTTACCGGATACTATTGACCCTGCCCTTAGAAGACCCGGACGATTTGATAGGGAAATAGAAATAGGGGTCCCTGACGTAAACGATAGAAAAGAAATTCTTCAGGTACATACAAGAGGAATGCCTATAACTCAAGATGTAGATATAGGTTATTTTGCATCAAAGACACACGGTTATAGCGGTGCTGACCTTGAGGCTTTATGCAGAGAAGCAGGCATGAAAGCGCTTAGAAGGGTTCTTCCTGATATAAAAGGCGGCGACATTGAAATTTCACCAGATCTCTTGAATAAACTTGAAGTTACAAAAACTGACTTTGATTCAGCTTTTCTTGAAGTAGAGCCTTCTGCGATGAGAGAAGCTTTAGTGGAAGTTCCTACTGTTAAGTGGTCTGATATCGGTGGTCTTTCAGAGGTAAAGGGAAGACTTCAAGAAGCAGTCGAATGGCCTCTAAAATATCCCGAGGTGTTCAAAAAGATAAAAGTTGAAGGTCCCAAAGGTATATTACTATTTGGTCCTCCTGGTTGCGGAAAAACACTTCTTGCAAAGGCAGTCGCAACTGAAAGCGAAGCCAATTTCATAGCAGTAAGAGGTCCTGAACTTATTTCAAAATGGGTCGGAGAAAGCGAAAAGGGAATAAGAAAAATATTCAGTAAAGCAAGACAAGTTGCGCCTTCAATAATTTTCTTTGATGAAATTGATTCAATTGCACCAAGAAGAGGCCAGGAAACAGGAGCAAAAGTTACAGAAAGAATGGTAAATCAGCTTCTTACAGAAATGGATGGAGTTGAATCACTTGAAAGAGTCATTGTCATAGCTGCAACAAATAGACCTGACATTTTAGATGAGGCTCTTTTAAGGCCAGGCAGATTTGATGTTATCGTTGAGATACCTTTACCAGACAAAGAATCAAGGCTTGATATCCTAAAGATACACACAAAGGATATGCCGTTAAAGGATGTTGACATNGAATCTCTTGTCAATGAAACTGAAGGATTTTCTGGAGCTGACCTTAAAGCGCTTGTTAGAGAAGCAGGACTTAATGCCATAAGAAAGAATCTTAATAAAACTGAATACGTTACTTCAGAGGACTTCAAAGAAGCTCTTAAAAAAATAAAATCTTCTAAAAAATAATTTTTCTTTTTAGATAATTTAAAATACTTTTAAGTAGTACTTAGTTCATGCGAGAGGCACTCTTTTACCGTAAAGAAGGAGAAAATATAAGGTGCCTTCTATGTCCACATGCATGCCTTATTTCAGCAAATGAAAGAGGCAAATGTAGAGTACGGATTAATATATCTGGAAAATTAAATACATTGGTATTTGGGAATAGTGACACTGAAAAACATTATTTTCATGTAGATCCAATAGAAAAAAAACCACTTTATCATTTCTATCCGGGTTCATACTCACTTTCTTTTGGGACTCCAGGGTGTAACTTATTCTGCCAAAACTGCCAGAACTGGAATCTTTCACAAATTACTACTTCAGATATTAGTGCGAACTTCTTAAAGCCTGAAAAAATAGTCGAGTTGGCAATTCAGAATAATTGTAAATCTATATCTTACACATACTCTGAACCCACTATCTTTTACGAGTATGTGTTGGAAACCTCAAAAATCGCAAAAGAAAATGATATAAAAAATGTGTGGGTAACAAACGGATTCATAAACCCAAAACCGCTAAAAGAAGTTTTACCTTTTATTGATGCAATGAACATTGATCTTAAATCCTTCTCTGATGATTTTTATAAGGACGTGTGCGGAGGAAGACTTTCGCCTATTCTTGAAACAATTAAAACTTCTTTTAAAGAAACTCATATAGAGATAACAAATCTTTTGATACCTACGCTAAATGATTCTGAGTCGGATATCCAAAAATTAGTTGATTTTATATCTGAGTTAAGTCCAGATATACCTCTTCATTTTTCTGCTTACAGGCCGATGTATAAAATGGAAATCAGATCAACCCCAGCCGATACACTTTATAAAGCAAAGGCAATAGCCGAAAAAAAACTAAAATATGTATATCTTGGAAATATTCCAACTAACAATGATACTTTATGCCCCAATTGTAACAATACTGTTATTAAAAGGAATTTTAACTTAAAAATAAATCTTATTGATGGAAAATGTTCTTTTTGTGGATCGAAAATACCAGTCATATACACTTATTAGATATAATTAGGAACACCAAAAACTTTTTAAATGAATTTCTTAAGTGTTGATGGAGTATCGCCTGAATCAGACTTTTAGGCGAAATGGTGGTAATTTTATGGCCATTGAAGGTAAGTTGAAAGATCTAAGAGCAAAGAAAGACAATTTAAAGATGGGAGGGGGAAAGGAAAAGTTAAAATCTCAGCATGAGAAAGGAAAACTTTCTGCTAGAGAAAGGCTAGACATCCTCCTTGACAAGGGTAGCTTTGTAGAAATAAACGGGCTGATGAAACACAGAGCAATAGATTTTGACCTTGATAAAACGGAACTACCTGGAGATGGCGTAATTACGGGTTACGGTACAATTGATGGTAGACTTGTTTTTGTATTTTCTCAAGACTTTACTGTAATGGGCGGCTCTTTAGGGGAAGCACATGCATTCAAGATAAGCTATTTAATGGATCAGGCAATGAAAGTAGGGGCACCAATAATTGGAATAAACGATTCAGGAGGCGCTAGAATCCAAGAGGGTGTTGACTCTTTGAAAGGATATGGAGAAATATTCTATAGGAATACCATAGCCTCAGGTGTTGTGCCTCAGATTACTGCTATTATGGGCCCTTGTGCAGGTGGAGCAGTTTATTCTCCTGCAATCGGTGATTTTGTTTTCATGACAAAAAACAATAGTTATATGTTTATTACTGGACCACAAGTAATTAAAACCGTATTACATCAAGATGTTACTTTTGAAGGGCTTGGAGGCGCGGTAGTTCATGAAACTACAAGTGGTATGGCTCACAGAGTCGGCAAAGACGATGAGGATACTTTAAATATGATAAGGGCTCTTGTTAGTTTCTTACCATCCAATAACATGGAAGACCCCCCAGCAATTGAACCAACTGATGACCCTATGAGAGAAACATCTGAGTTATATAACATAATACCTGAAGACCCTAACAAAGGTTATCATGCATCTCAAGTGATAAAAGCAGTTCTTGATAATAATGATTTCTATGAAATTCATCCACTTTATGCCCCAAATATAATTGTCGGATTCGGAAGGCTTGATGGGAAAGTTGTAGGAGTAGTTGCCAATAATCCAAGCCATATAGCAGGGGTGCTTGACATAAATTCATCTGACAAGGCTTCAAGATTTGTAAGATTCTGTGATGCGTTTAACATTCCTATATTAACATTTGTGGATACCCCGGGGTATATGCCAGGAATTGACCAAGAGCATGGCGGTATCATAAGACACGGTGCAAAACTTCTATATGCGTATTCGGAAGCAACTGTTCCATTACTTACCGTTATTGTAAGAAAAGCTTACGGCGGTGCTTACATAGCTATGGCTTCAAAACACTTGAGAGCAGATGTAGTTCTTGCACTTCCTACAGCAGAAATAGCAGTGATGGGGCCAAAGGGAGCTTGTGAAATAATTTTTAGAAAAGAAATATCCGAAGCAAAAGATCCTGCTAAGAAAACTAATGAACTAATCGATGACTATATACAGAAATTTGCAAATCCATATATGGCCGCATCAAGAGGATATGTTGATGATGTTGTTGACCCCAAGAATCTAAGAACTATCCTAATCAATTCACTTAGGGTATACCATTCGAAGAAGGAAGTCCTACCCAAGAAAAAGCACGGCGTAATGCCGTTCTAGGTGAATATATGGTAAACATGGAGCATTTGATTTTGGGATTAACTTTAGTTATAGTCGGAATGGCTATAACTTTTATGGTTTTAATTATTTTATCAGGGGTTATACACTATTTTGGCAAGTTCATTAAAAAAAGGGAAGAAAAAAATAATATAAAAAAAGAAAAATTAGAAACAGTTGATACTAAAGTTGAAGAAAAAATTGAATCATCAGATGATAATGAAATAATTGCAATGATTACTGCTGCTTATTTCCATATCTCTAAAGATGCAGTTTCATTACTTAATCTGCATTCTAAATCAGATAACTGGAAAATATTGGGCAGAAGAGAACAGATGGAGATGTTATAATGGCTAAATACAAAGTTAATGTAGATGGAAAGGATTACGAAGTTGAAGTTGAGAATATAGGAAGTGGAAATTTAGAAGTCAAGTTAGGCAATAAAAAATCTACGGTTAGCATACAGGAGCTATCTGGATCAACAAGACAACAGCCATCTCCAAAACCTGTTTATCAAGCTCAGTCATATACTCCAAAAGTTGAACCAACACCTCCAAAAAAAGCTTCTGGGAAAGGAGAACCTGTAAAAGCTGTCATGTCAGGGACAGTTTTGTCTATAAAACGAAAAGTAGGAGACAAAGTCGCAGTTGGAGATGTAGTACTAATACTTGAAGCAATGAAAATGGAAAATGAGATTTCATCTCCTTCTGAAGGAGTAATTGAAGCCATTTTAGTTAATCCTGGGCAATCAATTAACACTGGAGATACATTATTCACAATAGGATAGTGATAATATGGTTGACCTTATATCTGCTTTTTTTGAGATATTTAAAACTACAAGTGGGATATTTGATATTTCCATTGGTAATATAGCGATGATATTGGTGGGATTGATACTTATTTATCTCGCTGTTTACAAGGGATTTGAACCACTCTTACTAGTGCCAATTGGATTTGGTGCAATTCTTTCTAACATACCGCTAACTGGTATTTCAGACCCAGATGCCATTGGAGGGGTACTTGGGATTTTCTTGAAATATATGATTGCCAATGAAATAGTTCCTTGTCTTATCTTCATGGGCATTGGGGCACTAACTGATTTTGGACCTTTATTAGCAAATCCAAAAACATTCATACTTGGAGCAGCTGCTCAAATAGGTGTTTTCATAGCTCTTGTAGGTTCCATATTCTTAGGGTTTACACCACAGCAAGCTGGATCCATTGGTATCATTGGTGGGGCAGATGGTCCAACAACAATTTATGTCACAACAGTTTTGGCTCCTGAACTACTTGGAGCAACAGCTGTGGCAGCATATTCCTATATGTCATTAGTTCCTTTAATCCTACCTCCCGCAATAATGCTTACAACTACAAAGGCTGAACGAAAAATCAAAATGGTACAAATGAGAGTAGTTTCACAAAAAGAAAAAGTTGCGTTTCCAATAATTGCCGCAATAGTCGCTGGATTGTTAGTCCCAAAGGCGATTCCATTAGTAGGAATGCTTTTTGTTGGAAATCTTTTTAGAGAAACAGGAGTAACTCAAAGACTCGCTAAAGGTGCCAGTGAAGAGCTTTTGAATATTGTAACAATTATCTTAGGACTTTCTGTAGGCAGTACCATGGATGCAGCTAATTTCCTTAACATTCAAACAATTAAGATTTTGATCTTAGGAGTAATTGCTTTCTTCACAGCTGCATGCGGAGGAGTAATAGTAGCAAAAATAATGAATTTATTCCTAAAAGAAAAAATTAATCCTATGATAGGCGCTGCTGGAGTTTCAGCAGTCCCAATGTCTGCAAGAGTTGTTCAAAAGATGGGGCTTAAAGAAGATCCACAGAATCACCTCTTAATGCACGCAATGGGGCCAAATGTCGCTGGAGTTATCGGTACTGCAGTTGCAGCTGGTGTCTTGATAGCTTCCTTAGCTTGATTCTCATGGATGAGTTTAAAATAAAAATAGGTGATAGAGAACATTATCTTAAATTGAAAAAGGTAGCTGAAGGTGAATACGAAGTAGTGTCTGAAGACTCAATATATGAGATCTCAATAGTTAAAAGAGCTAAAAAAACTTTAAAGGAAAGCCATGTTCGTAAGGAAAATGATGTAGTTTACGTCGATTCAGTAATAGGTGGCATAGTTCTTAAGATATCTAAAAAAGCAGGGACATTTGTGTCCGAAGGCGATACAATAATGACCCTGATAGCTATGAAAACAGAAACAGATATCAAAGCACCAGAAAAAGGATTATTGTCCAAAATAGCTGTGTACGAGGGAATGATTGTCGAAAAAGGCGAACTTCTCTTTGTCATTGATACAAAATAATGGGAAAAATTTATTAATATGGCAAGAGATAATATAATGGAAGAATTTGACTATATAAAAGAAAAATCTCAATCAATTGAGATAGATGGGAATCCATCTATTGAGGAAATTGCTTTGATTATCTCACTGTTTAGTTTTAAAGAGGTGAATAAATGAGACCATTAGAAGGAATAAGAATATTGGATTTGAGCCATGTTTTGGCCATGCCATACTGTACCATGATTCTAAGCGATCTCGGTGCTGAAGTTATAAAAATTGAAAAAAGCGATGGTGACGACTCTAGAAAATTTGGGCCCTACAAAAACGGAGAAAGCGCATACTACATGAGTATTAATAGAAACAAGAAAAGTGTCGTTATCAATTTGAAAGATGAAAAAGGGAAAGAAATTCTTAAAGATCTCATTAAAATTTGTGATGTCATCACCGAAAATTTTAGACCTGGGACCATGGAGAAACTTGGATTTTCATATGAGAACATAAAGAAAATCAATCCAAAGATAATCTATGCAACTATTTCTCAATTCGGCAATGACTCTGTTTATCCAGGAAGACCTGGATACGATATCATAGCTCAAGCTTATGGTGGATTAATGAGTATTACGGGGTATCCAGAAAATCCTCCTACAAGGGTTGGATCCTCAATAGCTGACATAATTTCTGGAATGTTTTCTGCAATTGCAATATTAGGAGCACTAAGGACACAAGAAAAAACAAACCAGGGTCAGTATATAGACACAGCCATGGTTGACTGTATATTAGCCATTCTAGAAAATGCAACAGTTAGGTATACAGTTTCAGGCGAAGTGCCTCAGAGAATAGGCTCAAGACATCCAAGCCTTACCCCCTTTGATGTATTCAAGACTTCTGATGGGTACATGGTAATTGGAATAGGTAACGATCATTTATGGGAGAGATTTTGCCAGAGTATTCCAGAATTTAATCATTTATTTGCCTCTGAAAGATTCAAAAGTAATGAAATGAGGACAAAAAATGAAGCTGACTTAAAGAAGATTATAGAAGAATGGACAATGAAGCATACTACAGAGTATCTTGTAAATGAGATAACTAAAGCAGGTGTACCATGTGGGCCAGTAAATTCTATAGATAAGATAATTAACGATCCAAACACAAAATATAGAAAGATGCTCTTTGAGTTTGATCACCCAATAGCAGGTAAAATGATTACTGCTAACAGTCCATTAAATCTTCCTCTTACTCCATGCAAAGACCACACAAGACCTCCAACACTGGGCGAGCATACAGAAGAAGTATTATCAGGAATACTGGGGTACTCCAAAGAAAAAATAGAGGAATTAAAAAAAGATAAAATAATATAGGAGATGTAATTTTGAGAAGGGAAGAGATAGAGAAAAAATTAAGAGAACTAGATACCGCTTCTATCAATGATGCCCTAAAAAAAAGGGGTTCAGTTGACGAGTCTATTAAATCCATAAAAGAAGGAGACTTTCTATGTGGTCCAGCTTTTACGGCTAAATGTTGTCCAGGAGACATGCTAACAGCTTTAAAAGCTCTTGAGGAAATTTCTGAAGGTGAAGTGTTAGTCATTGACGGAGGAGGAGTCACAAAATATTCTCTATTTGGGGACCTTATGGCTAGACAGGCCAAACTAAAAAGAATTGCTGGATTAATAGTTGACGGGGCAATTAGAGATGTTAAAGGGATAAAATCTGAAGGATTAATTACATTTTGCCGCAACGTGGTCACAAGAGCAGGTACCGCATCAAGGCTTGGTGAAATAAATGTTCCCGTTGTCTGTGGTGGTGTCATAGTAAACCCAGGCGACTGGGTAGTCGGTGACGACGACGGAGTAGTCGTAATCCCAAAAGATAAAGTTGAAGAGATAATACACATCGCTGAAGAAACTCTTAAAAGGGAGGCTATCATCAGGGAGGCTATAGAGCAAGGTAAATCAATTAGCAAATTGCTTTAAATTTTATCTGGGTGCAAAGATGTTCGAACGCTTGAGAGGTACAAGAGACTTTCTTCCACACGAAATGGCAGCTAGAAAGAAAGTATTTTCATCGATAAAAAAAACTGTCGAGGAATTTGGATTTTTTGAAACAGACACTCCAGCTATTGAACTTTTTGACCTTTATTCGATAAAAAGTGGCGAAGAGATCATTGAAGAGCTATACGCTTTCCAGGACAAAGGGGGCAGAATGATATGTTTGCGCCCAGAACTTACTCCTTCAGTGGTACGTTTATTAGTTTCGAGAGCTAAGGAGCTATCATTTCCAGTTAAATGGTATTCTATTCCAAGGCTCTGGAGATACGAGAGACCACAAAGCGGAAGATTAAGAGAGTTTTACCAACTAAATATTGACATTTTTGGTTCTGAGGACCCTAAAGCTGACACAGAAGTAATATCATGTGCGATTAAACTACTTTGTGATTTAGGATTTGATAAATCTGATATTGAGGTAAGAATTTCAGATAGGCGATTACTTCAAGAATTTCTCTTGACTCTTGGAATTACTAATTTCCATGAAGTCCTTAGGGCAATTGATAAGAGAGAAAAAATAAGCAGTGATGATTTTAGATTAATGCTCTATAATGCTAATTTAGATGATTGTCAGATTAAAAAAATTGAGGAGTTCCTAGATTCTAAAGGTAATTTTTTGACTACTTTAGAAGCTCTATCAAAACAATATATGGGAGAGTCTATTTCTATTGTTATTAATTCTCTCTTGAAAATAGCTCAAAATCTTACTGATAGAGGTTATGAAGGTTTTATCACATTTGACCCTTCAATTGTTAGAGGGCTTGATTATTATACAGGTATGGTCTTTGAAGTTCATGATAGAAAAAGAGAGTTCAGAGCACTATTTGGCGGAGGCAGATATGATAATCTAGCAGAGCTTTTTGGTGGCGAACATATTCCTGCAGTTGGATTCGGGATGGGAGATGCAGTTTTAGAACTCATGATGAGAAGAAAGAATATTTGGCCAGAGGAAAAATTAGAGCTTGATATTTTTATTGCCACAATTGGTAATGTTGATACTGAGGTTTCTAGATTATCAACTGTTTTAAGAAATAATGGATTCACTGTTGATTTTGACATTATGAATAGAAATCTTTCAAATCAAATTAAATTTGCATCTAAACTAGGGGCCAAATTTTTGCTGATAATCGGTGAAAGAGATCTAAAAGAAGGAATTGTTACAATACGTGACCTAGACTCTGGAAAAGAAAGTAAAATATTACTAAATGAAGTTATTTCTTCACCATCAAAGTATTTAACGAAAGTTTTATAAAATACCTTATGGCTATTTTGATTACGCCGGGGTTGTCGAGAGGCTCGGCCTCGGACTGCAGATCCGATTACGAGGGTTCAACTCCCTCCCCCGGCTTTGCAAAGGGGACATGGTGTAATCAGGCCATCATCATGGACTCCAGAATCCTTTCCAGATGAAAGAGATTACTGATGGCGTTAAGCCGATGAAGAAATTCTGGAGTTTGATGGGGAAATCCATGGATCAGGGTTCAAATCCCTGTGTCCCCACTTTAAGGTTGATTTTATGGATACTTCAGAATTTACAACAATTTCTAAACTAGTAAGACCAGAGAATTTGAATCATCACGGAACTCTCTTTGCAGGCGTTGCATCAATGTGGTTTGTTGAAGGCGCATTTATTGAAGCTTCAAGAGTTTACGGGGATCCTTCAAAAATAGTTTGTATTAAAGTTCATGGAATGAAATTTGTAAGACCTGGAAATAATGGTGACATACTTCAAATTGAATCCGTTTTGGCACATGTTGGCAAAACTAGTTTGACAATTTATACAAAAATATACAAAAGACTTACTAAAGAAATGTTCGTCGATGGATTTGTTACTTTTGTCACAGTTGATGAAAAGGGAAGAGCAATGCCTCACGGAATAAAATATGAAAAGCCTTCTGAAGGATTAGGGCTAAAACTATGGGAAGAAGTTGAAAGATTAAGGCATTCAGATTCTCAAACAAAAATGTGAGTTATTTCGGAGGGATTGCCGAGCTTGGCCAAAGGTGCAGGATTCAGAGTCCTGTCACGTAGGTGTTCGTGGGTTCAAATCCCACTCCCTCCACTTCTTTATTAAAAATCTTTATCTTCCAAATCTTCTAGTTCTTCGTTGGAAATCTCTTATAATTCTTAAAAAGTCAATTTTTCTAATCAAAGGAAAATAAGTATTTAAAAAGAAAAGTTCAGAGTATGCAGACTGGAATAGAAGAAAATTGCTGAGACGTATTTCTCCGCCCGTTCTGATTATTATATCGGGGTCAGGTAATCCTTTAGTAAAAAGATTCTCACTCAATAACTTTGCATCTATATCCTCTGGATCTAATCCCTTTCCATTACAACTATCAAGAATTCTTTTTATAGCTTCGACTATCTCCATCCTGCCACCATAAGCAACACATATATTTAGGGTCATATCGTTAAAATTTTCTGTGGCGGCTTCACCTTCTTTTATGGCCTCTTTCACTGATTCAGGCAGCATAGAAATATTGCCAATAGCTTTTACTCTTACCCTATTTTCGATTATTTTTTTATTCGTTGCAGCTTCCCTAAACTTCTGCTCAAGCATCTTCATTATATAATCTACTTCTTTGCTATCTCTTTTGAAATTCTCCGTTGAAAAAGCGTATAAGGTAACTACTTTTACTCCGATTTCGTTACACCACACCAAAAGTTCTTCAGCTTTTTTCATACCCATTTCATGGCCCATATAAACTGGAAGCCCTTTAGAAGAAGCAAATCTCCTATTCCCATCCATAATTATGCCTATGTGATTAGGGACATTTTCGGATTTTATCTCTCCAATTAATCTTTTCTCGTAGATGCCATAGGTAGGCCTTAAAATAAAACCTGGAATCTTATTTAGCATTGAAGAGACTAGCATATTATCCTACTAAGATTTGTATTTTTTTGATAATTCAATATATGATTGTGCATTCTTTTTTATTCTTTCAATCGCTCTTTCATCCGTTCTTTTTATTACCATCGCGGGAACTCCAACAGCTATGGAGTTGTCGGCTATTTCCATGTTCTCATTTACTACTGCACCAGCACCTATTATACAGTTGTTGCCTATCCTCGATCCACTAAGAACTGTAGCGTTTATTCCTATCAAGACGTTATCCCCAATAACTGTGCCATGCACAACTGCTGAATGACCTATTACAACATTATTCCCAACTATCGTAGGTTTTCCAGAATCAGTATGCAATACAGCATTGTCTTGAACATTGCTCCCTTCGCCAATTTCTATTTTTTCGATATCTCCTCTTAGAACAGCAAACGGCCAGATACTTGAGTTCTTGCCTATTTTTACTTTACCATTGATAAATGCCTTTTCATGGACAAAAGCTTCTGGGTGAATCTCTATTTCATCATTTATCATGATTTTTATACGGAAAAAATTTAATATAAACCTTTTGATAATCATATAATGGAGACTGAAGAGCTACTTGAAAGAATAAAAAGAATAAGGGATGAAATTGGTCAGGATACCTCATCGGCCCCAAAGATCAAATGGATAAAAGATGACGAAGTCCTTATAATTTGTGGGTACCACAGATCTGACAAATCAATGCTAATTGGTCCCGGGGGCTGGGTAGTTGGCAAATTGAGTGAGGAACTAGGGAAACCAGTTACAGTAATTGAGAGTACAGAAGAACTTGTCAGTGAATTGAAATTAAAGGAGTCGTTAGATACAATTGATACTCTCTTGAAGAAGGCAACTGGTCAGAACAGAGAAATTCTTGAATTCTTTAGAGATTATATAAATAATAAGAAAAAAACAATTGANAAAGAGATTACTGTTGCAGTTTCTTATTCAGGGGGTTCTGACAGTACCGCCTCTCTTTATCTATTAAAGCAAATGGGATTTAATGTGGTGGCATTTACTTATTATCCTTCTGACATTATCGTGCCTAAGAGAACTCGATCGATTATTGAAAATGTTGTTAGAAATATGAATGTTAAGCATGAGTATATCTCTGGGGATATGTCTGAAATTATTAAGGGGGCGCTTGAAGGAAGATACCATCCTTGTGGGCGATGTCATAAAAATATGGAAAACGTTGTCATTGAACGAACAAAAGAATTAGGGATTAAGGCTATTACTTTTGGCGATTTACTCCCTACAGGGTCTCAAACTATTCTAATTAAAAATGGAATGCTTAGAATTAATTTACCTGCTTTATTATCTCTTAAAAAGAAGGATATGAAATATCTAGCTGCTAGAGTTCCGGGCTATGAATCTCCTGGATTTGGATGCCCTCTTCTAAAGGAAGTTCACAGAAAAAATCCATCAAAGAAATTCTTTACAGCACAAAGAGTCTTAAGAGAGGTGAGAGCTGGTATTTTAGAGTCAAATGAAGGCCTAATTTATCTTAGAAGCATTTTTAGATATGAGAGGGAGCAGTAAATGGACATTTCCATAATTAGAAAATATTTTGAGAGTGAAAACAAAAAAAATCTTACCTCCCATGAAGTATTTAATGAAAGAAATAAATTTTTTCTTCAAATAAAGGACAATTTTATAATAACTGGTGACGGTACACTATCACTTAAATTTGAAGATACAATGCACTCCTATGTTGGTGCACTTAAAGAGAGGCTTGAGGCATATACTAAACCTTCAAAAATATCTGAAAGAAAAAAACTTCTTGACATATGTTCAGGTTTTGGTTACAATGCACTTTATGCTCTTTACTATAATCCAAACCTTGAAATAGATATGATAGAAAAATTTTGGGAGATATCTGCAATTAGTTTATTCTTACCGCTCCCTGACAACTATTCATTTTTAGAAGATTATTTTAATAAAATTAAAGGGGCTGTTGAGTACAAATTACACGAATTGGGATTAATAAAAAATCTTTATTACAATAATGATTCAAATATAAGGCTTCATGTAGGCGAAGCTGATGAAATCCTCTCAAAAATGGGAAATAAATTTGATGTAATTTTCTTTGATCCCTATAAAGCTGAAGTCTCTCCTGAACTTTTCACTATAGAATTTGTTAAGAAAATGTTGGATAGGCTTGATGAAAAAGGAATTTTTTTGACATATCTGTCAAACTATGCTATTCGTTCTGCATTGTCGTGTTATTCAAATATCGGAAAAGTTAACCTCCCCTTGAATAAAGTTGAAGGGACTATTGCAACACTTATTCAAGAGGAATCTTCAATTGGGCAATACGAGGAAAGGATAATAGCCTTGACTGAGCTTGGTATACCTTATAGAAATGCCAGTACCCCTAAGGAAATTCTTGATAAGAGAAACGAAGAAAGAAAATTCATGAGGAATAGATATCTCTTACCTTCCTCGAAAAGGAATATAGTTGATTTTGAATCTGCATTCAATGGGGAAGATACTAACTTAAGGAATAGACTAGAAGAATTTGGACTAACAAAAGAATATTCTGAATATATTTTATGCCCTCAAAAAGAGCAGTGTATATGTGGCAAATGTACCAAGAGATTCAAAACTTCAAGTGAGAGAATAATTGAAATGAGAAAAAGACTTTTTGAACTAAAAGGATTTAATCATGAGGTCTGTCCATATATTCTGTAATTTCATCGATATAAAGTTTCATTTTTTTGAACTGTCTTTTAGATATTTTTTTTGGATGGACTATTTCATTTCTTATTTCTGTTAACTCAATTAAACGACCTTTAATCCAGCCTATACTTACAAAATAATATTCAAAGACATCCTTCCAGTTGTCAATTTCTTTCTCGTTGTTTTTGAATAATATTATGGGTAAGTAATGGGAAAAGTCTGTATAAAAAAGCGGAGGATATACTTCTCTTTTCCTAACAATTGCATCGTTTTGTCGTTTTAAACAAATTGACTTTATGAAGTTTGGAATACCTCTATCCCACCAGGAAGAGCCATATCTTCTTTTTAAAGCTTCTAAAATAAATTCTCTTAAGGAATTTTCAAATTCAGAGATCATTGAATAAGCATCTTCGTTTGTAAAATCCTCTTCAAGTTTTTTTGATTTTCTTTTCTCTAAAGCTTTGTTTATCGCATCCAAAAGGTCTTCAGTTCTGATAGGTTTATTGATAAGATAATCATCTCCTCCCTGGCGAAGTGTTTCAACAGCAAGTTCTTCCGAGCCATAAGCCGTCATGACAATAATTGGCGTTTCGAGGTCTCTTTCTCGGACTCTTTTTAAAACGTCTATACCTGAGATTTTTGGTAACATTATATCTAAAAGAACAATATCATAATCATTTTCAGTTATCTTGTTAAGAGCTTCTTCTCCGTCAACAGCAACATCAATTTCACTATCAAGAGACTTTAGCATAGCCTTGATTAATTTGACATTATCTGCAGTATCATCTACTATTAAAATACGATTCATTTAGTCTTCCTCCGCCTTTAGAGGTATTTCAAATATAAAAGTTGAACCCTTACCCGGCTCACTTTCCGCCCAGAGTAATCCACCATGCATTTCTATATAGTGTCTTGATATTGGCAGTCCAAGGCCTGTCCCACGATAGCTTTTTGTTTCTGGATTATCCAATTGTCTAAATTCGTCAAAGATTATGTCAAGATCTTCTTGTTTGATACCTATTCCAGAATCTTCTATTTCGACTCTAAGGTGGTCATCAATCTTAAATGCCTTGACACTTATCTTTCCGTTATCAACATTGAATTTTATTGCATTACTCAAGAGATTAAGAAGTACCTCTGTAATCTTGTCCTCATCGGCAATTATATCCGGTATATCCTCAATATTGATTGAAATCCAAATATTTCTATCTTTGGATAATGGTGAAATAATTTTTAGCGTTTTATTTATCACATCTCTTATATTAAATTCGGAAAGATATAATTTTGATTTACCCGCATCAAGTCTTGAAAGTTCCAATATATCGTTGATAAGTTTTAGTAGGATTTCTCCATTTCTGAGTATTGTTTCTAAATAGTCTTTTTGCTCCTCATTCAACTTTGCTTCATTTAGAACAACTTCTGAAAACCCGATGATTGATGTCAAAGGCGTTCGTAATTCATGAGAGATATTGGCCAAAAATTGGGATTTAAGGCTGTTAGCCTCTGATATTTTCTTATTTAACTCTACAAGCTCTATATTTGTCTCTGATAACTTTTTATTGGCCTTTTGAAGCTCAAGTGTTCTTTCTTTAACCTTTCTTTCAAGATCTTCATAGGATTTCTTAAGCTCCTTTGACATCTCTTGAAAAGCGTTGGCAAGCTCGCCAACTTCATCTTCACTTTTTATATTAATTTTAGGACTTAAGTCTCCTTCGGCAAGGCTCCTTGATGCGTACACAAGTTGACGTAAAGGTCTAGTTATCCTGTCTGCCATTATAACCCCAAAAAACACTGCTATAATGATAGTAGACATTACAATTATTATAAAGCTATTTTCAAATTCTGAAGTTGGTTGAAATAGAGTCCTTGTTGAATAAGTTACCACAACAATCCAAAAGTTACTTCTATCACCAGACGAGGGAAATACTGGAGAATATGCAATTATTTCATCAGTTCCTTCAGAGATAGTGCCACTAGTACCAGACAATATCTTCAAGAATCCCTCTGCTTTATACTGGTCAATGAAACTTTCACCAATAAAATATGGATTATTAGAAAGGCTATACTTCCCAGCCCTTGAAATATAATACCCTTGCTTATTTAGAATAAATGTATTAACATTTGATTTAATTGAAAGTTCAAGGATGGGGCTCAATACACCTTGTGCAGGAAAACTAATAACAACAATCCCTCTCCTAATCCCATTTGAATCAAAGATAGGTTTTGCATACTTTATAACTAAAGTTCCCCCTTCCAATGTTAATTTTGAAGTTAAATCAAGTGGGGACACATAAAGTTGATTTTTTGATAATGCCATTGTCCTGATGTAATAATCCTCGTCTGAAACTGAATACAGATCATTTGTAGTTGCTACAAAGGCACGAACTCCATTGTATGTTACCTTGACAATCTCTTTTCCGAATTCATCAATATAAGTAACACTTGTATACATTTTTTTAGATTGGGTAAAATTATAAAATTCCTCGGTAAGTTTTTCACGATACACAATATATTCTATCCCGGACTTCTTGTTCTTTGCATCAGCTAAAGCCTTTAAAGAAGCAGATTGACTCAAAAAATCAATATCACTTTCCGCTACACTTAGGGATTTTTCTATTTCCTTTGCAGTGATCTCTGCCTGCTGTTCAACTACTTTAAGTGCATCATTTTCAAGATAATTAATAGTGAAGTTAATACTGTAAAAACCAATTGCAAGAACTGGAACTAAAAGTACTATTAAGTATGTAGCAATGAATTTGTTTCTAATTTTTCTTAAAAAAGGTAGACTTACCATCTAACAAGACCCTCTAAGCATAAATACTTTCCATAGCTTTTAAATCTTCTTCATAATTTATACTATATAATTATTTTTGTCATTTCCTTATTCTCTAATGTAATAATCTTTATAATTAATAAGTTTATGTTTAAATATTAAGAATCTTTCCTATTATAAAGGTGAATTAATGAAAAATCCTGTTTGGGAAAACGTTGGCTCAAAATATGCCCACTTGACAATGGCTCACCCTTGTTTTAATGAGAAAGCACATTTTACAGTCGGTAGAATACACCTTCCTGTGGCTCCAAAATGCAATATTCAGTGCAACTATTGTACAAGAAGTATAAATAAATGTGAGATGAGGCCAGGTGTTGCCGGGTGCATAATGAGCCCGCAGGAAGCCCTAGACAGATTAACCCTTGCACTTAATGAAAATAATAAAATTAAAGTAGTAGGAATTGCAGGTCCAGGAGAGTCTCTTGCCAATGAATCAACTTTTGAAACATTGAAATTGATAGATAAAGAATATCCAGAAATGATAAAATGTCTTTCGACCAACGGTCTTTTCCTAAAAGAAAAGGCAGAAGAACTTGCTAGCTTAGGTGTTAAAACTGTTACAGTCACTGTGAATTCCCTTAATGAAGAAATAGCTGAAAAAATATATTCTTGGATTAATATAGATAAAACTATTCTAAAAGGGAAAGAAGCTGCTCGTAAGTTGATTGAAAAGCAGTGGGAAGGAATAATTGCTGCAAAAAAGGCGGGAATGATAATTAAATTGAATACTGTATTAATACCTGAGATTAATATGCATGAAATTGAAAAAATTGCTCTTAAAGGAAGAGATTATGGCGTTGACCTTATGAATATTATCCCGTTAATTCCTCTAAATAAATTCAAAGATCTTAAACCACCTACATGTGATGAGATATCCGGAGTTAGAGAAAAAGCTGGAGAATACTTACCACAATTTAAACTTTGTAGACAATGTAGAGCGGATGCAATTGGGATACCTGGCCAAGATAGTGACTATCATAAAGAGAGAAAATCGAATTCAGAATATTTTCATGGTTAGTTAAATTTTTAAATTAATTGAAGTTTTTTCAAAGGAGGTGACTCGGATGATTACAAAGGATATGTCTATCGGGGAAATAGTTCAAGATTACCCAGAAACAGTTCCTGTTTTGATGGCACACGGATTAGGGTGCATAGGTTGTGCAATTGCCCAGTTTGAAACACTTGAAGAAGGAGCTATGGTTCACGGAATTGATATTGATAAATTAGTTGAAGATTTAAACAAATCAATAGAAAAATAATTTTTTTATTTTAATCACTTTTTTGTAATAAAATATAAAAATTTTATATGCAAATCCAAAAATCAATAGGAATCATATTCTATTTTTTGCATCCTTCAGCATTTGGATTGTCTTTACAGTAGTCTTCTATTATTTCACCTGTTGCGTACTTAGATTTACTAAATCCCAAAATTCTGGATATTTGATCCATTGGAAGTGTATTAGATTCACTACATTTATAGTTGTTACTTGCATCTAGTTTCGGCTCCCCTATAACATAGATATCGTTCGGATCGTCGTATATTTTCATGTCAATTTCATTATTGCAAAATTGATTGTAATACACTTTTGTCCCGATAGGATTTCCTACTGCATAGCCATAGTAATTATTATGAATCTCTTCTAGTCCAACTAATTTATTATTTCTAATTACATTGTTTGTGACTAGGGTATTGCTTACTTTGCCACCAATAGAAATACCTGCTGATACTGTTTTTTCAATTATGTTATTTTTAATCTGAACATCTGTTAGTTCTCCACTACTCCATGTAATTATGCCTATACCATAATTCATTTCGCCGATAAGATGATTTTCACTAATAAGAATACTTCTTACGCTATCTGTAGTTGCGATTAATATCCCAGAGCTTCCCCAATCTGCAGTTAGTGGACCACCTTCCACAATGTTTCCAATTATTTTTGAATTAGAACCCGAAACTTGAATTCCATTACGAAGTGTCCCTGTTACTTTTATCTTGTTATTGATGATGTTACAAGCTGTTCCAGTACCTGCAGCCATTCTTTGTCCAATTCCTATTGGGTGATATCCACTTATCTTATCAGGGGATAATAAAACAGTAAATCCTTCGACAGTAATTGTTCCTAAATTAGATTGAATAGAAACTACAGTATTTTGATTGGCCCCTGAACCTGGGCCTATTGTTGTAAAATCTCTACCTCCTACAGATTTTAATGTAAGATTAGGCACGTTTATAGTGATATTCTCATTGTATGTGCCAGGATACACAAGAATAGTATCTCCGTTTCCTGCTGCTGCAATAGCAGAATTGATCGTAGCATAATTTTTCCCAGGCCCTACTTCAAGGATAGCTGCGCTGGCTAGGCCTGTCCCAGTAAAAATAGATGCGACTAATATGATACACACGATTATAAAATTTATTTTTTTCAAAATTTAACCCCCATGTTTTTTGTCATATATAGAAATATTCGGCTTTTCCATATTTATAAAGATATGGAAAAAATTAAGTTGTGTGTTAAATTACAGTTCCAATAAGAAAATATAAAAAGAGTTTTTAAATTTTTAGTCTAATGAAAGCTTTCTTTCTCGAGGAAGGAGTATACTGGGTTGGTGCAGTTGATTGGAATCCCCCTAAATTTGGTGAATCACTTGCAAAAGGCACTACCTATAACTCTTATCTCGTTTGTGATGAAAAGACCGCTTTAATAGACACTGTTAAGCATGGGTTTACCCAAGAAATAGTTTCTAGGATAAGTGATGTCAAAAATCCTTCAGATATTGATTATATTATAATCGGAAACTACAATATGGATCACTCCGGTAGCCTTCCATTTCTCATGAAAAGTGCAAAAAATGCGACTATTGTTGGAACAAAAGAGTGTAAAAAAGCAATTGAAAAGTATCACAATTCAGATTGGAATTTTAAAATAGTAAAAGATGCCGATACTTTAAGTCTCGGAAAGATTACTTTATTATTCAAAGAATTTAAGTTAAAAAACAATGATATTATTTTGACTTATCTCAATGAGCAGAAGATACTTTTTTCTGAGGATCTATTCTCCCAGCATATTGCCTCCGATTCAAGAATTGATAAAAATTTATCTGAAATTGAAAATGATGTTCTTTCATACTTTGTCAATTATCTGATGCCTATGGAAATACTGCCTGATTTATCAGGAGTGGAATTAATTGCCCCAAATCATGGACTCATCTGGAGTGAAAATACAATTAAGATTATTGAAAAATATAAAGAATGGATTAAAGGCAAATCTAAAAATAAAGTTACAATTCTTTATTCGAGCATTTGGCGTGGCACAGAGAAAATGGCATATGCAATAGCAGACGGAATTAATTCTATGGGCGAGGAAGTTGAGGTTGTAAATTATATGGCCAAAGATACAGGATACATTTTAACAAAAATCTTTGAATCTGGTATAATTGTAATTGGAATTCCATCATTTAAAACAGGGATTCCTCCAGAACTAACAAAGTTATTTTACTTTATGGAACTCATAGAATTAAAGAAAAAGCGTTTAGCATTATTTACTTGTTACTCTGATATAATTAGTCCAATAGATTCTTTTTTTAAATTGGCTTCACATATAGATTTTGAATTAATTGAAAAACCATTAGAAGTTAAATATGCGCCAAATGAAGAAGAGTTAAATCTTTGTTTTGAGCTAGGTTGTAGGTTAGGAGAAAGAACTAAAAACATATAATCTAAGGTAATATTATGGAAAAAGATCAGAAAACAGTAATTATTGAAACTGCGATAGAAGCTGAAAAAGAAACCCTAAGGACTTACATTAAATCTGCAATTAAAATTTCAAATACCCTGGGTAAGAATATGTTCTTAAAACTAGCATTAGATGAACTAAACCACAGAGAGATTTTGGAGAAAGCCCTTAAGAACATGTTAGAGGGTGGGATTTGCACATTTCCAGAAGTTCCAAAAAATGACGTCATTAAAATTGTACCTGATATTGAAAACGAAATCAAAGAATCAATTCACTTGGGTCAAGATGATCTAACAGTTTTAAGAATTGCACAAAAAGTTGAACAGAATGGAATAGACTATTACAAAGATTGTGTTAAGAATTCTTGGGATGAAGAATCAAAGAATATGTTTAGTTACTTGGTAAAAATGGAAGAAGAACATCATTCNCTTATCCAAATGCAAATTGATTATATTGAAGGAACTGGGTACTGGCTAGGTTTAAGAGAATTTACATTAGATGATTAGTCATTTGAAATCTTTAATCAATGTTTCTAAATCAGCAAATCTAACCTTTTGTTTACATAAAGTTGGTAGATAGATAGCTGCCTTACCAGAGTTAGTAGCTGTTTTACCATACATCTCTTCTATTGGCGCTACAACCATACAGGTATCGGCTAGGAGTTTTGCATATTTTTCTATCTCTTGGGCAACTCCAGTTCTTTCAAGTTCCTTTTTGACATATCTTGAGGTACATATCCATATATCCCCTTTGAACGTCTTACCTTCTTTTTTGAATATCTCTAGAGCTTCTTTAACTTCGCCGATTGAACAATGAGGACATCCAATACATATTAATTCCATATCTTCAGAAGAATTTAGTTTACATTTACTTTCTTCTATTTCTTCATTTCCAACTTCTATTATTTCTAAATCATCATCGATAGCTTTTTGGTATTCTGGTGTTATGCCCTCGATATGGTATAAAGCAACTGAACCTGAAGCGGCCATAGTTGCACCAAGTGATTTCAACTTATCCGAGTCTAGATAAAGATTCCTAAAATACGGTATTTTATTGCCAATTATTGAACCCACATGATTTCCCAAAGCCCCAACATCTGAAAAAGTTTTTATATCTGCTTTAATATCAAATATGGCCCCAGCTTTCCTATTTTGTTCCAAATGCAAGCCATAGTTTGGTGTTTTCCCGATTATACTCGAGGCGAGTGAGGAAGGTCCCCCCTCTCTGTTACTTTTTGCCCCTAATACAGAATTGGCAAATGACACTGCTGAGGATTCACTCCAAGCAATGTGTTCTCCACAATTAGGCTTATTTCCAATCAGGTAAGGAGTACATGTACAGCTGCAATCAATTCCCATCTTTAGATAAGCATCGATTATATCAAGCTGTTTTTCTGCAAACTCTTTTTTTATACCCATTCGCTGCCAGCCTTCAGAGTCCATTCCAATTGGATTTAGAGTCGATTTAACTTTCGTTTTTGAACTTTTAGAGAATTCAGAAATAAAGAAAAGTCCTGCATCACCAATAGTTTTGTATGATGCGCCTGCTATCTGACAGGATGAAACTGGGATAAGTCTATCTGCCCCGTATATATCTCCAAGTGAAACTAAAATCTCCATTGATTTCTGACGAGCGTATCCTTCTTCACCATTAAGGATACGTTCCTCTTCTCTGGATAATTCCATGACCTACAATATTTTCATATTGTTATAAATCTTTGGAAGTATTTCAGCAGCTTTTCCTTTAATAAAATAATCAGCTTCATTTGAAAACTCTGTTTTTGCAATATTAATCTCAATAACATTTGCTCCAGATTCTTTACCCTCATAGGGCAAAAGAGCTGCTGGATAGACTACAGAAGAAGTTCCTATTAGAAGTATATTGTCAGAATCCCTTACAATTGAAAATGCTTCTTCTATATTTCTAACACTTTCCCCAAATAGAACTACATCAGGTCTAGTTATTTCTCCACAAGATGAGCATTTTATAATACCACTTGTTTCTTCCCTAAATTCAACTTTACCACAAGACTCACATTTAACGTCCCAGATGTTTCCATGAATTTCAATGACATTAACGCTACCTGCTTTTATATGAAGGCGATCAACATTTTGAGTTACTATTGAAAATAGTTGCCCTTCTTTTTCCATTGATGCAAGCGTTAAATGTGCATCGTTAGGCATGGCATTTTTTATCAAATTCCTTCTGAAATTGTAAAAATCCCAAAATAATTCTGGATTTTTAATAAAAGCATTTTTTGTAGCTAATTCTTCTGGGTTATATGTCTTCCAAAGTCCATCCTTACCCCTAAAAGTCGGTATTCCCGATTCTTGAGATATCCCAGCCCCAGTAAGGGCAACATTTTTTTTATATTTTAATAAAGAAGCAATTTTTTTTAAATCATTCAGTTAAATCCTCTCTGGTCATTCTTCTTTCTGTATAATGTTCTAAAGCTTCCTATCTCGGCATATTTGACTCCATGGGGCACATATTTTCCATAGTATAGATATTTCCACCAATGAACCACAAATCCTCCAACAGCAAGTTCTTTCAATTTGTTGTTTTCCCTATACTTTGAAAGTTTTAATTCATCTTCTAGAGTTCTAATGTCTGAAACTGTGTCACCACCATTGATGAAGAATTTACTTGATTTTTTCAGAATTTCTTTACAAAAACTATTGGTAGTTGATTCAGCCTTGCAACAATCTAAGATTTCCCTCTGTTCCCATGAGCCATTTTGGAGGAATATTCTTTTCGCTGCCATATTTCCAATCATAGTTATACTATTTGGTCCAATTGATTCAAACTTACCTTCAGAAATATCTTTCAAATTCACAGTTTTTGTAGTTCCATCTGATTTTTTTATATTGACGTCTATTGGAAGAATCATACTTATAGAGCCGTTTTCAATTTTTTTTGCAATTTCGAGAGCATTTTCTTTGACCTTTTCCCAGTTCTTCGAATAGAATTTTTCTATTAACTCAGTATTCTCCTTTCCGATTGTAGACGGCAGTGTTTTTTTAAGAGAAGTAGCTTTTTGAGAAAGAGCCCATAATAACAGAACAAAAACTGGTCCACCATCGAGAACAACCATAAGGTCATCTCTTCCTTCCGTTAGTCTTATTGCATCAAGTTTTTCTGCCTTTGCACCGGCAACACCCCACATCTTTAACTCAGAAGTGTCGGTGTAAAGTTGGGTCGTGTCGTAAAGTTCGCTTGTGAAATACTCGTTACAGTAGCATCCATCTGCAAAAAGTCTTAGAGAAAGTGAATCCCTGTGGCAGCAGGAAAGTGCACCATTTATTTTTTTAAATTGACTGAAATACTGCCAGTAGTCAGTCTGGGATGAATTTTCTGGCGGATTTAATTCCTCTGCACACACTTTTCTAACATTTTCTAAAAATATAATTGAGTCTTTGTTTGATTCATTCAACCTTTTTAATTCATTAACATCTTTAGCAAAATAAATATTTTTTATTGGAAGAGAAGTCTTGGTTTTAGAGTTTTCTACTTCACGTTTTAATTCATTAAAGTTATCTTCAATTGATTTTTCTGCTTTTGACGCATGAGCTGTAATCAGTATATTTGATCCTGATTGCTGATATTTTCTTAAGTTAAAAATGGTATTAACAGTTTGTTCCATTCTTACAGATGGACCTGGGGGTCCATTTATATCAGTTCTAAAATAAACCGTTCCCGTCGTTTCGGGAAGATCAGAAAATTCAGCAAAAACAAGATCGTGATGTGGAGTTTTTAAAATTTTCATGTTCTCCCTCATCTATTACACATTTTGAAAAATTTATAAAGCTATTGTTATTGATAATTATTTTTTCATTCTTCTTTACTATCTTGAATTTTCTCTGTGTACCTGCATTTNGGATAACTACTACATCCAATAAATGGCCCATAGAATGATTTTTTTATCACNAAATTTTCTCCGCACCNTGGGCATTTTTTTCCTTCAATTGGAACAGAATAGTTGTTCTTTGANGGACACTCTTGATTTATACAGACCGTTTGTGGCCTTGCTCTCTTCCTTGTTGCTATAACAACTGGAAACCCACAGATTTTACATTTATCCTCAGTTGGAGTTACAATGCAGTTAGACGGTAGTGAAAATGTTGCATTGCACTCTGGATATCTTTGGCATGCTATAAAAGGACCAAATCTTCCACTTCTTATGAAAAGTTCTCCTTCACAACATATGGGACAGATACCTACATAGTTTCTTCTTCTTTCTTCTCTTTCAAGATACACTAGGAGCTCTTTTCCAATATTCTCTTCATTTTCTTTGAATTTAGTAAAAATATCGATTAGTTTTTCCTTTGCTTCAGAAAGAATTTCCTCTTTAGTGATTTGATTATCCTGTATTTTTTCCATCTGTTCTTCGAAATATCTTGTTAGCTCTACTGAAACTATATCTGGGCAGTATTTTTCAAGAGTCCCCACTATTCCTTCACCCAAATCAGTTACAATTATTTGGCGACCGTCGATATAGTTTCTTTCGTAAAGAATATCAACGATATTGGCTCTTGTTGATTTTGTTCCAATTCCAAGTTTTTCCATTTCTGATACAACTGATGCGGGATTATATCGAGGAGGTGGTTTTGTTACCTTTTCTTCCTTCTTTGGATTTATTTTTTCTATCTTTTCTCCTTCATTTAATTCTGGTAATAAAACCTCTTCAACACCTGAATAGTCCCCATAATACTTCAAAAAGCCTGAATAGATACCTACTCTGCCACTTGCAAAGAAGGAATGGCCATTGACATCTATTTCAATTGAAATTGATTGATAAACATATGGTTCTGCAAAAACTGCAAAAAATCTTCTGACAATTAGATCATACAGCTTTGATTGGTCATCAGTTAATTTCTTTGGGAGCTCTCCTGTTGGATGAATTGCTGGATGAGCTGGATCATCTTTTTTCCCTTCAACCGGTATTAAATCAGTTTTTAGAAGTTCTTCACAATAATCCCCATAATCATCAATTTTCTTTAGTTTTTCAATAATTCCTCTAAAATTTAGACTTTTAGGAAGTTTTTGTGACGAGGTTCTGGGATAAGAAATAAGTCCTGCTTCATAGAGTGACTGGGCAATATCTTGCGTTCTTTTTGGTAAATAACTAAAATTCTTGTAAGCTTCTTTTTGCAATGTTCCAAGATCAAACGGATGAGGTGGATTTATTTTTTTCTCTTTCTTGATAATTTCTTTGACAATCCCGTCTNTATTCTTAATATCATTAAAGATGNTAAGTGCTTTATCCTCATCAAAGAATTCTTCTTGGTAAGATGCTTTTACTTCTATTCCATTCTTTTTGAATTCAATGAATAAGATCCAGTAAGGTTCCGATACAAAATTATTTATTTCAATTTCTCTCTCTAAAAGAAACTTTAAAGTTGGTGTTTGTACCCTACCTGCAGAAAGCGTAACATATCTTCCAGATACTTTTTTCAAAGATTCAGTCATAGCCTTGGAAGTGTTTATTCCATAATACCAGTCTAACACATGCCTTGCAAGACCTGCGTTTATCATAGGATAATCTGGCGGATTTAAGTTTTCATATGCAGAAATAATTTCATCTTTTGTCAATGAAGAGAATTTCATTCTAAATGATTTTGAAATATCTGTTTTTGCAGCATAGACTAAGGCATTGTGTCCGATAACAGAACCTTCAATATCATAGTCACAGGCATTTATGAATATATCAACTTTATTTGAGAGGTCTTCGATTAATCTTACATAAGGTTCGACATATTTATTTTTTTTACTGTTTTTGAAAGTTTCAACCCATTCCACATCAAAAAATGGATAATCCCTAATTGGAGAACTCTGTCTTAATTTATAAAGATGGCCAACTGCTGAAACTACATAGATTTTATTATCCTGATGATCTACTTCATAGTATTTTACACCCTCATAAATATTTTTTTTTGATTTGCCTATAAAATTTGCAATTTTTTCTGCAACATTAGGCTTTTCAGTTAATATGAGGGTATTCATGGGTAAGGGAAAATTAAATCAATATATAAAACTATTTGAATTAGTTGCCTTATAATGACATAAATTTTATAAAGTCCTCATTTTCTAGTTTTTATACTTGAGGAATTACCATGAAAACAAAGTACCTATTTGCTGGAATTATGTTATTTTTAATAACATTGGCACCTGTGTTTGGTGCTGACAAAAACATAATTTGGGAAAAAACTTTTGATGGTGGGGCTACTGACATGGCCTACGGCGTTGCTATTGATTCAGAAAATAATGTAATTGTTACTGGTTCATCTTACAACAATGAAAAAAGCACTAGGGACTTTTATACTATCAAGTATGATAAAAATGGAAAAATTATCTGGGAAAAAAGATTTGACGTTGCAACTAGAGATGCGTCTTACGATGTTGCCGTTGATTCAAAGGATAATGTAATTGTTACTGGAACTGTTTCAGGTAAATTTTTCACTATAAAATATGATAAAAAAGGTAAAATACTTTGGACAGATTCCCCAAGCAGGGGAAATGACGATGAAGCATATGGTGTTGCCGTTGACTCTCAAGATAATATTATTATTACAGGTAGAACAAAATTAGTAGTTTATAATTATTATACTATTAAGTATGATAAAAATGGAAAAATGCTTTGGAATGTTATGTGGACCAAAGGTGAGGATGACGTTCCATATGATGTAGCTATTGACTCAGAGGACAATATATTGGTAACAGGATTCACTAGTAATGGTATTGATCATAAAGGAAGGGCTGATTATACTTATTATACATTTAAATATGATAAAAATGG
>JGI11944J13513_1000420_pt1 | contig 43061 bp, 38 predicted proteins | sample TerdegcoTASludge_FD_13513 | JGI IMG/M metagenome (IMG submission 13513) | reverse complement strand
TCCTTCAAGGATACCTCCTTCTTGTCATCAGAATGAGGTAATATATCATATATATCAATATGTTACAAGTAATTTCAGGGGAAATTACCGTGCAAAGGTCTTACAATATTTTTAAGAATATTACTTCTGCGAATTATAGGAAGCAGTTAATTTCAAAAGACGGAGGGTGACCCGTTGATTGTTCCGGATCACCACTTTTCATATTTATTCTGGATTGGCCTGGAAGATCGCTTTTACCGTTGCGTTCTTATCCATGGTGAAGGTACATATGTTGGTCGGTTCCTCCCTGCAGGGTCTGCCCGTCCATTTGACGAAGGAAGAACCATCCCCGGCAGTCGCTGTCAGAGTAACAGGGGCGTTGAGGGTATAGAGTTCCTCACAGTCACCGGGGCAGTTTATGAGACCATCACCGCTGGTCACCGTGCCGCTCGCTCCCTTTTTCAAAATAGTGACTACTTTGAGCTTGTTGGGTCCCTGGAACACTGCCTTGACCGATTTCTTCTTATCGACAGTAACTGTACAGGTATCAGTTCCTGGACAGTTAAGCGTATCTGGTTTCCATCCCATAAAGGTTGAGCCATCTTTGGCTTTTGCTGAGAGGGTAACGAATGTATCCTTATAGTATGCATAGGAACAGGTATCACCACAGAAAAGATTACCGTCATGGCCCGTGATTACTCCATCTCCTTGGTTCTTATGAACCCGTTTCACCTTGAGATTGTATTTGTTGGTTCCGTAAGGCACGAAGTGAGCGATAACCTCAATGTCATCTGTTATAATCAGATTACAGGTTTCTGTTGTACCTATGCATCCGCCTGACCAGAATGCAAAGACTGAAGCGTCATGAGGTACGGCGGTCAACTGTATTGGTGTTCCCAGAACGAAAGTATTAGAACAGGAAGGTTCTCCACAGTCTATCCCTGAAAGGGTGCTTATGACTTTTCCGGTTCCTGTGCCTTGATTGGTAACTGTAAAGGTGTGTTTGCGAAGGAAAGTTGCGGTAATGTCCTTATTTCCATTGATGAAAATGGTACACTCATTATCTGAAATCGAGTCACATCCTGACCATCCCCCAAGGACAGAGCGTATGGCAGGAGATGCAGTTATTTGGACTGTTTCACCGTAATTATATTTACCAGTGCAGACATTTTCGTTGCATGATAACCCCGAAGCCATCAGAATACCTGATCCTGATCCTGTCTGTGCTACAGTCAGGGTGTGTTGGTTTAGCGTGAATGTGGCCATAACGGACTTATTGGTGGTCATATCCACAGTACACATATTGCCGTTCACCAAGGTACACCCGGTCCAGGAGATAAAGCTGGATCCGGTACTTGGAGCAGCAGTGAGAACTACTGCCATCCCATAGGGATATGTTTCTGTGCAGTCACTCCCACAACTGATCCCTGTTCCTGCAATGCTTCCAGAGCCAGTGCCAGATTTCTGAACGGTAAGGTTAAAGGTAACATTGCGGATTTCAAAGTTCATCGAATTTGAAATGTCTCCGGATGGATTACGAACAGTTATGACTGCTGTCCCGGGATTTGAGATGTCAGATGCAGCAATAGTTGCTTTAAGTTGGCTTCCTGAAACAAATATCGTGGATCGGCTTGAGCCATTCCATCTTACCGTTGAACCATTTACATAGTTGTCCCCGTACACGGTCAATGTAAAGGATGGTCCTCCGACAGTCGTCGATGAAGGGTTGAGACCGGTAATAGTAGGTTGATTGATTGTGTTTTTTTGTAAGGTGATGTTCCCTCTGTCCGGAACAACATTATAGTAAACTACGCTCTGCGTTCCCTCTATGACCGGTGTGACGGTGACCGTATCGCCGCCCTGTTGTATGACAACGTTTGTCCAATTTGGTGGCACCTCACTGCGGATGGTCAGGGGTTCATCGAAGATATCGTCATCGAGGGTATCGGTGAGATTCACCACGATCTGATCATCAGAGCCTGAAATGAGAGCGAGGGTCGCAGCTTCTCTTTCCTTGATGTACTTCACGACAGAACTGAGCGTCCCCACCCAAAGGTCTTTAGATTTAAGGTAATCGAGGTAGGTGGTGAACATATTAATTGTCCAGTCTCGGGAATTTGTTCCATCGAGAGCGTGAAAGTAGGAGATCAACCACTTACCCTGCTCCTCAGCAGCGTCCGCCATTGCCTTCATCTGGCTAACCGTCCGGCTCGTCCCACAGGCTCTTAACCCGTAGAAATTATATGGTGGAGCATTGAGATCACACGAGATACCCCTTGCGGCAATATAATATTTCGAAGCTATTGTTTTCACATTGGTATCGTAGTTTCCGAAAGGATAGGCAAGCGTGAGGCATTGCTGCGTGGGTATCTGAATATCGATTTCAGATTTTGACTCACTAAGCTCCCTCTCCATATCGATCAGAGAGAATTCAGTCAAAAACTTATGAGTTTTTGTATGGCTCCCAATCTCGTGACCCTGATTTGAGACATCATTCCATTCATCCCAGGTACAGGTAACTTCATCCCAAGCAGGATTGTCAATCCGATCGGTTACTATGTAGAACGAACCCTTAAATCCTCTCTCATTTAAGGCGGGTACCGCCAAAGTATAATCAGAACGATTACCATCATCAAACGTGATTGAAACAGCCCCCGACTTGTTGTCTGCCCATTGGGTTATCGGGTGGGCAGCGAAAACGTGCATCGGTAGACAAACTATAAAGAGTAGTGCCAAAAATGTGAAAATAGCCGTCCTCCCTTTCTTGACAGCCACAATAGAGCAATAATTTAATAACTTATTATTTTTGTTTGGATATTTGTAGACAAAATTTGGCAACACAACTCACCCTCTGTATTACCCCTCGAAAAAACCTACCTTAATGTGATAATTGTCAATTATCCATGAATTCAGGAATCTTGTCAATCCATTGTGAAAATATTGTCAAGCCAAATGTCATTGAATACGATTTGTAATCTTAATATTATGAAAAAAGACTGGTCATGCAACCTTTCAGGAACAAGCTGATGCCGTCCTCATTTATAATATATGTCAGTATTCAAGCAGAAAATTGACAATAATCGAAGCGTTGAAATCAATAAACTGTGACGTCCGGTAGACACCATAGACCGGTCAATTACCTCAATCAATTCATGAGAGCATGGTGCCAGGTTTTCCATAGCAAGCAATCGCGAGACAAGGAAGCTTGGTCTTTTACGTGAGTAAAGCTTCGAAACGAGCCCCCACAGTGGGCGAGAGGGGGACTCTGACTGCTTCGCAGATAGAGGGGCGACGCAAGCCCCAGGAATATGTTCCGAAGTCTAATGCAAGCGAAGGTTGCCGCTGGAGCAAAGGAGCGTGTTTGCGGGGAATACCCGATACAGATGCTCATTCTCATGAAAATACGGATTGTCTCTCCCCTTTCCGTGCAACTATCTTATTAGCTTGTCTAACTGCACGCCGTCAAGCCTGACAGTTTCTTCATTTCCCACCCTGATTTTCACTTCTTACTGTCTTTTCATCCTTTCCTGCCTTTTCCGCCCGTCTCGCCTTTTCCGCTTTATTGCCTCTTGCCCATTGCCTTATGCCTGGTGTATTATTACGGAACCCATGGATCTTTTTGGAAATGAAATCCAACCCGATAAAAACACGAAAAAACCCCTTGCTGACCGCATCAGGCCGAAAAGCCTTGATGAGGTAGTTGGCCAGGAACACCTTCTCGGAAAAGGAAAAATACTTCAGGTTCTTCTTGAAAAAAAAGATGTGCCCTCCCTCATCTTCTGGGGCCCCAGCGGTGTCGGAAAAACCACCCTCGGCTGGCTTATCGGGAGACACATGAAGCTTCCGTATGTTTCGTTAAGCGCAGTGAGTATAGGTATAAAGGAAGTGAAGGAGATCATTCAGAAGACAAAACATCAGAAGATCATTCTCTTTATCGATGAGTTTCATCGGTTCAATAAACTCCAGCAGGACACATTTCTTCCCCATGTTGAGAACGGCGATATTATCCTCATCGGAGCCACAACTGAAAACCCCTCATTTGAGATTATCTCCCCTCTCCTCTCCCGGATGAAAGTGCTCACCCTGAAAGCCCTCGAACAGAAAGACATTGTTACCATCCTCAAGCGGGCGCTCAATGAGGACTCAGAACTCAAAAATGCATCCCTGAGAATAGATGACGCTACCATAGAAGAGCTTGCTCTCCTTGCGAATGGAGATGCCCGCAAGGCCCTCAATCTTTTGGACGTGTGCTTTAAAATGGTAAAGGAGGAAGGCAACAGGGAATCAGTTATCGATCGAAACGTTTTGCGGGAAGCATACCAGCGAAATATCGCTGTCTATGATAAAAAAGGAGAGATGCACTACGACCTCATTAGCGCCCTCCACAAGAGTATGCGCGGGTCTGATCCTGATGCCTCTCTGTACTGGCTGGCACGAATGATCGAGGGTGGTGAAGATCCCCTCTACATCCTGAGGAGGATGGTGAGGTTTGCCTCTGAAGATGTGGGCAATGCTGACCCCCAGGCGCTCATCCTCAGCATGGCCGCTATGGAGGCTTTCAATTTTATCGGTCCTCCGGAAGGCTACCTGGCTATTGCCCAGGCCTGCGTCTATCTTGCTCTTTGCGAAAAGAGCAATGCCGTCTATGTGGCATATGGCCGGGCAAGTTCTGACGCACGGCAACTGCCAGAGTACCCTGTGCCCCTTCACATACGGAATGCACCAACGAAGCTGATGAAGGAACTCGGCTATGGCGAAGACTATCTTTATCCTCACGATTTTAAAGACGCTCTTGTTCACCAGGAATATTTCCCACCTGAGATGAAGGACAAACGTTACTACTTCCCAAGAAACCGGGGGTATGAGCAAAGACTCCTCGCATTTATGGACAAGGTGAGGAAGGTTCGGGGGAAAGACAGCTCATAGCTCAGAGCTGGGAGATGATTTCTCAAAACAAATAACGAGGCAACAATGGAAATATCTGAAAATAAACTCATACACAAAATCAAGAGATTCGAGGACAAATCGAGAAGCATTATTCGCGGTATTGGCGATGATGGGGCAGTGATGAAGATGTCTCAAGGGCATTATGTCCTTGTTCAAGACGCCATGGTTGAACACGTCCACTTTAAGTTTTCATTTGTAGATCCATACGACGTTGGAAAAAAGGCAGTCTATGTCAATATCTCAGATACGCTATCCATGGGGGCAATCCCCCTCTCGTTTCTTGTCACCATCGGGATTACATCTGCCCTCACGTCAAAAGTTATTACTCGCCTCTATCGCGGTATGAGGCAGGCAGCGAGGGAGTTCGGCGCCATCATGATCGGTGGTGATACAACAGAGTCCAAGAATGATTTCTTTATTGACGTATCCATGGTTGGTAAGCTCATTACGAGAACCTACCTTGGGAGAGACAAGGCCAGAGAAGGTGATTTAATAGCCGTAACCGGTACCCTTGGAGAGAGCGCATACGGGCTTCATCTTCTCTTAGAGAATAGGCCCACCAGAGGCATGTCACGATTTATAAAGCGCTACGCAAGCCCCAGGCCTCCCTACCTTGTATGGAAAGAAATAGTGAAACATGATATAACAAGGGCAATGATGGACATAAGCGATGGTCTCCTTATAGATCTCGGAAGGATGATGACTGAGAGTCACAAGGGCGCTGTAATACATCTTGAACAATTGCCAATCCCTCCCCTTCTTCGAAAAGAAAGTAAGGAGATTCTTGCTCTTTCCGGTGGCGAGGACTACCAGTTCCTTTTTACTTTTCCGAGAAATAAACTGGAAAAGGTCCAAACGATCATCGCAAAGGGACATCCTGTCAGCATTATTGGTGAGGTTGTGCGGGGAAGAGGCGTCAAGGTCATGTCCCAAGGAAAGACCTTTGAGGTTCCCGTAAAAGGATACGAACATTTCGGAAACTCCCGGTGAAAAAGCACATCTTTGTTAAAGATATAACGAAGGAACATATGGATATTAACGATCTTTTTATCGTTACCAAAAAAGGTGTTTTTTCAACAAAGAATAATACGAAATATATGAGTATCGGACTCAGAGATGCAACAGGAATTATCGAAGGCAAGATCTGGGAAAGAGTAGATGAGTTTCAGGACATGTTCGATAAGAATGACCTTGTCTTCGTGAAATCAAAAAGCCGCTTTTACCAAGAAAAGCCTCAATTGAATATTGTGGACATCAGAAAGGTTGAAGAAGCATTTACGCTCAATGATATGAAGGCATTTCTCCCTGAAGGACAGCGCGGAAATGACATTATACGTGAAGAATTCATGGGACTCATTGGCAGCATACAATCCCCGCCTATCAGGTCGCTTTTTTCAGTCTTTACTGAACAAAGTGACCTCGTTGAAAAGTTTTATACCTATCCTGCCTCCATCGGCGTTCATCATGTTTATCTGGGCGGACTCCTTGAGCATTCTGTTGTTGTTGCTCACATGGCAAGAGAGGCAGTGAAATTCTGTGGTGGGAATCTGGACATTGTCATTGCAGGCAGCCTTCTTCACGATATCGGGAAGATTGAAGAGATGGAGATCAAGGGGGCATTTCGTTACTCCGACAAGGGTAGACTCCTGGGGCACATTGCGTTGGGTGTTGTTCTTTTCGAATCGTTGATAAAGAAAATAAGGGATTTTCCTATACAGATCAGCGATGTCCTGAAACATATCATTATCAGTCATCACGGCATAGAGGAATGGGGTTCTCCAAGAAAGCCCATGACCATCGAAGCTTTAATCGTACATTATATCGATAACCTTGATGCAAAGGTCACCGGCGTGAAAGAGCATATGAAAGAAAGCATGGAAGATGAAGTCTGGACAACCTTTCACAGACTCTATGAATCGCGTTTTTACAAAATCCCGGAAGGCATTTATGGAGATTAGACGGGTCTTCGTCGATAAGCTCAAAATCAAAAACAACCTTGTTCTTATTACCGGACCAATGCAAAAATATATCACCAGCATTTTGAGGAAAAATGCCGGTGACAGGGTTGATCTCATTGATGGAAAAGGCTACTTATACAGGTGCACCATTCATAGCATCAAGAACAGGGAGGTTTTTCTCCAAATACTTGATGTTGTACATAAACCTGAGGAAAAGAGGCCAAAGGTCACGCTCTGTGTAAGCCCCATTAAGGGCCCACGCATGGACTGGCTTATAGAAAAGGCTACCGAACTTGGTGTAGACCGAATCCTGCCAACAGTCTTTAAAAGGACATTAATTAAGATTGAAGACAAAGAGAAGGAAAAGCTTGAGAGGTGGAAGAAGTTAGCTATTGAGGCCTCACGGCAATCCGGACGGTGTACCATTCCCGAGATCATTCAACCAACTCCACTCCGAGGAATACTCTCTCACATAGATGGTGTTCACAATAAATGGGTCCTCTCCGAGAAGGAAAAGAAAAGAGCTGTCAAAGATGTCATATCTATGCAAAAAGAAAATGATATCTGTATCGTAATAGGCCCGGAGGGAGGATTTGAAGAGACTGAAATTAAATGGCTTACCGAAAACGGCTTTATCTCATGTACCTTAGGAGAAAACATTTTCAGGGCTGAAACGACCCCATTGGTGATACTCTCGATAATCCTTTACGAAAACAGCAAAAAATGAGGAATTCATCTATCTTTTCCAGACTCCTTGCATTTGTTATAGATATTCTTCTCCTCATGCTTTTCGTATGCCTGTTGCTTATTTCAATCATTGCCGGATATTCACTGTCTGGCACACCCTTTTCTGCTGCCCAGACTTCCTTGCTTGTTTTTTTCTTTGTCTGTGGGTCATTTTTCACGTTTATCTTCTATTTTACCTACCTGACCATGGAGGGGAACGAAACAGTGGGAAAACGATTTTTTCAAATAAAGGTCGTACGACCGGATGGTACAGGATTGAGTGCCGGCAGAGCTTTCATACGATGTATTTTCTACCCAGTATCGCTATCGTTCTGGTTTGTCAGTCTTTTGATAGCGCTTTTTTTTTGATGGACGTATGATTCACGACATCATCTCAGGGTCACGAGTCATTAAGGCGGAACCATGAATCATAAAGGAATTGCAGGATGTGGTTGTCTCATAGTCGTTCTCATTATTATTATGGTACTTACCGCCGTATTAATTCATCCGATTACGCTTCGATTTATAGGCAACCAATTTTATTACGAAGACAAGATATTTACCTCAGATGCTATCTTTGTGCCACGATTTCAGGAAGACAGAAATGGCGAGCTTTATGTTGAGTCCTTTCGGGACTTCTCTGTTGGCAACGGAAAGTTGATCCTTATTGAGGATGATGTCATTCTTGGAACAAGCATCGTGGAGTTGGTCAGTAAAATGGCCAAAACAAGAAATATTAAAGAGGACGGCATACGGAAGATTGTTGCATCCGGTGAAGGGCTGATAAAAACCCAAAGAATCAAGGAACAGATTGAAAGGCAAGGATTGAAAAAGGTAATCATCATTGTTCCGGGGTATGCCGCACGGCGCTTTCACCTCATGTATGATTCCTCCAAAACAGATGGAAAAACGATTTATCTCATAAAGCCTGTTCCGGTTACATTTTTTAATAGAGACAAATGGTGGAAAAATTCAGACTCACGGGGAATCCTTGCAGATGAAATCTTAGCCATAGGCTCGTATTACCTTCAAAGATTCAAGTATGGAGAAAAGGAAACGAACAATAAAACGAAGCGATGATCGGTGCGCAGGATGTTCGCTCTGTGCATTGTCATGTTCTCTTATCAATTTTGGTGTTTTCAATCCTGAAAAATCTTTTATAAAGTTATTGAGGGACGACCGCACTGCACGGTTTGAGGTGTCCATCGACGATGGATGCAAATCATGTGGCGAATGTATCAGGGCGTGTGCGTATAATGTGCTCAGGTGGGAAGATGAGAATCCTGATAATTGATTTGGAAAAAGAAGGCTTTTCCTATATGGAGGACGTTACCCTGAGGTCTCGATATTTGGGTGGGGTTGGCCTGAACACACATCTTCTCTATGAAAACACAGAAAGACATATTGATCCATTCGATAGTACGAATCATCTTTTCATTTCATGTGGTGCTCTTGCAGGCACCACTATGCCGACCGCCTCTCGATGTGAAGCAACATCACTGTCACCGACGGGATATTTCGGTACATCAAATTCCGGAGGCGGCATAGGAGCTGCAATAAAATTCTGCGGTATAGATTGTCTCTGGATCCGAGGAAAGTCATCAAGACCGCTCTATCTGGTAATTGACGAAAAGGGTGTGCGGTTTGAGGGTGCTCACGATTTGTGGGGAAAAGACACCTTTGAAACACTAGATATACTGAAAGCAAAAGAAGGAAAAAGAACTGAGGTTGCCTCGATTGGACCGGCAGGAGAAAAAGGTGTGCGGTTTGCCTCTATCCAAAATGGATACTATCACTCTTTTGGCCGGACAGGCCTCGGGGCTATTATGGGAAGCAAGCTCATGAAAGCCATCTGTTTCAAGGGGAATGCCGAAATTGCAGTACCGGACAAAAAACGTTTCATGAAGGTTGCGAAAAAGCTAAAGGATCGGATTATGTCTTCTGATTCTTTTGGATATACCCGACGGTACGGCTCCATGGTTGTATCAGATGTGTATAATAAACTTGGTATCCTTCCCGGTCTGAATTACCGAAAGGGATCGTTCGAGAATTGGGAAGAAACACGGGGGCGAAAAGCATTTGAGGAACGTTTCAAGGTAAAAGACTTTGCGTGCTTTTCATGTCCAATTGGGTGTCTCCACTGGTCAAAAGTCGTTGACGGGCCATTTGCAGGACTAGAAACCCATGGTCTTGAGGTAACCTATGTCCTCGAAATGGGAGCGAGACTCAACCTTTCTGAAGTGCCAGAGATTTTTTTCTGCGTGGAACTCTGTAACCGTTTTGGGATGGATGTCATTTCCACATCTGCCGTTGTTGCATGTGTCATTGAACTCTATGAAAAAGGCATAATCAAACCATCTGAGATCGGGCTTGATCCGAAATTTGGTAACGTTCAAAGCATCATCAAGCTCATTACTATGATTGGCAAGAAGGAAGGAATAGGGGCGGTCTTTGCTGAAGGGTTACAAGGAATAAAACGTCACTTTCCTGATGCAGCTCCTTGTGCGTGTGAGATAAAAGGCCTTGAAATGCCGGTCCGCGATCCACGCGGGCGATTTGACACATGGATGCTCGGGTATCTGATCAATACCCGTGGCGGGGATCACCTCCGCGTAAGGACCCCTGTCGATGACCTTCGAGATTTTGAAAGAAGTTATGCCTATGAACCACTTTCACTCCGTCCCGAAGAACTCGACCGTGTCGACATGCCCCAATCTGTCAAAGAGACTGTTCTGAACATGCAATTCAAAAAGACATATATACCAGCCATGGCAAAATATTCGGAAGAGCTGGTGGTGCTTTTAAACTCAATGGGGTTGTGTATTCGGCCTCCTGTCCTGAGAACAATAGGCCCCTCTCTCATGGCCGAAGCGTTTAATGCTCTTCATAGTTGTGACGTTGATGAAAATAGCCTGCTCACTGCCGCTGAAAAGATTATCACGCTTCAACACCTCTTTAATAGAGAGCAGGGACAGACCAGTCGGGATTACTGCTTTCCGGAACGATTTTATACAGAAAAACTTGAGTATGGCGGCGGCACACGGGAACCTCTTGATAGACAAAAAGTGCAGGCAATGATTCAAGAGTATTTCCGCCTCCGTGGCTGGGATCATGAGGGGAACGTGAAACGTGAAACTTTAGAGAGACTCGGCATCAAACCATGGATACCAAGATAGCTATCATTGCCCTTCAGAGACTGAAAGGGGTTGACTCGTCTGCAAAGCGCAGGCTCGTTGAAACTTATGAAAACCTTGCAAGTCTTTTCGCGGGGAACACAGGGTTTGACGANGACAGAATANACAAAAAAATACGTGCCTTCAAGGGATGGAAAGACATAGAACATGATATGATAAAATTGAAAGATGTGGGCGTTGAGGTCGTTACGATTAGGGATAGAGAATATCCCGTCCAGCTCCGCACCATTCCAGACGCACCCCTTGTCTTGTACAAAAAAGGTGGGCTGAAAATTGGACAAGACACCATTGCTATTGTTGGTTCCCGCAAGGCATCATTCGAAAGCATACATATGGCAGAAAAAATTGCCCAGACACTCTCATCAGCCGGAATAACTATTATAAGTGGTCTCGCACGGGGAGTAGATGCCGCTGCACACAGAGGGGCCCTCAAAGAAAAAGGCAAGACAGTTGGTGTACTGGGATGCGGCATTGACATCTGTTACCCTATAGAAAACCGATCTCTGTTTAAAAAAGTCATGGAGGATGGATGCATCCTCACAGAATATGCTTTGGGAGAACCGCCATTGCCGCACCACTTCCCAAAAAGAAACAGAATCATCGCAGGCTTATCAAAGGGAGTGCTTGTCGTAGAAGCTTCTCAGAGAAGCGGCTCCCTCATTACTGCCCGACTCGGCCTTGAATATGGCAGAGAAGTAATGGCCGTGCCCGGAAGTATTTTTGATGAAGGGTATAAAGGGGCTAATTCCCTGATAAAGGAGGGTGCTAAGCTGGTTGATGGTATAGAAGACATTATTTCATCGTGTTTTCACGGCGTATCATTACAAAAAGACAAGCAGGTTGATTTGGATACTAATGAACGTTATATTTATGGAATTATTGGGTCTACAAAAATTCATATTGACGAAGTGATAGAAAAAAGTGGTATGGAAGCACGGCATGTGATGGCCATTCTCACAAACCTTGAGCTCAAGGAAGCCATCAAAGGCATGCCAGGAGGGTTTTATTTAAGAACGTAACAAACACACAGAAGACAGGGGACAGATTAGCCTTTAGCTTCAAACTATATTCCTCGAGATCATGAGCTCTCCAAATCTGATCTGCCCTCTAAAATAATGGGAGTACGAAATGGGCAAATCATTATTGGTAGTCGAGTCACCAACGAAGATGAAAACTTTGTCCAAATTTCTTGGCAAGGATTATGTGATAAAAGCGACGTATGGCCATATCAAGGACCTTCCCAAGAGTAAGCTCGGTGTGGATATTGAAAAAGGGTTCACTCCCCAGTTTTTAACTGTAAAGGGCAAAACAAAGGTCGTGGAAGAGTTGAAAAAAGTGGGAAAGGATGCTGACAAAATTCTCATAGGTTCTGACCCTGATCGTGAAGGTGAAGCAATTGCTTTTCATGTTGCGGACGTTGTTGGGAAGAAAAAAAACGTGAAGAGGGTTCTCTTCCATGAAATCACGAAGAAAGGCGTGCTCGATGCCTTGAAAAACCCCACCACCCTTGATGAGTCAAAGTACGATGCGCAAAAGGCAAGAAGAATTCTCGACAGACTCGTAGGGTATAAAATCAGTCCTTTATTGTGGGAAAAAGTCAGTTATGGACTTTCTGCCGGCAGGGTTCAGTCTGTTGCACTTCGGCTTGTTTGTGATAGGGAAGAAGAGATTGACGCTTTTGTCAAAGAGGAGTATTGGGTCATAGATGTTGAACTGAAACTCAACTCTGGCGAGACGTTTAAGGCAACCCTCGAAAAGAGAGGCGACGAGAAGATCAAAATCCCCTCCAAGGATGAAGCAGAAACCGTCAAGAAGGAAATTGAGGGTAAAACCCTTCTTATAAGTGAAATCGAGATCAAAGATAAACATGTATATCCTCAGCCTCCTTTCATTACAAGCAGGTTGCAGCAGGAGGCATCGAGAAAACTCAAGCTTTCCCCAAAGAGAACAATGATGTTAGCCCAGAAGCTTTACGAAGGTGTTGATATTGGCGAAGACGGAGTCACCGGACTTATTACCTATATGAGAACCGATTCAGTCAGGGTTTCAAATGATGCTGTCAAAGATGCCAGAAAATTTATCGGGGAGAACTTCGGAAAACCCTATCTTCCCAAGATACCACATTTTTTTCGAAATAGAAAAACCGCGCAGGATGCCCATGAGGCAATCAGACCAACCTATGTTGAACTGAGCCCTGATAGGATCAGACCATACGTGGAAAAAGACCTTCTGGCGCTCTATGAACTTATATGGAAGAGGTTTCTCGCCTCCCAGATGGCCCAGGAAAAGATAAAGACAAAAACTGTGTATATTCAGGGTGGTGATTACACCTTTGTAGCACGCGGATCAGAAATCATCTTTGACGGCTTTTCCAAAATCTATGAAGAAGAAAATGAAGATGAAGAAGGGGGCGCTTTTCTTCCTGATATGAAACGGGGAGAAAAGGTTCTTTTGAAAGATACAATCCTGAACCAGCGCTTCACTATGCCTCCGCCCAGATATTCTGAGGCCTCACTCATAAAAACCCTTGAAACAAAAGGTATTGGAAGGCCATCAACATTCGCCACAATTGTCAGCACTGTCCAGGAAAGGAGTTATGTAAAGAAAGACAAGGGAAGACTTTATCCGACTCCTCTTGGCAGAACAGTAAATAAGCTTCTGAAGGAGTTCTTTCCTCTCATCCTCGACATCGATTTTACTGCAAAAATGGAAGACAGGTTGGACTTGATTGAAGATGGCAAGAAAGGTTGGGTGCAATCCCTTGAAAGATTCTACGAGCTTTTTGAGAAAGACCTCTCGGCAGCACAGGAGGGTATGAAAAGTCTTAAGAAGGAAGAAAAAGAGACTGATATTGTCTGTGATAAGTGTGGCAAAATAATGCTTCTCCGGTGGGGAAAAAACGGTGAATATTTGGTCTGTAGCGGCAAACCTACCTGTAAAAATAAGAAAAACGTTCACGTAGAGGATAATGGGACCATCAAGGTTGTTGAGGCGGAAATTAAGGGAACCTGTCAAAAGTGCGGTGGCAACCTCATTGAAAAGAGGGGTAGGTTCGGCAGGTTTCTCGCATGCAGCAATTATCCGGAATGTAAATATACTGAGCCTTTCAACATCGGTTTCCAATGTCCTGAAGAAGGATGTACCGGAAAATTGGTAGAAAAAATCTCAAAGAAGAAAAAGAAATTTATAAGTTGTTCCAAATATCCAAACTGCACGTTTGCTACCAATACAGAACCCGTTGAAGGTCCATGTCCGGCATGCGGTGCACCCACCCTGTTTTCTTTCCGAAAAAAAACCCGTTGCCTTCGTAAGGATTGCGGATGGATATTACAATAATCGGTGGGGGGCTGGCCGGAGTAGAGGCCGCGTACCAGCTTGCCACACGGCATCACAGAGTTCGTCTTTTTGAGATGAGACCCACAAAGTACACTCCGGCTCATAAAACGCCTTTTCTCTCGGAACTTGTATGCAGTAATTCGTTCAAATCCCGTGATCTCACCAATGCCCACGGGCTTCTTAAGGAGGAGCTGAGAAGATTGGGGTCGATAGTCATGAACAAGGCAGATAGAGCTGTAATTCCAGGGGGAAAAGCCCTTGTTGTGGACAGGGAAGTTTTTGCAAAAATGATTACCGAAGAGATTGAATCCAATCCGAATATCGCAGTTATTCGGCAAGAAGTTACGGATATCCCCGATGGTATAGTCATCATTGCAACAGGCCCCCTCACAAGTGATGTCCTTGCAAAAAAATTGGGGGAAATTACCGGGACAGATAATCTTTTCTTTTTTGATGCTATCTCGCCTATCGTTGATGGGGAAACAATTAATTTGGATAAAGCCTTTTTTGGCTCACGATATCATGAAGATCGTGATGATTACCTGAATTGCCCCTTGACGAAAGAAGAGTATGATACATTCTATGATGCACTTATACGGGCTGAGAAAGTAGATCTGCACCCTTTCGAGAAAACATCGTTTTTTGAAGGGTGTCTGCCAATTGAGGTCATGGCAGAACGGGGACATCAGACGCTTGCCTATGGACCAATGAAACCGGTAGGGCTCAAGAATGGAAAGAGAGAAAAGGAGCCATATGCGGTTTTACAGCTCCGCAGGGAAAACATGTCTGGTACCATGTACAATATGGTAGGTTTTCAGACAAAGCTTACGTATACGGAACAGGAAAGGGTTTTCAGAATGATTCCCGCTTTACAAAATGCTGTGTTTCTGAGGTATGGAAGCATACACCGCAATACGTACATAAATTCACCTGTCCTCCTCGATAATGCTCTTCGCCTGAAGTGTCACGAACGGACTTTCTTCGCGGGACAGATCACTGGCGTTGAGGGATATATAGAATCTGCCGCAATGGGTCTTATTGCTGGAATTTCAGCACACATGAGCACCATGAACCGGGAGTTTTTGCCGCCACCCGGAGATACCTGTGTAGGGGCCCTCCTTCATTATTTAACTACTCCTCATAATACCTTTCAGCCAATGAATATCAACTTCGGACTATTAAAAAATTACCGGAAAAAGGATAAAGAACGGGTTGTCAACAACGCCCTTCATGTCATTACATCGTGGAAGGAAAAAATAGAAAAAATCTGTGAAAAGATAGAAGAGGATTAAAATGGAATCAAAGATACAAGAGCTGGCTGAGAAAGCGATTCGTCAGAAAGGCCTTTCAGAGGACGATGCAAGATCACTTTACGAAATGGGGAAGGATCGACCTTTCCTGGTATTCGCTTACGGATCTCAAATTAGAGAATATTTTAAGGGAAAGAAGATCAATCTCTGTTGCATCATCAATGCAAAATCAGGGATCTGTCCGGAAAATTGCAGATTCTGTGCCCAATCAGCCCATTATCAGACCAATGCCCCTGTATATCCCCTTTTGTCTGCCTCAGAAATCATAAAAAAAGCACAAGAAGCAAAAGAATGGGGTGCACACTTTTTTAGTATCGTCACAAGCGGCACCTCAATAGGAAGCAAAGAGGAGTGGAAAGTGATTTACGAAGCCATAAAAGGTATCAATGCGCTCGGTATTAAGGCCTGTGGATCCTTGGGAATGTTAACCGACGAAGAGGCTGTGGCGCTGAAAAATGCCGGACTTTATAGATACCACCACAATCTCGAAACCTCACGAAGTTATTTCGACACCATATGTTCAACCCATGACTATCAGGATGATATAGAAACAAATAAAGCCGCAAAACGTGCTGGACTGTCTGTTTGCTGTGGAGGTATTATTGGCCTCGGAGAAACTATGGATCATCGTATTGAAATGGCCATGACCTTGAAAGAAATAGGCGTGGACTCCGTACCGATCAATATTCTTAATCCGATTCCCGGAACACCATTGGAAATGAACTCCCCCCTCCCTCCCCTCGAGATCCTTTTAACGGTTGCGTTATATCGTTTTATTTTACCGGACAAAGACATCAGACTTTGTGGAGGCAAGGAAAAAAACCTTCGCCAGGTATTACCTCTTGGGATCGTTGCAGGATGTAATTCTCTCATGACGGGGAATTATCTTACAACACTCGGAAGAGAAACCGTTCACGACATAGAGATGATTCGCGACCTCGGTTTGGAAGCTTCTTTCGAATAAATATACAAGTCAGGCTTTTTCATGAGTGTTGTGGGGTTTTTCCTGAAAACTCTGATCTAAGAACTGAATTCGTATTACCCTACTGCCTGTCCAAGTTTAAATATGGGCAGATACATGGCTATTATAAGACCACCCAGTATAACGCCGAGGAACATCATGATGAGTGGTTCCATGAGTGATGTGAGGTTGGTAACGAGGTTGTCAACGTCTTCTTCGTAAAAATCTGCTATTTTATTCAGCATGTTGTCGAGCGCACCCGTTGATTCGCCTACCTGTACCATCTGAACGACCATTGGGGGAAAAATGCCACTTTCCTGCAGCGGCTCAGACATGCTTTTACCTTCACTGATCTTTGTTCTGGCAACTATGAGGGCATCCTCAACAATTTTATTTTTCGCGACCCTCGCTACAATCACAAGGCTTTCAAGAATCGCAACACCACTGGAGAGAAGCGTGGAAAGCGTTCTTGTCACACGGGCAACAGATGATTTTAAAGCCAAAACACCAAAAACAGGGACTTTGAGGACCAACCTGTCTACAGTCCTTCGCCCGTTTTCTGTCTTGTAATACCTCCGGAACAAGAAAACTCCTATGCCCAGCGCAACAATCATGTAAATGATATAAGATTTAACGAATTTACTAAAATTGATGACAACCTGGGTAGGGAGGGGAAGCTCCGCGCCCATATCTTTGAACATCCCTTCGAAAACAGGTATAACAAAAATAAGCAGCACCATGACAACGCCGATGGCAACAACAATAATGCTGATTGGATAAATCATTGCTGATTTAATCTTCTTTTTCAGCTTTTCGATTTTCTCCATATATATGGCAAGCCTATTGAGGACCGTATCGAGCATACCACCCTCTTCGCCTGCTACCACAAGGTTTACATACAGCTCATCAAAACATTTGGGATAGTCCCTCAGGGCATCCGCAAATCTCGAACCACCCTCGATCTTTGCTTTGATCTCTCGCACAATGCCGCGGAGGTTTTTATCTTCTATCTGATTGGAGAGGATTTCGAGGGATTGAACAAGAGGCAAACCAGATGTAATCATTGTTGATAGTTGTCTGGTAAAAAGCACTACGGCGAGAGTTTTGATCTTCTTTTTTGGATTATATCGTTCAGTTTGATCCCCGCTCTTTTTCTCTGAAACTTTCGTTACTATTATCCCTTCTTTGCGAAGCGTGGCCCTCAATAATGCCTCAGAGTCAGCCTTCAGCGTCCCGCTTCGTGCATCCCCTCTTCCAGTTTTGCCCTGCCATTCGTATAGTGGCATAATCCTATCTTAACCTTATCAAAAAAAGTTTAGAAGCAAAAAAGCACTGAATGCCGTTTCGTCTCAACATTGCAGAATACCCTTCTACCATAGTCCCCATGCATGACAAATGATAATTATCACCGACTCTCCTATCCCCGGAGGACCGTATAGAAGGTTGTACTTTCCCTTTGTATTAGAAGCACGACGCCTTCTTTGATATTTACTTTTTTCATGGCCTCCTTAAAATCTTCTATATTCTTTATCGGCTTTCTATTAATTTCTTTAATAATATCTCCAGATTTTATATCACCGTCCTGGGCAGGACTTCCCGGTTGGATGTCCGTTACAATCACTCCCCGCTTGTCTTTCAGATTGAGATGTTTGGCTATCTCAGGGGTTATATTTTGCACAACAAGGCCAAAATCTTTCTCTATTTCTGGCTTTTTCGACGCCTGAAGTTTTTCATCCTTGAGCTCACCGATAACCACTTCAACAACAAGGGGTTTCCCGTCCCGAATGATTCCTACCTTCGCCTTCTTACCGACTTCGGTTGCGCCAACAAGCTTTGGAAGAGTATCAACTTCTTTTACATCTTTCCCGTTAAAGGATACGATAACGTCCCCTCTTTTGATCCCAGCTTTGTCTGCAGGCCCTCCCTCTGTAACGTCAGAAACAAGAGCCCCTTCTGATTCCTTCAACCCAAACGTTTTCGCTATTTCAGGCGTTATTTTTTGGATAACTACCCCCAGCCAGCCTCGTGTTACCTTTCCTTTGCTCTTCAGTTGTGGAAGAAGCTCCTTTGCCATATTGATGGGGATAGCAAAGCCGATTCCTTGGCCCCCAGAAACAATGGCAGTGTTGATTCCTACAACTTCTCCCTTCAGGTTGAAAAGCGGTCCGCCACTGTTTCCTGGATTAATAGATGCATCAGTTTGTATGAAATCATCGTAAGGCCCTGCACCAATAACCCTACCTTTTGCACTAACAATTCCAGCAGTCACTGTCGTCTCAAGACCAAATGGATTGCCAATGGCTACAACCCAGTCTCCTACTTCCAGAGAATCAGAATCCCCAAAACTTGCAGCGGGGAGATTGTTTTTTGCATCTATTTTAATGAGTGCGAGATCGGTCTTCGGATCTCTTCCCACCACGGTAGCATCATATTCCTTTCCATCAATCAGCTTTACCCGAATGGTTTGTGCTTTCTCAACAACATGATTGTTTGTTATTATGTATCCCTGTCGGTCAATAATACAACCAGACCCAAGGCTCCTTTGCTTGAACTCCCTCCTTTGAGAATCACCAAAGAACCTCTCAAAAAATTCCTCACCAAAGAAATCCTTGAAAGGATTTTGCTGTCCAAAAAATCTGTCATGCATATTTGGGCCTTTTATCACACTTGTTGTGCTAATATTAACGACAGATGGTTTGACAACCTTTACAAGGCTGCTGAGGCTTGGAAGTCCTTTATCAAAAACAACATTCTTGACATTCGCTTGATTTGCGTCAAACCACGTATCTCCTGTTTTTACTTTTCCTCTCAGGTACCCAAAAGCGAGTACAATAATGATGAGTACAAAAATAGCAAGAAACCATCGTTTGTTTTTCATTGAATCCTCCAACTATATAGGCAATTTTATTGTAAACATACTACCCTGGGTTGGCTGGCTTTTCACTTCAATACTGCCTTTATGGGCCTCAGCGATCCACCGGCTGATAGAAAGTCCAAGCCCACTGCCACTCTCCCTTTTTCGTGACCGGTCAGCCCTATAGAACCGGTCAAAGATATATTTAATGTCCTCTTCAGATATCCCTATACCATTATCTTTCACCTCGATTTTTGCATATCCGTTATTCAGATACGACGCAACACTGACTTTGCCTCCAACGTGTGAGTATTTGATTCCATTTTCCACCACGTTGAGAAGCATTCTCCGCAATTTTAGTTCGTCACCTTTGAGCCTTATATCTTCCAGTTCGCTTGCCTCCAATACAACGCTCTTCTTATCAGCAACGACCTTCATATCCATACATACGTCCATAATAAGATCTCTCAGAGCAACTTCCTCTATGTTGAGCTTAATTTCTTTCATGTCGGCCTTTGAGAGAAGGAGCAAGTCATCAATGATGCACGACATCCTATCGATCTCTTCGAGATTGCTCTTAAGAAGCACTTGATAGTCGTGCTTTTCCCTTTCTTTGCGAAGGGCTACCTCTGTCTCTCCTTTCAATATGGTGAGTGGAGTTTTTAACTCATGAGAGACATCGATGCTGAACTGATTTATCCTCTGAAATGCATCCTTCAGCCTGCCAATCATGGCATTGAACGTCTCTGCAAGACGCCCAAGCTCATCCCTTCTCCCGCCGATGTCTATCTTCTCATCGAGGTTACTCGATGATATCTTTACGGCAGCCCTTCTAATCTGGTCAACGGGCTTCAACGCCTTTTTTGCCATAAAATAACCTACAACAATGGTAACGCAGATTGACGACGGAATGCTGATGATCATGATCAGGAGAAGCTTTTTTATTGTCTCATCAAAATCCTCCAGAGACGTTCCGACCTGGACAACGCTTGTTACCTTTTTGTTCTCCATAATAGGAATTGTTATCATTCTCAGGCGGGGATTCGTTCTCTCAATGGTCTCATAGACAATCTCGCCCTTCATGGCTTTCTCGAGGGTGCTAAAGCTTGTCGGTAGAGCTTCCCCTTCGATATCGCTCATTTTCGCGCCGATTCTCCCTGAAGAATCCATAATCTGGATAAATTTTCCCTTTGGTTTCTTACCGAGTACATTCTCCAGATATCGCTCGAAATTACCAAATACGCTTGTATTGTGTGAATCTGTCATAGATGAAGACAGAACTTCACCGATGGAACGTATTTTTGTATCGATACTCTCTTGTAAGCTATTTTTGAAATAGATGAATATCCCGCTGGCAAAAATTATGAGAATAAGCGAGAGAACAAATCCATACCAAATGGTAAGGCGCCATTTTATGGGGAGATTAAACTTTTTCATCATCTTCCCTTAAAACGTATCCTGTTCCCCTTACTGTATGAATATACTTCTTGTCCGTCACAGACTCGATCTTCTTTCGCAAGAAATTTACATATACATCTACAATATTGGTTGAATCTGTCTGGTTTTGCCAGACGTAGTCTGCTATTTCTTTCCGTGTCAACGGTTTCTCGGTATTCCTGAGCATAATCTCCATGATAAGGAACTCTTTCTCAGTCAATTCAACTTCTCTTGTTTCTACATGGAGTCTCCTGCTGTATGGATTCAGAACAATCCCCTTATACTCTAAGATATGGGGATCTGTCACTTTGCTTCTTCGCAGCAGAGCACGGATTCGGGCGAGCAACTCATCAAATGAAAAAGGCTTGGTGAGATAGTCATCGCTCCCTGTGTCAAGACCTTTTACAACATCTTCTTTGGAGCTTTTTGCTGTGATAATCAGAACCGGGGTATTATTGCCCCAACTCCGGATCGTCTTCAGGAGGTCGAGCCCACTGATTTCCGGGATCATAAGGTCAAGCAACAGAAGATCGTAGGTGGAATCCCTTAAAAGTTCAAGTCCTCTTCTGCCATCATAGGCAACATCAATTGCATATCCCTCTTCCTCCAGGCCTTTGCTTATGAAATGGGCAACCTTTTCTTCGTCTTCCACAAGAAGGAGCTTCATACTTTTTTTAGTATACCAAATATCGTTTACCTGCTGCAACCCAAGGGTAAAGTAGAAAAAAATTACTGTATAAAAACGTTTGACAAACTATCCATAATACTATAAGTATAGAATCGTTATTATATCATTGATCAGAGAGCCTTGAATCATAAGCGATTAGAGCCAAGATAACAGTTTAAAAAAATGCCTGATGAGCTTTGAGCTGATCACTGATAGTATATTCTACTGCGGAGGTTTTTCATCAATGAACCTGTTAGAGGCGTATATTATTATGTTTATTGCGAGTTTCTGCACGCTCGTTATTGAGATGGTCGCAGGCCGTATTCTGGCGCCATTTGTCGGTGTCTCAATTTACACGTGGACCAGCATTATCGGTGTAATCCTTGCCGGCATTAGTATTGGAGCGTATATAGGAGGAAAGCTCGTCGACAGGTTTCCCGTTAGAAAAACACTGGGGTGGCTTTTGCTCTTATCGGGCATTTCGGCCCTTACCATTATTCCGCTTACCAATCTCATTGCTTCGCATCGGTTCAATATGCCCCTTATGATGAGAATTTTCCTCGTAACCTCGGTGATTTTCTTCATCCCAGGATGCATTCTTGGCACTATTTCTCCTGTTGTAGTCCGCCTCACCCTGAAGAATCTCGACAATGCTGGGAATGTGATCGGTAAGATTTACGCTGTTTCTACCCTTGGGGCAATCATTGGAACATTTGCAACGGGTTTTTTTCTTATATCGTGGATGGGAACACGAAGCATTATTCTGACCATGGGTATAATTCTTATACTGCTCTCTCTCTTTTCGGGCGGGGGGGGGGCCCCATGCATCTGGGGCGTCTATGCCTATGCTTACAAAATTCCTCTTAGAGAGAATACCTATTTATACAAAGAAAGCGACTATTACACGATAAAACTGCTGACAACCGTGAGTTCAGATCAGAAGACGCCACTCCATGCCATGGTGCTCGATAACCTTATACACTCTTATGTCTGCCTCGAGAATCCACTTCATATTGAGTATGAATATGAGAGGATATACTCGGATGTTCTCAAGTGGAAATTTAAAAAGGATCAGAGCTTCAAAAGCCTTACCATAGGTGGCGGTGGTTACACTTTTCCACGATATATGGAAATCTTTTATCCAAACGCTCAGATCGATGTCGTTGAAATTGACCCTGAAGTCACTAAAATCGTTTATACACATCTCGGTTTGCCCGCTAATACACGGATCAAAACATACAACACTGATGGCCGCTGGTATGTCATGAATTGTACGGAAAAGTATGACCTTGTCTTCACAGATGCGTACAATGACCTGTCAATCCCGTATCATTTGACTACCAAAGAGTTTGCATTACAGCTCAAATCAATCATGAAGCCTGATGGCCTTCTCATGTCGAATATCATAGACAATTTTCAGGTAGGCGCTTTTCTTCCATCCTATATCAGGACATTACGTGAGGTTTTCGGCCAAAAGAATGTCTATCTCCTGTCTGTGAGCCCAGATTTCGAAAATACCCGCATAAGCACTTTTATCGTAATAGCAGGAAATGGTAATCTTGATATACAGGACTTCGATGCCCACGTCAAAAGTTATCTGCAGGGCCATGCCCCCCCCCGAGTTTATGACAAAGCGATCGTCCATCGTAATCCGTGATGATTACGCACCTGTAGACAACCTGATTGCACCAATCTTTGAGGAACGGTTCGGGTATAATAGAAAACGTTGAAATATAAGGCCTCAATGGGCGATAGGCGATAGGAAAAAATCGATATTGCTTTCAAATCAAAATTCCTTTAATATTATTCACAGGCGGGCATAACTCAGTTGGTAGAGTGCAAGCTTCCCAAGCTTGATGCCGCGGGTTCGAGCCCCGTTGCCCGCTCCATAATATTTCGGGTAATACCATCCAGGCAGAAAAAGTTTATAATCACAATGTGTTCTGTACTCGTGCATAAAGGGTATCTATGACGCAGGAGACACACTATTCGGGGCGACGGCAACCGGCACCATTTGCCCGGTGGTTTTATCTTTTTTGGCAACGGTCAGGGTTTCTGGTGGGCACTGAGTAAAAATATGGGTGGATTATCCTGATGAATCATACTTGTACAAGAAAAATTCTTCCTCAAAGGATTCTCTCCAGTTTTCAGCGGTTCCTCACCGACTGGACCTGGTAATATGGCCATAAATCACCCACTACCGTAACAGGCGTCCGAACCGTATCATTTTTCCCTTTGGCGATGTATTTGGATTCTGTGTCATATTCTGCACGCATTCTTCGCAGACCCATCCCTCCCCAGATTCTTCAGCTCCGGCCAGGGATTTAATCTGATTGCAACTCATGCATCGTATTTCCTTTGCTCCCTTTGCTATAAGTTCTCCCTTTCTTGATCGAGGAGCCGTTTTGAGTATCAGGGTCCTTTGTTGGCCTTCACTACCCGACAGTTCTCTATTGAAATCTCCGTTAATACCAATAATTTCGGCTGTATTTCTTTCTTTTTTCATAATCCTGCATCTTCTCTTGAAAGATTGATTTGAAATTGGTAAAACCCTTTTTAGATCTGTATACTTCCCATTGAGGTGTTACGGGGCCGGTTGCTTTTTGGCAACCCGTTTCTTGCCTGCCAATGACTGTACTTTTGTTGCAAGGGCAACAAGTTGTCTTGTTAATCGCCCGATAACAATTTCCTGAACGTCGTTGCTTGCCATGTCCGAAAGGGTCACCAAGAGCTTCGTTGCTTCTTTTAGTCGCAGGGTTGATTCGGCAGCTGCTTTCTGTGCAGTGGTGAACTCGATCTGTTTGGCAAGCAACTCGATCCGCTGCCTGATTGCAATGAATTCCACCACATTTGCCATTTCTGCTGTTACTTGTGTCTTCATTTCTAAGTTCCTTCAGCGTTTTGGTTGATGGTATTTTGAGGCATCGAGAAACATTGTGATCAGTATCAGCCGATTCTGTAATGAGCTCCGTTGGAAAGAGAATAGAACTGGCTGCGTTCGAATATATCCTTATTTTGCGAGATGTCACCTAATGGATAGAGAGCGTCTTCGATCTTCTTCTGACATTTCATCTTGTTCGATACAGATCTGAAGATTTGAAACGAGGCAGGCCAAGAAAGTCTCAACCTGCCTCGTTGGGATCACCCTTTCACGACATTTGATGCGGCTGGACCCTTGGGGCCACTGACAACATCAAAGTTTACCGTCTCGCCTTCAGCAAGAGATTTGAAACCATTTCCCTGTATAGAAGAATAGTGTACAAACACATCTGTGCCGTCATCCTTCGTAATGAAACCAAAACCTTTTGACTCGTTGAACCACTTCACTGTACCTTTTGACATATTTTACTACCTCACTTTTTAGAATTTGAAGGATACGGACGTGTGTTATGAAGAGACAACAAAAATAATAATTTCTGAGGTTACTACTAACAACCAATTCCGAAACTTCTGGTTGTACTATAACACAAAAACAAAAGGATTACAATAAAATTTACAAAAATCATGCTAAATTGCATTTAAGAATCAAGTGTGGCATATTGTCAATACGAGTAACGCGAATCAATCTCAAGACTTTTGATTGTCACGGCACTCAGCGTATCCCAATGATTTTGGAGTTGAAATGAAGATACACAAAAAGGGTGCAGTAAGTTTGTTCATTGCCTTTCTGCTGCTCGGGTGCATTCTGCCCCTTGCTGCACGCGTGTCAGATCCGCGCGTGGATGCAGAAAAATCATCGCTCGTTTCGGACCACTTCGATGGTATCCGGTATTTTAATCCCCATGCCCCTCAGAACCCACCCTCTCCCCCGGGACAGACTTTCAGGTGGCTCTGGAAATGGGTTTTTCGCACAAATTCCTCTCCATGGCCGAAGCAAACAGACTTTTTTCCTGGACAACCGCCCGTTTCACAGGCGCAGGGTGACTCGCTTTTCATTACAGCCATCGGTCATGGTACGTTCCTGATACAGATGGATGGCGTAAACATTCTGACTGACCCTATATGGTCTGAACGGTGCAGCCCCTTTTCATGGGCAGGCCCAAAACGGAAACATGAACCCGGCATACGCTTCGAGGATCTTCCCCCTATCGACGTTGCGCTGGTGTCACACAATCACTACGATCACCTTGACCTTCCAACGTTGAAACGCCTTGCAGAAAAAGGAATGCAGCGAGCCATAGTGCCCCTTGGAAATATGAGCCTCATGAAGAAATCAGGAATCCCCACTGCGGAGGAACTTGACTGGTGGCAGTCTGTTAAACTGAATTCAAACATAACAATCACCCTGGTTCCCGCCCAGCACTATTCGGCCCGTACCCTATGGGATAGAAACAAATCACTCTGGGGTGGCTTTATCATCTCAGGGCCATCAGGAAACATTTATTATTCAGGAGACACCGGATATGGCCCCCACTTTCGAGAGATTGCAAGCCGTTTTTCACCAATCAGAGTAGCGCTCCTGCCAATCGCTCCCTTTCGTCCTGCCCAACCCGGAGATCCGACTCAGGAATATCGCCGCGTTATTCATATGGGACCAGATGATGCGGTCAGGGCTCATCTTGATCTGGGAACACCGGTCAGTATTGCCGCCCACTTCCAGGTGTTTCAGCTTGGATTCGAAGGATTTCATGATGCCGTTGATGGGCTAACTGCATCATTAAAAGAGCATAATCTTGAACAGGATGATTTCGTCGCTCCCATTTTCGGAAAAGCCATCAGCATACCTCTTATAGGAGATGAGGTGCCTTCAGAAGCATGGGAAGCTAAAAACATCTGGCGGGTATCAACAGAAAATAGACCCATATTTCATGGATTTGCAGACATTGCCATTCCGCTTCGCGTCGCGCCCTCGGAACAACTTCTCCTCCGGTCGGAATCGGCCGTTGAGTAGATTCCGGGATATTAGGTGCAGCTTGAAGCATTTCAGCATAAAAAGCAGATTCATGATTCTGATGGCACTTCTTCCATTTTTGGTAGTTCATAGTTATGCAAGTAATCTCTCAGAGACTGACAAAATAAATTATCTGATTGCCTCCGTCGAGTCCCTGCAAGGAGCCACATTCATCAGGAACGGCCGTGAGCATGATGCCAGGACAGCTTCGAACCACTTACGGTTAAAACTGAGAACAATGGGCTATAGAATACAAACCGCAGAAGATTTCATCGAGCTTTGCGCATCCAAATCATCTATGACAGGAGAACCCTACTTGATACGACTTATGGATGGCACCACGATACAATCGGAACTATTCTTCAAAGATATGCTCAAAACATTTCTTGCAAAATAAATCGTATATTAAAATCTCGCCACACTCTTTGATGTCCAGCTATAAACAAAGATGATGACATATTCCACCTAAAATTATAGCCTCAATTGTCTGTTAGTCAAGGAACCGAATAACGCACGTACATGAGACAATACTATATGAAATGGAGCGTGTTCGATCAATTGATGAAAGTAATGAGGATAAGAAGAAGTTGATACCCATACGATCGTATTTTTTAACAAAATTTTTCATAGGTTTCTTCCAGTTTTCAAGATTTAGTGCATTTAGTGCTTCTCGGTTTAAATTTCCATTGCAATGGGTAAAAAAATATTGGAAAATAAAGGAGATTGAAGGTAAAAAGTATCTTCCTTATTGCTGCAGCATTGATGCTGATATCACCATGCGCTTTCGGCACTCCGTTTCTCGTGAGTGATCCCTACCCCGCCGACGATAAAAGGGTAACGAAGTTTCTTGTGACTATAGACGGAACAACAAGGGAGTCAGCGCCAGCGAAAAATGCTGATGGAACCCTCTACCTGAAATATGACCTTGGGGATCTGCCGGATGGAACATATACCCTGATTGTAAAAGCAGTGAACGCAAAGGGTCAAGAATCGTCTCCCGCAACATACTCCTTTAAGAAAATGGGTGGCACGGTGGAGCCGTACACCCCGCCTGTCCCGAAGAGAAAAATCCCACCAAGCAGAAGCTATCCGGGACATTTGAATAAATGAAAAGCCGTAACGCGTAATCGTCAATCCGTGAAGGGTCACTACGCTATATTGCAAACAAGAGTCACCTATTGTCATTGCGAATGACGCAGCACCTTCATTGCATTTTTTTCTTGTGAATACCCCCTCCTATACTCAGAGGTATCTGGAAATCAAGGGAAAGGTCAGCTTACTTGAAAGCAGAGGTGGCTTATGGTAAGACATTACCAGTTCGCAGCCATATGCACTTGTAAGGTATAATTCTATCTATAATGGAAGTGATTGAACCACATGTCAAACCCGGACGCCTCACCCCAATCAGATTTTATTCGTGAAATTATTGAAGACGACTTCAAGACAAATAAACATAAGGGCCGCGTAGCAACCCGTTTTCCGCCAGAGCCGAACGGATACCTCCACATAGGCCACGCAAAATCTGTATGTCTTAATTTCGGCATCGCTGCCCAGTACAACGGGACCTGCAATCTTCGCATGGACGACACTGACCCGGCGGGCGAATCGCTTGAGTATGTAGAGTCAATCATTACCGATGTCCACTGGCTCGGTTTTGACTGGGAGAATCGTCTTTATTACGCATCTGATTATTTTGAACAGCTTTACCAGTTCGCCGTCAGACTTATCAAGGATGGAAAGGCTTACGTAGACAGTTTGAGCGCCGAAGAGATCAGGGAGTTTCGCGGCACCCTTACAGAACCTGGCAAAGAAAGCCCGTACAGAAACCGTTCTGTTGAGGAAAACCTTGATCTGTTTACACGTATGAGAGCCGGTGAGTTTGCTGATGGAACCCATGTTCTCCGGGCAAAGATTGATATGGCTTCACCGAACATCACCATGCGTGATCCCATTATCTACCGGATCAAGCGCGCTCCCCATTACCGCACTGGCAATGATTGGGTTATCTACCCTATGTACGATTTTGCCCACTGCCTTTCTGATTCCATCGAGAAAATAACGCATTCCATATGCACCCTTGAGTTTGAGAATAATCGCCCTCTCTATGATTGGTTCGTTAACGAGCTGATCGAGGATGACCGGCCCAACCAGATTGAATTTGCCCGTCTTAACCTAAGTTATACCATACTGAGCAAGCGTAGGCTCATTGAACTTGTGGAAAAAGGCTATGTTTCAGGCTGGGACGATCCCCGAATGCCTACTGTTGCAGGCATGAGGAGGCGCGGTTATACGCCGGAAGCAATCAGAAATTTTTGCGCACGTATCGGGGTAGCCAAGAACGACAACCTGGTCGATATTAGCCTTCTCGAAAGTTGCGTCAGGGACGACCTGAATGAACGGGCGCCGCGGGCGCTTGGGGTTTTACGCCCTTTGAAGGTCATCATTGATAATTATCCTGATGGGCTGACAGAAGAGTTTGAATGTGCTAATCATCCCCAAAAACCGGAAATGGGTAGCAGAAAGATTCCGTTTTCGAAAGTGCTCTACATTGAAAAGGATGACTTTGATGAAAATCCACCAAAAAAATATAAACGACTTGCACCAGGGAAAGAGGTCAGGCTGAGAAGTGCATATGTCATCAAACACCAACGGACAGTGAAAAATGAAAAGACGGGTGAGCTCATTGAGCTTCACTGTACCTACGATTCTGAGACACGCAACGGGCCTCCGCCGGATGGACACAAAGTAGATGGGGTAATCCATTGGGTCTCTGCAGAACATGCCATACCGGTTGAAGTTCGCCTGTATGATCGCCTCTTTCAGATCGCTGATCCAGCAGGATCGGATCAGGATTTTGTCACCCTCTTGAATCCTGCCTCACTTGAAATCCTGAACAACTGTTGCTTAGAACCGAGTCTGAAAGAAGCAACTCCGGGAAGCAGATACCAGTTTGAGCGGCTGGGGTATTTCTGCGTCGATACAAAAGACTCCACAGAAGGAAGGCCCGTCTTTAACCGTATTGTGCAGCTTCGCGAATCCTGGGGCAAACTATCAGGGAAAAAGTAAGTACCTGATAGGTGGGTGCGATCTGACGTAAACGTCTTGGCTCTATATCATTACGTATTGTTTTTTCGAATATCAATTCGCAAGAAGTGTGTCCAGGTTCCTCCTTCATCTCCACGGATGGTATAGCCACTGACCTTGATTCTCATCCCTTTTTTCAAATAATTCTTGTCAGTGTGGTTGATCTTCAGAAGAACGAACAATGGCCTACAATCTTTTTCCTGATCATTGCGTACTGTTCGGTCAAGGTATCGTGTCATCGTCATGGCAGTTTGACGATCAACGCCATCAAAATCCTCCAGTCTCACAATAAAATGGGCTGGTATGGTACGGTCTCTTCCGGCACTCCCAGACATCCCGGGAACAGCTTTTATCCTTTTCTCCGGAATCCAATTCAGCCCGGTCACCGTGCCACTTATATCAACAGGTCCCAGCGGCCGAATAGGAACTGCCACCCCATATTTCACAGCACAGAAAAGGAAGACGATAGCACCCAACAACAAGTATTTTTTCATCCGGAACCTCCCGTAAGGAGATTCCCACGGGCAAGCCCGTGCCACGAAAACATGCACACGTTGCGCGAATTATAAACGTATTCACCCACACGTAAAAGGGTGGTCCTCTGTGGGGCGTGGGTTTTTTGTGGGAAGCTCTCTGCGAGCAGAACGAGTGTGAAGGGGAGCCTCGGCAAAGGGAGACGAAAGCCCCAGTAATAGATACACGCAGGATCAAGATTTTCTTTCATGAATGGATACCTTACCATCCTCCACCTCCTCCTCCACCTCCACCTCCACCGGAGGAACCTCCTCCACCTCTGCCAGAAGAAGAACCAGGTGAAGATGACGAAGACGATGCAGCCGACGAAATGGCGCTGGAGAGTGAACTGCTTAGGGTGGAGGTAAAACCTGAGATGCCTAACGTGTACAATGAGGGGCCAGAGTACCATCGAGGCGTGGTTCCCGTGCTCACGGCATAAGCTCTTGAAAGCACATCAGAGAACTGTTCAGACCACTCCTGCTCCACATCGAGAGCAAAGGCATATGGCAGGTACTTTTCGAAAAGCTCTGGCGTCCTGTCAGGAGGATTAAGCAAATTTAGACGATCTTTTTCGGCTGTGGAGAGATACATTTTAAACCCTTCAATCTTATCAAGGATCTTTCTTCCAGCAATAGTAGGCGCCTTCATCAAGCGGTAGAAGAGGATGTTTATGAAAATCATGATCGCCATAATCATAATGACGAATACTGATGTTGCGAGAGCAAACACCACAATGCCCCCAATCTCAGCCACTACAAAAGGAATGGCAAAAAGACTTACGAACACTGCCCGTACAAAAAGTATTCGGCTGTGGGTTCCTCCAGAAGCCACATTCTTCCAGAGGGAAACAACCTGCATCAGGATAAGAACCACGCCAAACGTCCAACCAGTGAGCCAAAACGACATGAATGCCGCCACTGATAGTCCATCATTTTTACCTAAAACACTACTACCTATCATGATAAGAAATGAAATACAGAGCCCAATAATAAAATATTTTTTGTTTGTTAAAAAATAGATCTTCTCGAGACTGTTCTGGAGCGAGCGCTGAAGTTCTACCCGTGCACCGTTGAATGCCACACGATTTACAGCACCAACCTTTACCCTCTTCGCAGATGAGGCAAAGAGTTTTGTTGCAGCAACCTTTTCCTCGCGTGAAAGCGCTGAATCGTCTGCACCTGTCTTTACAAGAGTATAGTCGGCATTCTCTTCGTGGATGGTTAAGAATCCTTTTACCGCCATATTAATTATCGCAGCGGAGAATACTTTATTATCAAACCCCATATTCATTATAAAACGCATAGAAGCAGGGGAAAATTTGTCTGGTGGTTCATAGAGGGGGATTATCGTTCCTTTCGAAGGGTCCCTACCGTGACGAAGCCAAACAGTGAAATAATAGGCAAACAGAACGACGAGGCCAAAAAAACCGAAAAAAGTACCACGATTATCTCGAATAAATGATTGTGCCTTTGCTACCATTGTTGGCTCTGTTACATAGCCTTTAGGCCAGGCAACAACAATGGTCAGACCCTCTCCCGATCGAAGGGTCCGCGTTGTCTGGAAAAAGACTGACCCGGGACTGCGGACAGACGAAACAAAATCTTTTCTTTTCTCTCCTGTATAACCCGTATATGCATCAACTTCCAAAATCTTATCAGCACGAACATCAGGAAGGTGAACTGTTGCAGATGCTTTTTCTATTGGAAAAGACCAGCCGTTGCCTGTTACGTTCCAATAGAGCTCATCGTGATCCTTGAAGAAACCGAGCTGACGGTTCGTTGAATGTCTGATCGTATAGGTATGTTTACCTGGATGAAGAAAAACATCTTTTCTGCCAATATAGATTCGAACACCGTTTCGTAAATCGTCGAGATGATAACTCTCTGGCTTTCCGTCTCGCAGCACCTCGTCGACATTGAAATCGACGACATAATTACTTCCGTGTCTGTCTTTGTATCTGGTAGGAAAATCCCGGTAAATACCACGCTTTATTTCATTACCTTCGCTGTAAACCGTTATCGTCTCGGTAACAGACATTGTAGCATTCCAGTAAACATGGATATTGCTATCAAAGCTGATTATCCTCTCTGATTTCTCATGGTCTTCCCCGTAAGAAAAAGTCATGCCTGCAACAAGATTCAGGAACAAAACTAAACAGAGGAACGTGAGAGACGTGGCAATCGTGGAGCGAGATTCCTGTGCTTCGGTCGGCATGACACCTATTCGTTTATTGTGAATGAGACAGCAGAACGGCATGGATTAATTAAATTTCACTCCTGGAACTGCCCGTTCTGTTGCAAGTTCAATCTCAAAAAACTCTGCTTTTGAGAAACCAAAAATACGGGCCATCATGTTACTTGGAAACGACTCTACCATGATGTTATAATCCCTGGCCGCTCCATTGTAATACCTTCGCGCGAGCTGAATCTGTTCTTCAACATCCGCGAGGGTTCGCTGAAGTTCAATAAAATTCTGACTCGCCTTGAGGTCAGGATATGCCTCTGCAAGGGCAAATATACTCTTCAAAGCCTGAGTCAGGCTATTCTCTATTTGTCCCTTTTGCAGGACGGTGGCGGGGTTGGCGAGCTGCGAACGAAGATTGGTAATCTCTTCGAGGACTTTTCGTTCATGTGTCACATAGCCTTTTACCGTCTCAATAATGTTGGGAATTAAGTCGTGGCGACGTTTGAGTTGGACATCTATGCCGCTCCATGCTTCTTTGAGGATGTTTCGGGATCGTACAAAACGATTGTATATATAAATGCCAATAATCAATATTAGAACAACTGCGAGAATTCCATACATACGCATGACCCTCCCATAATAGTATCGCATTTCAGTATTTCATCTTTGCATTTGCCATGTCAAGCTAAACCACCCATCCCAAAAAGGCTAGAGCGTGTCATCGCAAGTTCCATCAAAACAGGGCGTGCCTGCACAGCACCGTGACACGGTATGGCCAGCAGCTTCCGCCGAGGGACGGGTCTGGCAGGCTGGTCTGGTGATTTACAATGTGTCATTGCTTCGCCGTACGTGCAATGCCACGATTTCACCCTGAGAGAATTCAATCCAGTTTCTGAACGTCACCAGTCTCTACTGAGCAGGAATTGGCTGTGCTTGTTGACTTTTTTTTTGACTCTGCTTGCGGTAACTCTGTGGGTCATTACTCCTGTTATGTTTATCCTGTCTGCCATCTATGACAATACCGATATTCCTGAGCATATCCCATGATCTCTCTCTGTCCTTCGCTTCTTCATTGCTCCTCGTCTTGTTTGAGCCAATGGAGTGTACTGTTTTTTCCCTGTCAGAGTGCGTATCGAGAACATTATTTTTTTCATCACAGGCACCAATAGTATAGACAGTTTTCTCGCTCTCTCTCTTCACGTTCATGGTGTCATCTGCACAGACGAAAAACCCTCCAAAAAAGTATACACAGAGGATGCAACTGGCACAAACGATGAGCGCACCCTTTTTCTGTCTTACTTTCCGGCACATATCCACGTTGATCTTTTCCATCACCGATTTACTCTCAGAATATTATCGGCACAGATTCGGTTTTGTGAAATTTGATTGATTGGTTCACATCATACGCTGATCAGATGCATTCGCTGTATCCACATGAATGGCACACGGCACAGCCCCCTTCGTGTTCAACCCTGCCGCCGCATTCGGGACACGCTCCTTTAAAGAGTACTCTTTTTTCCATTTTCTCAATGTGACCTTTTGAGGACAGGTGCTTCAGAATCGCTTTGGCTACCGCATCTGCACAAGAAAGGATTTTTTCAACGCCAAAACCAGCGTGGGAATGGCATGAAATATCCATAAGTTGCTTGATAACCTGTTCTGGCTGTACCCCGCTTCTCCAGGCAAGGGAAACCATCCTGCCTATTGCCTCGCTTTGTGAAGCAGCGCAGCCACCAGCTTTTCCCATAGTGGTAAACAACTCGAATAATCCATCATCATCTTCATTAATGGTAACATACAGAGGGCCACAGCCAGTCAGCATCCTGTATGTCCATCCCCTTAAGGAGACAGGACGCTCACGGACAGTCTTGGGTTCATCGATAATTTGTTCCTGCTTCGTTTTTGCGGTTGAAAGTACCTGGTTTTCTCTCGACCCATCGCGATATATAGTTACACCCTTGCAATCCAAGGCATAGGCAAGCTCATAAACCTTTCTCACCTCTTCCACAGTAGCTGTTTTTGGGAAATTCACTGTCTTGCTCACAGCATTATCGGTGTGCTTCTGAAATGCTGCCTGCATGCGGATATGATCCTCTGGTGTTATATCGTGGGCAGTAACGAATATTTCTCGAATGTCGGCAGGAATCTCATTGATATCCTGAATAGTCCCGTGTTCTGCTATTTTCTCCATAAGAGTCTCAGAATAAATCCCTCGTTGCCTTGCCATCTTTTCAAACAGAGGGTGAACCTCAACGAGGATGTTGTTATCCAGCACCTGCCGTACAAACGATACAGCAAAGATTGGTTCAATACCGGACGAGGTATTGGCAATAATAGAGATAGTCCCCGTGGGGGCAATGGTGGTTACTGTGGCATTTCTGATGGGCGGTTCACCTCGTTGAGCGAAAACCGAACCTTCAAAATTAGGGAACGGACCCCGCTCTTTTGCCAAGTCTCGTGAGGCATTGTGCCCCTCATTATTGATAAACGCCATTACCCTTTCGCCTAATTCAATTGCACCTTCCGAATTATACGGAATGCCGAGGGAGATGAGCATATCGGCCCATCCCATAACTCCCAGTCCGATCTTACGGTTAGCATATGTCATGTGAGCGATCTGAGGCAGTGGATAGCGGTTGAGTTCTATCACATTGTCCAGGAAATGAACAGCCAGGTGAACAATTTCCTTCAGTCGCTGCCAATCGACATCTCCATCCTTCACCATCAAACCAAGGTTGATTGATCCCAGGTTGCACGATTCATAGGGAAGCAGAGGTTGCTCTCCGCAGGGGTTTGTTGATTCTATCGTTCCTATATGAGGTGTGGGATTATCTCGATTTAGCCTGTCGAGGAACAGTATGCCGGGTTCTCCGTTTTCCCACGCCTGCTGGACGATGAGGTCAAAGACGTCCCTGGCCTTGAGCATTCCACTCGTTTCTCTGCTCCTGGGGTTAATCAACGGGTAGGATTCATCCTTTTCTAACGCGTCCATGAACGTGTCTGTGAGCCCAACTGAGATGTTGAAATTGTTCAGATGCTTCTGGTTCGATTTACATCGAATGAATTCAAGGATATCAGGATGATCGACCCTCATGATACCCATGTTTGCTCCGCGACGAGTACCACCCTGTTTGATCGTCTCGGTAGCAATGTCGAATACCTGCATGAACGATATGGGCCCGCTTGAAATGCCCGTCGTCGACTTGACAACATCATTCTTCGGGCGAAGATGAGAAAATGAAAAACCTGTGCCGCCACCTGACTTGTGAATCAGCGCTGTGTGCTTAACCGCATCGAAGATTTCATCCATTGAGTCTCCGACTGGCAGCACAAAACATGCCGATAGTTGTCCCAATTCACGCCCTGCATTCATAAGAGTTGGAGAGTTTGGCATAAATTCAAGACGAGCCATCATTGAATAGAACCGCTGGGAAAGTGCTGTAATGTCAGCATCGTCTTTAAACTTCTTGTCAGCAGAGGCAATGGCATCTGCAACGCGCCTGAACATGTCTGCGGCCGTTTCCATGACACGTCCGTTCTGGTCTCTTCGCAAATAGCGTTTCTCCAAAACCGTAACGGCGTTTTTTGATAACCAGGGAAGAGCAGCCTGATGAACATTCGGTGCGTTATCACCTGATACCGCTATTTTCGGCGTTATATTATATACTCTCATAGCATGCCTCACTATATATTGGGTAGAGTTAAACTATTACCACTATATATAGGGATGGTCAACAGAAATTTCTACAAATTATGAAATTTCTATCTGACTTAGCCAGGCTCAATATCGGAAGCGACATCCAGTAAAACATGGAGGGCAAAAAAGTATTTTCCGGTGATTTGTGACTCATATCAACGATAGATAGCGAGATAATCGGTATATTGTAAGCGCAAGAGAAAAAGGAGGTGATAGAGATAATTCCCCACGATGGACAAACTTTTTTTTGAAAACACAGGATGCAAGAACGTGCTTTGAAGGCACACATTTTTTCACATAAGGAGGGCGCCTTGAGAAAACTATCCATTGTAGTAATGGCAGGTATTATGATAACCATGATTGCATCAACCGTGATGGCACGCTCAATGGGAGGCTGGCATCGTTACCACGAGACAAAACTGGGCAAGGTATTTCTCTTTCAGAAATGCGACAAGAGCCTCAGCGAGAGTTCAGAAATGTATGATACGTTCGGATGTCCAGCGACCCCTGGGCCGTGGCCCATTCTTGACACAGGCCGATGGGGGCAGATGCAGTACAATTTATTGGGAGATATGTTCAGGTTTGTTTTTGAGGGAAAAAAACTTGTACCCGAAACGAGTTACACACTCATATACTATCCTGATCCATGGCCCGGAGATAACCTGATCTGCTTAGGCAACGGAACGAGCAACAGAGGTGGCAACCTTCAGATTCACGGCAATAGAGAAATCCCGTCAGGCTTGCCGACACCGGATGACGCAAACTACAGTCCTCAAGGCGAGTCCGGTGCTGTAGGTGCAAAAATATGGCTTGTACGTTCAGATGATGTGCAATGTACAGACGGCGCGAAGATGACAAACTGGAATCCCGAGGACTATCTTTTTGAAGGCAACTTAATTGTTTATCAGTATGGCGAAGAAAAGCCTCATAAATTTCGCAAGAAATAGTCGTAGATTTCCACGGTAAAGCCCGTGGCACTATACATACACGCGCTGCGTTCGAATTATAAACCCATTCACCCACCCGTAAAAGCGCGGTTCTCTGTGGGGCGTGCGTTTTTCGTGGGAAGCTCTCCGCGAGCGCAGCGAGTGTGAAGGGAAGTCTCTGACGGCTTAGCCAGGAGAGGGGGCGACACAAGCCCCAGGAATAGGCTCTCAGGCTGGGGGTTGCACCCCAGCCTTTTTTTTAATTCCCCTCTCTGTCTTTCATCATTCAATGGTCGTCCCCTCCGTTCATGATCAGGCCAACAAATCTTGTAGCTAACGACACACGTTGTAGCCTGATCGTTGCCTTACCGTTTGCCAGATTAAAAAATCGTCTGCAAATATAGATGGTTATATGCTTTTGTAAACGGCATGCGTTTTGCTAATTGATACACGACATATATCAAACACGGTAGGGATCGGCGAGGGGTAGCTGAAAGGAGAAGCCTTTGCGCCAGGTCACACCATCAGTTAGCACATCGACTATTACCACAGAATCACCAATTATCATCAAGAGAGAAGGGGGCGGGCATGAAATCACCACAAAAAGCGAGTCTTTTAGTTACATGGGCAATCGGCTGGTACTTACTTACCACCGCTATCTTAATGATCATCTTTGGTATGCCATGATTCATGGAAGGGCAACCCTCATGTATCGTGCTATTACCTTCACACCATCCGTGTGGCAACAACCCTTTGCCAAAAGAATATTCGTTTAATCAGGAGGAATCAGTATGCAAACCCAAGGTGCATCTGTTGTGAAAAACGAATATGACCAGATTCTTGATTTTGCCCGGGCCTTAGTACCTAAAAATTGGAATATATATTGGAGCTGGACATGGAAAGAGCAAAAAAAGGTCCGTCACACCTGCAACATCCAGCTTCACGACGACCCCTACTGTGACATATTGGAGGATGGTCACCTCGCCATGGTTCATAACATTCGGTGGACCGATGGCGTTATGTTTGCAGACATATATTTGGACACATATCGCTTCTATGCTATGGAAGAAACTATCCTGCATGAACTTGCCCACATAGCCGAACAACGATATATCATGTTGAAGGATGGTGGTTTTAGACAAACGAATACCAAAATATGTGGCGCATTCTATCGTCATGGAGAATCAAAAAAAGGTGATACATCGAAACGGAATTTTCCTTTTATCGATATATACGAAGATCATGGCGAACTGTTTAAACGATGCCTCGGTGCATTCCGTCGTCGTGCAAAAAAGAAGGGTAAAACATTGGATTTAGCAAACCTATTCGCACTTCCCCGGTAACGTCGCTGCTTGACCGACACCGTAATCCATGGGATAATTTTCGATAGCTCTGTGTTTACACCATAGGGAAACAATGAAAAAAGGAGGGATGAACATGTCGTTTATCGTCGTGCTGATTATCTTCCTATCGTCAGTTTGGAGCGTATGTGCGCAGATTAATGAAATTATTGACCTTCCTGCTCCTATTTTCGAGAAAAGTAAACCCTTGATGCAGACCCTTCAGGAACGAAAAAGTGGTAGAGATTATACAGATAAACAGCTTACGGCTCAAGACATGTCAAACTTACTCTGGTGTGCCAACGGCATAAACAGACCTCACAACGGGAACCGCACCAGCCCTTCAGCACGAAATGCACAGGATATAGATATATACGTGATCCTGAAGGAAGGTGCCTACCTATATGAACCAAAGAAACATCGGCTTGTTCTTGTTGCTGCCGGTGACTTTCGAAGAAACGCCGGCATACAAGCGTACGTCGCTACAGCCCCTGTTAATCTCATATATGTTTCTGATACCGCAAAGCTCAATTTTGTTCCTGATCGAGAACGCGTAGTCATGACGGCCGCCATAGATGCTGGGCATTGCTCACAGAACATATATTTGTACGCTGCCTCAGCAGGCCTGTCGGTTGTTACCCGCACCTCTGTTGATACACAGAAAATGGCTGAAATTCTCAAATTACGATCACATCAGCTTGTAATCATGGGCCAGACTATAGGCTACCCTAAACAGTAAAATAATTCGGCGGCGAATATTTATCGTACATGCGTTTGCGTACATAATAAATTGACAAAAAGGGATTTTCTGCTATAAGAGAACATAGGGAAAATGAATTTCTGTTACCTATAGCGAATTGGCCCGTAAAATCCCCAGCTGATTGTTCTCCTCCTCCCCATCCCAATCCTTGGCCTTCAGTGAATGAACCTTGAATAGGATTCGGTCTATGGTTGGTTATGGATTCGCCATAGTTTTTACACTGTCTTCATCCTTTTCAAACTTTTTGTTCTTTCAGGTGAGGTCTGTTCCTATAGAGATTTCAGCACGAGCGATCGTAATCAGATTTCAAAAAAACATTTTCAGGAGGAGGTGAAAGAATGCTTGTACCAACCAGAATTCTTGTTCCAACAGATTTCTCAGAATGCTCGGGGAGAGCATTACACCAGGCACTCGATATTGCGAATGAATATCAAGCCAAGGTCTTTCTCCTCCATGTTGTTCATGAGGTCATGGATTTCACTGGCCTGGATTTTATAAATTCTGAAAAAATGATTCAGGACTTCAAGGGTAACGAGTTTGTCTGGGCCGAGAGAAGTTTGAAGAAACAGCTGGAAAGCTTTCCGCAGGCAAACGATCTGGAGGTGGAAACTATTGTTCGTCGGGGCATTCCGTATGTTGAGATCCTGAAAGTGTGTGAAGAGGAAAGGATTGACCTGATTGTAATTGCGTCTCTCGGGAAATCTGGTATTGCACGATACCTGATAGGAAGCGTGGCCCGGAATGTCCTGAAAGGTTCCAAATGTCCCGTGTTGCTGACAAAATGAAAGGGAGTAAGGGCACAGGAGAGATGCCTAACAGGCATGGGTAGCAACTAACTCAGACGATGTAAAACGGGTTTGGGAGATGCTGTCATGCGTGACGTAATTCAAAAGATCATTTCAACTGAAAATGAGGCAAAACTCATAATCGAGAAGGCGAAGGCCGAAGGGGAACGCATTCTTTTAGATGCACACAAGAAAGGGAACGATCTCGTTGAACAAGCACGTCAGCAAGCGCTTACTGAGGCTCAAAAAATCGTTGATGCAGCAGTAGAAGACGCAGAGCGAAAAAAACAATACCAGTTGGCTCTCGCTGATGCTGAAATAGAAAAGCAGATCCGGCTTGATCCAACCACCAAGCGATTGGCCGTTCAAGGGGTCATCCGGTGCGTATGCAAACGAGCATAGCAAAGTCAACACCTGTTTCGGTCATTCCTCTGAAGCGAATCACAATGGATGATCTCGATTATCTTGCTGCGCGGATTCATGCCCGCCGCAGCCGCATAGCCGAGGCGGAGCGCCTCGATGGTCTGTGCCGCATCCGGAGCCTTGAAGAATTTTTTCGCATAATCTTTCCCGAGTCTCATATGAAAGGGATCGTCGATTTTCAACGTCAGTTAATGAATGAACTGATAAATGAGTTATTTACTGTTCGCGCATGCCTGACTGGCCCGGGAGCAGACATCCTCGATTGGATGCTTGTACGGTTCCAGGCGGAAAACGTGAAGGTAATGATCCGAGCATACTTGACAAAAACACCATTGGAAGAGATCCAGGACTACCTGATCCCCCTCCCTATTGAGTTTTCCTTGAATGCTCAAGACTTGGCAAATGCAGAGTCTTTTGAAGATTTTGTACGCTTCGTTCCAATGAAACTTCTTCGGGAAAGCCTGGAGAAGACCCTTGAAATCTATCGTGAAAATCCCCAACCCTTCTTTTTTGAAGGAGCCCTTGACTGTGCTTATTGTAAAGGATTGATCGAACGGGCAGAACACCTGTTCGGAGAAGATCGGACATGTATAAGACCTATGGTCTATCAAGAAGCAGATATTTTCAATATTATGCTTGTTGCTCGGGGAAAGTTTTACTATGGTCTGTCCCCGAAGGAACTCCAACTGTTTTATGTCCCCGGGACACGAATTTCCCACGCCCAATTTCTCGCCATGATGAGTGATACAGATCTTCTCACATCGATATATCGTGTCTCAGATCGTGTGCTTGATGTTGATCTTTCTCAATTCGGGCTCAAGGAAGGATTGATAGATGATGGTGCATCGGTCATAGAACGTCTCGCATGGAATCGATTTTTTCGTCTATCCAATCTGACTTTTCGTAAAAGCCATATGGGACTGGCAGCAATTATTGGGTACATGGGTCTTCGCCGTATAGAAGCCACTAACCTTATCAGGATTTCTGAGGGGATTCGTATGGAAATGCCTTCAGAAGCTATTCGCGGATATATGATTCCCTGGACTGGCAGAGAGGGTAAACATGTTTAGAGCAGTGCCGATGATGCGACTGTATGCGCTTGTACTCGCCCAGGATGAGCGGGCTGTTCTCATAGGCTTGGGCCGATTGGGGGCAGTGCACCTCACCCACTCTCATCCCGACATAGACATAACGCCTCTAACGTCTCTTGATCACTCGGCAGAACTGACACGGTATGATAGCATTCGAGCCCGTATTCAGGAACTTCGCCAATCACTTGGCATATCACCTTTGAATGAAGAATTAACATTAAGGAAAAGCTTTACCGCTGACCAGGCAGAAGAAAGCCTGCTTACTATGGAAAAACAGAGCAAAGATTTGCTGGCACGTCGCCAGCATATAATTCAACGTCAAAAAGAGGTGTCGAACCTCTGCGAACAGATATCGAGCTACCGTGGAATTGATATTCCGTTAGATGGAATTGACCAATTTTCATTTCTCCATTTTGTCACGGGAAGCGTGCCGATCCAAAACCTCGAGGATCTTAGCAGAGAAGTGGGCGAAACCATGGTTCTCCTTCCGTTAGCCCGGGAAAAAGGGCAACAGTCGGTATTCGCCATCACCACATCCGAGCATTGGCCTATTGTGGAAAAAAAATTGCAGCGGTCAGGCTTTCATCGAGAACTGCTTCCTGTCATTGAAGGTGCAACAGTAGACAGGGTATCAGAAAGAGGAGAGGAAGAACAAGAGCAGTTAGCAGAAGAATTGGAGCTCGTAGATGGAAAAATCAAAACTATTGCAGCCGAGTTTGCATTGCCCCTGGCAGAGATCGAGAGCTTTATTGAAACAGAATACAAGCTCCTGAGCACAATTCAGAGATTTCCACACACTGAAGCTGCAGTTTTCATTTCCGGGTGGATCCCGGAAGGAGAAGTGATGGCTTTAGAGAAGCGTTTGGGAGAAATCACCGGAGGCCGGTATGTCCTTCACGCTACCCCCCCGAACACTTCGCTAAGAGAACAGGCCCCGGTTTTGCTAAAACACTCTCGACTCCTGCGCCCCTTTGAGATGCTGATTTCAACCTACGGCCTTCCTGATTACCAGGAGCTAGAACCAACTCTCTTCGTTGCCCTCAGTTACATAGTGATGTTTGGTATGATGTTCGGCGATGCCGGTCACGGCATGGTCCTTGCCGCATTCGGCGTGGCAGCCCTCATCGCCGGACAGCGTAAGAAGGTGAAAGACCTTGGCGTGCTCCTTCTTTACGGCGGGCTATCCAGTACTATTTTTGGCGTGGTATACGGGAGTTACTTCGGCATAGAAGCGCTCAAGAAATATGCCCTGTGGCATGATCCTCTGGAAGGCAACCCTATTCAGTTAATGTATGGTGCTATAGGGATTGGCGTTCTTATGATCAGCCTGGGTCTCATATTGAACATTATAAATCGCTTTCGGAGAGGTGACATACTCGGCGGTGTCCTTGATAAGTTCGGCCTCGTCGGCCTACTTTTCTATTGGGGCACGTTGGCACTCCTGATACATGGCACAGCTATCCAATCACTGGGGCTCATGAGCACATCGGTCATTCTGTTTCTTGTGGTACCCATAGTCGGCTGGTCCGTCAAGGAGCCGCTGGAACATTTCTTCGCTCGTAGAACCGGCAGCCAAAAGAAGGCGAACAATGGACTTGCAAGCGCCATTATGGAGTCCTGTGTCGGCGCCTTTGAGGCAATCCTCAGCTACCTTGCAAACACTATAAGTTTCGTCCGTCTCGCGGCCTATGCCATGAGCCATGCGGCATTACTCTTTGCCGCTTTTATGGTTTCCGCGGAGGTTAAAGATCTTCCTTTTGTGGGCAGCGCGCTTAGCCTTATAGTCATTATATTTGGGAACATAATAGCTCTTGTTTTGGAAGGAATTATCGCTTCTGTGCAGGCACTTCGTCTTGAATATTATGAGTTCTTCAGCAAGTTTTTTTCCGGGAGCGGCAAGCCTTTTGAACCTTTTCGCCTGGCCAGTGATGTCAAGGGTTATGAGAGATGAGCGATAGGAGAAGGCAGGAGTATGGATCAAAGGAGCAAGGATTA
>JGI11944J13513_1000416_pt1 | contig 43242 bp, 44 predicted proteins | sample TerdegcoTASludge_FD_13513 | JGI IMG/M metagenome (IMG submission 13513) | reverse complement strand
AATATAGCTCTTATATTTCTCGATCTCCTTCAATCCATAATCGGGAAAATAAATACAGAATAATTTTGATTTTATCAAATGCGAATTAGTCGAATTATCTTTGAGAAGGGCCGAAATTATGATATTCGTATCTACTACAATCCTAGGCTCTTTTTCTCTTCCTTCCATACCTTCTCTCGCACTTCCTCTAAAACAAGCAGATCTTCATTGCTCAGGTCCAGATCCTCTGTCGCTCTTCTAAACAACACCCATCTTATCTCTTCTTCTTTGACGAGATCCTCGATCTTCTTTTTTAGAGGTTTCATGGGCAAGAAATCTGGTATCTCGACCTCGATTACACCCACTCAATCACCACGTGCTCATTTGTCCTTATGGTTCATAAACTCTTTGTTGTACTGGCAGTTAGAGCACCGTCTTTGGTGTAGTGATGGATGAGGGGGGCGAATATTACTTTTTTCGTCTCGCTCCTCCTGCCAGTCTCCTCTCAGGATCTTGAAATACTGAAACTCGCCCGTCGCAGCGGACCAGTTTGCCTCCAGCGACTGTACTCTGATTGGTTTATCCTGGATATTTATGGCCTTCACAAAACTCCAATAAGGCAGTTTCCTCGCCTTCGGCCACGATCTTTACATCGTAAGGTTCCAGATTCTGGACGGTGCCCGAGAGCCCCAGATTCCAGGCTATCTTCTGGACGGCATCCCGAAATCCAACCCTCTGGACGTCACCTCTGGCAATGATCTCCGCTCGTTGCATGTCAATTCCGCATCTCTTTTATGTGCTGGTATGCTGCTCAAAGGCCTTTAAGTTATCTGTAGCATAGTTTGATGTTGGGACTCTAATTGTCAAAAGCTGCACGAATTCATTCTTCACCTGTTCCTGCCCACACCAGCCTCTCGACCTCCCGCAGGTGTATGAGCGCTGCTTCGCCCTTCTCGGTCATCCCGGATCGTGCCCTCCGTGCGCACCACCAGGCCGCTGTGGGTGAGGAGGTCGAGGTAGGGGATGATGGTGTGAAAATTCAGGCCGGATTTATAGACAATTTGCGTTTTGGTTCCCCACCCCCCCGCACACACTTGTAAGATATTTAGTAGGATCTGGTCCTTGTAACGCTTGTGTGACATGAGGGGTGGGGGTATAAGTGGTTAGTACTTATATAAGTTACTGACTGCGTATACTGAAACCACAGAGGCCATGAGTACTAGGACTCACCAGCCAGCTTGAGCACAGCTATCCGTGTTTGTTCAGCTAGGTGGAATCCTAGCTCATGTAGCCTGTCCAGTGAAGGCTCCACTGTTTCCAGAAGACCAACGCGTTTCGCATCTAAAAGCAAGCCTAATGTGCCCTTAATTGGTATTCCTCTTGCATTTGCCACTCTGCGTGCCAGAGCGTCATCTAGAAGTGCTATGCTTCCAGGCATTTCAAGCACCAGCATTAGTACCTGAGACTCTCCAGGCCCAAGATCAGTTATTAGTGTTACTGCTGATGTGCTGATTGGTGCCTGTATCCTGACCCATTCGATGTTCTCTGGTTGTGGCAGGTCTAATCCTTTCTCAATTCCTGCGTACAGTTCTGCCACAACGAAAGGTGGAACGATGATTGATCCAGCAAGAGAATGAATGATATCCAAAAGGCCTATCTGATGCAGATACTGTAATGGTGATGTATTGCAGATGACCTCAGGCAAGACCTGCCTCCGCTATGAGTTCTTCTTCCGTAAGGCTGAAGGTATTAACGCCGTAACTGGCAAGCTTGGCTAGGAAGACGGTCCGTGGTATTCCAGCAAGCTTTGCTGCAGCTCCGGAGGATAATCTTCCAAGTTCAAAAAGCTTTACGGCCGCAGCCATCCTCAACTCCTTTCCAAATTCATCAGGAGACAACTTCAAGGCTAGTGAAGCATCATCTGGCACACGTATGACGATCTCGCTCATATCTTCTAATTCGTCATTGATAGTTATTGTATCTTTGCTTTTCTTCTATAAGCACAAGTCCGTCCACTGATTTCAGTTCAACCACAGCCTTATTTCAACCGGCAGATCCATCCATTAGCCGCAATCAAGGTCTACACCCTTGTAAACGTATCGCTGAGACGTCGAATCCCAGCCGCGAGAGCAGCACCACCAGCCCGAGCGCTGAGATGAGCGCTGTGGCCAGGCCCACCTGCTCCACGGTGTACAGCCGTGCCGCAATCATCCAGAAGAAGAACCCACAGCCTGCATTGAAGACGCTCGTGAATGCCATGAAGAGCGAGTTCCTGTACAGCGGATCACTGAGCATACCTGCAGCATGCCTCCAGGCCAAAGCCCTCATCTCGAGTATGCAGATATGCCTCAGGTTCATTTTACAGTCACAATTCACGAAATTATACCATGTAGCTAAAAACAGTTTCCCTCGAAAGATCTGCCCTGATCCCCCTCTGCCTTGCTGTCAGCCTCAGAGATCAGCCCTCCCGCGAATATCCGCTCCTCCGAGAGGGCCTTTTTTAATCGAAAATTAGTATATGCTTAGAAATATATTGATACTATTTTGCATTGAGCACAGCCGGATATCCGTCATCAGCCCTCTCCAGCCGTCAGGGAACGCGCCTGTCGCATGAGGATGCCTGCACAGGGCGATCGGCTAGTAGCTCCCGCCCATCTCCTTGATGGCGCGCTTGATCTCGACGATATCGTCCTCAATTCGAGCAAACCGCCTCTCAAGATGATCATGCAGATCAGACCTCATGCCACGAATCTCACCGAGGGTCTCGTCTTCCTTCTCAAGCATCTGGTCTTGCTTCTCAAGCATCCTGTCCTGTTTTTCAAGCATTTTATCTTGTTTTTCGAGCATCATCTTTCCGATGGACAGGTTTTCCTTGCTCACCATCAGGTTCTGCTCGCCAAATTCGATGAATCTATGCAGCAGTCCGATCGCAACATCGAGACTCTCCTCCAGCTCCTCGTGCCAGTCTCCTCTGAGGATCTTGAAGTACGGGAACTCGCCCGTCGCAGCTGTCCATCTTGTCTCAAGCGCCTGTACTCTGATTGGTTTATCCTGGATATTTATGGCCTTCACAAACTCCTTCAAGGCAGCTTCCTCGCCTTCGGCCACGATCCTTACATCGTAAGGTTCCAGATTCTGGACGGTGCCCGAGAGCTCCAGATTCCGGGCGATCTTCTGGACGGCATCCCGAAATCCAACCCTCTGGACATCTCCTCTGGCAATGATCTCTGCTCGTTGCATGTCAATTCCGCATCTCTTTTATGTGCTGGTATGCTGCTCAAAGGCCTTTAAGTTATCTGTAGCGTGCCTTCCGCTTATCTTGCCCCATAAACCCTCCCGGCACCAGGCTTCGAGAATCCGGGGCAAAGATCCAATCTCGATGCCCCTGAATTTATTCGGTGGATGAGGCACCAGTTGCTCCAACGAATGCGCCAGAGGTCGCGCTTGGATTGGTTCCCGTGCCCAGCACAGTGGGCGAGCTCTGCTTCGTCGCAAGTGCAACACTTCCGGTTATTGTCCCTGATTCGCGCACTCCGTCTGCCGAAAGCAAGTCATACTCTCCAGCAAGAGCAGTCCCCGAAGCAGAGAGCTTCAGCCTGAAGGCCTCTGTTTGATTGAAGGTTGCGATGAATATCGTAGGCCTGTCACCTGCCGCAGACCCGGCGACTGCCACATCATGGCTGGCGCCGTTTGAGGTCATTGTGCCAGATCCTACGATCATGTCGCTTTCCTGGAATATTTGCAGATCAAGATGCTTTATATTTTTGCCTCTCAGATCCAATGACCAACTTCCGGTCAAGTTAACCTGTGAAGACATCGCTCCCATGACAACAGGAGAGGAAGCACCAAAGCCAACGGTCAGTGGAGACAAAATTCCAGTTCCTGTGCTCACTGTGCCCATATAACCTTGCGAAGACGCCGAAACGACCAAACAGGCAAACAATAACGTTGTGGTTGATACTTCTACCAGCGCCATATTTTCTATTCCTCAGGCTGAAAATAGGTCGAAGAGGTTAATAATGTAATCCTCTGCCCATATTCCTATTATTCGTCCCATGGACCATTGGAGGATATAACATGCGTATCTTGATCACAGGAGCCGGCGAGGTAGGATTTCTCGTGGCGAGCGAGCTTTATGCAGACCATGATGTAACAGTCATAGACAAGGACCCTGTGGCCTGTTCCAGGCTACAGGATATGGACGTGAAGATCCTGATGGGAAATGCTGCCAATGCGCGCCTGCTCCTCGAGGCTGGGATCAAGAGGGCGGACATCGTAGTTGCGGTCACAGGCAACGACGAAGTGAATGTAATCACCTGCATCATTGCCAGCCATCTAGGCGTGCCGCAGACCATCGCGCGTGTCAGCAATCCCGAATATATCGATCAGCCTGTACAGGATCGGAAGGAGATAGGCATAAGCTGCATGATCTGCCCTGAGCTGGCCATGGCAGAGGAGATGGCAAGAGCGCTCTACTTCTCGTCAATGCTCATGAACAAGGAGCTGGCAGCGGGCAAAGTCGAGCTCATAGAGTTCAAGGTGACGCCTGAGATGAACATCAATGGGCCCATCCAGAACGCGAGCCTTCCTGAAAATTGTAAGATCGTTGCCTTAAACCGGGCAGGGGAGATCTCCATTCCCGACGAAGACGAACAGATACAAGTCGGCGATCATCTGATGCTGCTATGCGAGTCCAGTGCTTTGCCGGATCTGAGGATCATGCTGCATGAAGCTCAAACCTCCCAGAAGGTCATGATAGTCGGCGGCGGGATGGTGGGTTTCTACCTTGCAAGCAGGCTAGAGAAGATGGGCATCGATATCAAGCTGATCGAGCTGGATGCTGAACGCTGCGCCGAGATTGCAGAGACGCTTTCCGGCACCATGATCCTCAATGGCGATGGCACAGACCTGGCGCTCCTCAGGGAGGAGGGAGCAGGCAGGATGGATGTGGTCTATGCAGTGACCGGCCTGGATGAGAAGAACCTTCTGTGCTCATTATTGGCAAAGCAGCTCGGTGCCAAGAAGATCCTCTCCCGAGCCAACAGAAGCGTTTACATCAAGCTCTTTGAGATGGTGGGCATCGACAGAGCCGTAAGTCCGGGGCAGGTGACCGCAGATGCTGTGCTTCAGAGGGTGATTGGAGGAGAAGAGGTGATAACACTCAGCGACGAGAGAATGGAACTTGTGGACTTCATTGCAAAAGCTGGAAACAAGATCATAGGAAAGAGCATAACCAAAGAGCTTCCCAAGGATTCAATGGTGGGCCTGGTCATAAGAGACGGAAACCCAATGACGCCCGATGCCAGTTTCAAGGTCAAAGAAGGCGACCGCATCTTTGTAATGTCCATGCCAAATGTGGTCTCAAAGGTAAAGAAGCTCTTCGCCTCCTGATAAGCGAAAGGTCCAGACAAGCATATCATTTTTATAGCAATAAGACATCCTAAGCCCTCCTGGAGAAGGCTTTTACTTCTTCATAGAGGGCAGCCTATCAACATGAAGATCCGCATATTTCTGCGCCAATTTGCAGCTCTTTTGAAGCTCCTTGCAGTTTTGCTTCTTGTCCCAGGAGCCGTTGCCGCCTATTTTGGAGAGACCGGCGGGGTGATCTCCTTTGCCCTGACATCTCTGCTGGCACTTGCCACTGGCATCATCCTTGGGCGTCTATCCTCAAATGAGGAGCCTGGATTGAAAGAGGGCTTTGCGCTCGTGGCTTTGGGGTGGCTCGGGGCAGCTTTCTTTGGGGCATTGCCTTATTTCTTCCTGGGCACGAGCATGATAGATGCCCTCTTCGAGTCGATGTCAGCCTTCACCACCACAGGCTCTTCAATACTAACAGAGTACAATGCCCATGGCTACTGGATAATAAACTCCACTCTGGCCGATAGCAGCATTGCTCATCATCTGGAGATGGGCTTGAGGAGTGTTTCGGGGAATGCTACTTTGTTTCGGCCACGCTACAGTGCTGATCAGACCTTCATGGGGTTGCTCTTCTGGAGATCCTTCGCCCAGTGGCTGGGCGGGATGGGCATAATTCTTCTATTCGTTGCCATCCTTCCTAGACTTGGTGTGGTCGGCCGTCAGCTCTACCGTGCAGAGGTGCCAGGACCAGAGAAGGATTCTTTGACGCCTCGAATTAGGCAGACCGCCAGGGTTCTTTGGGTGGTGTACATACTCATGACAGTGGTAGAAGTTGTGCTCCTTTACCTGGCCGGGATGCCTCTGTTCGATTCGCTCTGCAATACATTTGCTTCCATGGCTACGGGCGGTTTCTCGCCAAAGGGAGCGAGCATCATGGCCTACAATAGTTGGATCATCGACTCGATCATCGCACTTTTTATGTTTCTGGCCGGGGCCAACTTCGCCCTACACTACAAGGTGCTCACATCCGACAGAGAAGCCTTGTTTAGGGACCTGGAGTTCAGGTTCTATGCACTGATTGTAGTGGCAGCGACATTGATCATAGTCCTCTGGGGTGGATTGGAGGGAGATATCTTCCGCAAGATCCAGTTAGCAGGCTTTCAGGTAATTTCCATCATGACCACCACAGGCTTTGCCACAGCGGATTTCGACCAGTGGACGGCTGCGTCCAAGCTCGTGCTGCTGCTGCTCATGATCATAGGTGCCTGTGCAGGCTCCACTGGCGGAGCTATAAAGGTGGTGAGGATATTGCTGGTATTGAAAAGCGGATATCGAGAGCTATTCCATGCGCTGCACCCCAAAGCCGTCATTCCTGTAAGGCTCGGAGCATTTCCAGTGAGAGATGAGATCCTCAGACAGAGCAATATCTTCGTAGCCTCTTATTTGATCATCTTCGCTGTAGCTTCGCTGCTTTTGGCAGTCATCTCTTTTGACGATCCTCACATGAATGTCGAGACGATCATCTCAGCAGTGGCCACCACCCTTGGCAATGTGGGCCCAGGCTTTGGCATGGTAGGTCCGATGTACAGCTTTGCAGACATCCATCCAGCGGGAAAGATGCTGCTAATCTTATGCATGTGGATCGGCAGGCTGGAGGTTATGACGGCCCTTGTTCTGTTTGTGCCGGAGTTTTGGAAGAAGTGAAAAGATTTTCGCCCTCCTGCAAACGACACTGTCCTAATCCCCGTAAATGCGCCTCATCTCCTTTGACCGATTGAAATATATTGCTGGCCGCAATGATGTAATGCTGTCATGCATCAATCGAAGAAAATGTTTGGCCTTGGGCTTTTGCGATTGGTCTTAATCGGCCTGGTGATTATGACCTATGTGGCCAGCAATGCAAATGCCGCTACAGGAGAGGGCTCAATAAGCCATGCTGGACCCGCTGCAGATAATTCGTCATATAGCAACTCAACAGTCAGCTATAAAAGTCAAAACAACATCACCAGCGCACCCATAAGCCTTTTGGTGGGAAGAGGTTACTACTCAAACCATCCCATTCATTACAACTTGGGAATTGGCAGCAATGCCCAGGTTGTAGATTCGTATTCGTCAACGTCCATGCGCCACGATGTAGATTTCGCACGCAATGTCGAGGGGGAGACTGAGTTTTCGGCATCAGAGAGCAGCATCAGCCATTATGGCCCGGGATTCTCCACAGCATCTGGCACAGCCAAGACCCATATGCGTATCAATGAGAATGTTACCGACGGAAGAGTTCAAATTGGAGTGCATTCATTGAAAGATCCCTCTCTGGAGATCGATGAGGAGTATGTTGGGACATATCATATTTACAAAAATATGACGCTTTCGACGCCTTACACCCTCGATGCGGAAATTTTCAGCTGCTGCACTGGAGGCTATTTTGGTCTCAATGGGCTGTATCTTTTGCCTCAAGTCAGCGCCGATGATATCTTTAACTACAAAAACCCCTTTGAATTAAATAGATAATTATGCTCTTCGAAAGAATTGTATCGAGTGGCCTGGCACATTATTCCTACCTGGTCGGCGACAGAAATGACGCTGTGGTCATCGATCCCAGAAGGGATTGCGAGGTCTACATTAAAAAGGCGTCGTCCGAGGGCATGAGGATCGCCCACATCCTCGAGACCCACCGCAATGAGGATTATTTCGTTGGCTCTGTGGAGCTTGCACGGCGCACAGGCGCAGAAGCCTGGCATGCAGACGGCCAGTTGGATTACAGGTACGGAAAGGCTGTGCAACCTGGCCAGAGGTGGAGTGTAGGGCGTCTTGTGATAGAGGCAATTCCCACCCCAGGCCACACTCCCGGAAGCATGAGCTATCTGCTCAGAGATCCTGCAGGCGCTGCCTGGGTGGTATTTACAGGAGATGCGCTCTTCGCCGGTGAGGTGGGGCGCATCGACCTCCTGGGATTGGAAAAAGCCCCCGAGATGGCGGGTTTGCTTTACGACAGCATCTTCCAGAGGCTCTTGCCCCTGGGCGATGAGGTCCTGGTCTGCCCAGCACATGGGTCAGGGTCCGTCTGCGGCGAGTCTATAGCCGAGCGTCTCTGGACAACCATCGGCCTGGAGAAAAGACATAACCCTCGCCTCAAGCGGAGGAGCCGGGAGGAGTTCTCAGCTGACCTGCTCAAGAGCAAACCAGAGAGGCCTCCCTACTTCAGCATGATGGAGAAGGTCAATTTGCATTGTGAGCCTGCTCTGGGTGATCTTCCCAGACCAAGGCCGCTGGCTCCGAATGATTTCGAACGCCTTTCCAAAGAGGCTCAGATCCTGGACATCCGCATGGAGCTGGGGTTTGGTGCTGCACACATTCCTGGATCTCAATTTATCTGGTTGAATGGGCTGGCCAGCTTCGCAGGATGGTTCCTCGCCTACGACAGGCCTATTATTCTGGTCACCGAGGCCAATGAGCCTTGCGAGCCATTTCGCATTCTCATAAGACTGGGCTTCGACAACGTCGCAGGATACCTGGCAGGAGGCATGCTCAACTGGCATATGTCTGGAAGGATGTCCAACGCAATTCAGACAATAACAGTGCAGGACCTATGCAGCCTGCTGGACAGAGAGGAAGCATTATGGATCCTGGACGTCAGGAGCGAGAGGGAGCTTGAGAGCGACGGGAGGATCACAGGAGCACAGCATATTCACGTCACCCAGATTCCAGAGCAAAAAGATGAGGTTCCAAAGGACAGGAGGATCTATATCTTCTGCGGCAGCGGCCTGCGCTCCATGATTGCGGCGAGCTATCTGGAGCGCCACGGCTGGAGGAATTTGGCCGTCATTCTAGGTGGCATAGCAGGCTGGAGATCGAAGAGGTGTCCGATAAAAAAATGATAAAAAATAAATGGATTTGAATAACTTCAAATCACATGCTCAGCCTGACAGGCACGAGCAACTGATCGATGACGTATATGATGCCGTTGTCGTACCTCTCGGACCTCAGCACCCTGGCTCCACCGACGAGGCCAGAGGTGGCATCAACCCCCAGCGAATCTCCTTCCAGCGTCTTGACTGAATTTGAGTCTGTCCTGTTGATCAGGGCGCTGGCATCAACCATGTGGTAGCTGAGGAGGGTCCTTGTGCCTGCCTCCTTCTTGCTGATTGAGTCCAAGGCGGTCTTTGCTTTATCGAAAGCTTCATCGCTCGGCGCGAAGATCGTGAAAGGCCCCTCTCTCAATGACTCGATTCCCATCAGGCCCTGACCATTCAATCTTTCCACAAATCCTGCAGCCTTGATGGCAGAAGCAAACTTCTTGACGCCAAGATCGTTTGCAGCCTCCACTACACCCTGACTTGAGCTCTTCGCTGGCACCAGCACCTTATCGATAACGTAGATAGTGCCGGAGTCGTATTCTTTGGTCCGGGTGACATTTGCTCCATTCACCTTCAGGCCGTCTGTGCTGTTGACCGCCAGGCTTTCGCCTTGCAAAGTTCTCAAGGATGAGACCTCAGAGATATTTTCAAAGATACCGTCATTCCAGGCAACATGGTAGCTCAGAACTCTCTTCAGCTCAGTCTGGTTCTCCATGATGCCACTTTCAGCAAGACTGGAAAATGCCTCATCATCGGGCGCAAACACAACGAAGGTCCCGCTCCCGAAGAGAAGCACCCCCTTGTTGTCCAGGATATCAGTCAAACCTGCACTATCCAGCGCCGAGGAGAAGGTCGCGAGGCCAAGCTCGCCGGCAGCATCCTTCACACCAGATTTTACTGTTTCATTGGTTCCACTGATCTGGGCAGCACCAAGACCAGCACAGAGCAAGGCTGCAAGCAATAGACGCAGCATATCTTTATTTCTTCGAATCATGGTTCTAACCACCACTCCATAAGTGATAAACAGTAGCCCGGCCAAAAGATAAACCTTTTCTTTCTGCTGCAAGGCCACTGAGACAGGCCGAAATATTGAATTGGGAGAGATCCTTTAATAGATCTGTGTGAGGTCTTACGCAGCGCCCCTGGCAGTTCTGGCGGCCCTTTTAATGCTATCCTGGGCATCTATGGCTCACGTCCCCCTGATCTCAGAGGAAAAAGAGAACATCTCTCTTGCCATGCACATATCTGATCCTGCCAAGTCCTGGGCGATCTATGGATTTATCAAGCCGCATGTTATTCATTACTACAGCTTCGATATGAAGAAGGGCCAGAGGATCTATCTCTCTTTGATCAAATCCGCCGACCCGCAGGAGAGGGACTTTTTACCAGCGATGATTCTCATCGGGCCTAAAATCAAGACCGAGGGCAATGTTCCTGATTGGATCAAGCTTCCAAAAGGCCTTGGAGGCATGGTCGCAGCCACCAAAAATGCCACCAGTGCCACTTATGAGCCATTTGGACCCAGCAGCTTCATTGAGATGGCTGAGCTTGATCTGCCTGCTCCCGAATCTGGCAGATACTACGTGGCTGTTTACAGTAATTCGACACAGGGACATTACTGCCTGGTCGCAGGCTACCGCGAGGAGTTCAGCTTTGCCGATAGAATTGCATCCCCGATAACGCTGATCTTTGTTTGGCTGTGGTCAGGCCAGAGCGCGGGCATGATCCTAATTCCATACTTTGTAGCAGAGATCCTCAGCATTTTGATCTTCTGGCGCAGCTCCAGACGAACTGCCTACAGCTTTGCTGGAACGATGGCGGCATTCTTATTCCTGGCCACCAGCGCCACAGTGATCGACCAGACAGCATTCAACCTTACTCGCGCACCCTTCGGGCCAGCGGTATTCATCTCTCTGACGATAGCACTCTTTCACTCATTCTTGGGTGTGATCAGTTTGCGCCTGGCCAGGAGCGAAGCTGGCCTGCTGCAGAGAGTTCTTATGGGGGTTATCGGGACAGTGGCTCTTCTGGCTGGATCTGGACTTATCATGGGCCCCATTTTAGCGATAGCTGCAAGCATGCTTCCCTCCTTGAAAAGTCCGATGCCCAGCACGCCAGATCCAAGGTCCTAGCTTCACCTAAAAAAATCGCTCTTCCTTTGTTGGTAGTAATTCTTATATATTTAGTAATACTATTATCATGTTGAGGTAGTGAAATTGAGATCGATATTAATAAGCTCTATTTTATTAGTGCTACTGTGCTGCATCACTGTGAACGCCCATGAGACATTCATCAGGCCCGTCTCCGGATGGGCAGAGGTTGGCGATGAGGTCTATTTGCCCATTGGAAGCGGCCACAATACATCATCCGCAGAGCTTCCCGAGGGCTTTGCTTTTGTCAAGGTCATAAGCCAGACAGGAACTGTATTGAACCATACTCTGGATGAGAAGACAGCAACACAAGGCTTCTGGAAGTTCTATGATTTCGATGTGGACGAACCAGGCCTGTACATCATCGACATCTACCATACTGAAGGGTCATGGACCCACTTCATCACCAATCCTCCAGCGACCGGCTACTGGGAGCACAAGTCTGCAGATGAGATCAATTGGACGGAGCTGAACACAACCGGCTGGGCCAGCGACTGGTATGTTGAGAGGTCTTATCCCAAGTACTGCTATGGCAAAGCCTTCGTAGCAGCTCCTGGTGCCGACTTTTCACTGGCATCCAAGCCCATTGGCCAAACACTGGAGATCGTGCCGCTGGACAACATAACCACAGTTGGTGAGGGCGATTTTGAGTTCCAGGTGCTCTACCAGGGCAAGCCCTTCGATAACATCACAGTGACAGCTGAGCGCGTCGGCAATGACACAAAGCTGGAAGCGGTGACGGACAAGGATGGCAAGGTCACCCTTAACCTCAAAGATCCAGCAGAGATCACAGAATGGCTGATCAGGGCTGATACAGGCATGGACACCCGCGTTGTCGAGGCAAAGGATCTGCCAAGGGGCAAGGACTCCAAGGAGAAGAGCTTTGTTGGACCTGTCCACAGAGCGGCCCTTACTCTGAGAAACGATTACGTCAAGACCGTTGAGTGAGGAGATTTCTCCTCCAAATTTTTTGCGATCAACCCTTCGGTGTGTGAAAAATGTTGCGGAGAATTTTCAGATGATGTCGCGGGCATGAAAAAAGCCCTGGACGCCTTCCTGAGCAGGCCAGAGTATGCCAATCTGACAGCAGTGAAGGACGGCCACGTCTACATCATCAACGGCAATCTGAGGAACGACGCAACCAAAGGCCTGATTGGGGCAGCTTATCTGGCCAAGATCTTCCATCCGGATATCGTGGACCTGGACCCAGAAGAGCTGCATCAGGTGTATCTGCACAAGTTCCTGGGCCTGGATTATGACCTGAATTCGCATGGAGTATTCATCTATCCGCCTCTGATCAAAGTCCAAGGCGAGCTGGAGGGCGTGCCCGACAGGTACTACGAGATGGCCGAAGATGCCTCAGCCAAGAAAAGCTGATGAGAGGAGGAGTTGAGACGCAGATCATGTCTCATTTTTTCCAGTTGGATGCTCTTAGAATGGCAGATTTTGCCTGCTCACAGGTAAAAGGCATCGGTCCGCTGTATCTGCCCTCAGATCGCAGCTCCTCGAAAAGACCGGCATAAAGTGGCATCTCAAGTCCCTGCTCCTCCAGAAGCTTGCGCTCGCTCAGGATCTCTTGTGCTCCTCCCATGGCCACTACCACTCGATTCAATAGCAGGACCTCGTCTGCCAGCAACGGAACCAAGTTTACATCGTGCGTCGAGAGAATTATCGTCGTGCCGCTCTCTTTGAGGCTTTTCATGAGTGCCACAACATCTCTCTTCGACCTCGGGTCAAGATTCGATGTTGGCTCGTCCAGCACCAGGATCTTTGGCCGCATCGAAAGGGCTGTAGCCAGTGCCGCCCTCTTCTTCTGTCCGAAGCTCAAGGACCTGGGAGAGCGCTGCGCCAGATCTGCCATGCCTGTTGCTTGCAGCGCCCAGAGGGCATCTTTTTCTACCTCATGTTCATCAAGCCCCAGGTTCCTGGGCCCGAAGGCCACGTCCTCCCACAGGCTTGGCATGATCAGCTGATCCTCGGGATCCTGAAAGACCATGCCCACCCTCTTTCGAACCCAGTTTAAGTTCTCCTTGACGACTCTTCTGCCCAGGATCCTGACAGATCCTGTTCCTACCAGAAGTCCGTTCAGATGCAGCAACAGCGTGGACTTTCCGGCGCCATTCGGCCCCAGAAGGCCAAGAGAGCCACCCTGACGCAGCCGGAAAGTGACATCCTGCAGGGCCATATCGCCGCCAGGATAGCTATAGCAGAGGCCCTCAACCTCTACAGCATACTCCATCCCATCACCCCTGGAGACTGCAAGGCCAGTGCCATGAAAACCACAGACAGTGCCTTCATCCAATCCCAAAGATTCATCCTTCTTGCTTTGATTTTGGGGAGATGCCCATCGTAGCCCCTGGAGACCATTGCAAAGAACATCCTCTCAGAGCGAGCAAGGCTGCGAAGGAGAAGTGCTCCAAAGGCGTTGCCGTAGACTCTTGCTGTCCTGCTGTTCGACTGCCGCTCAAATCCTCGCGCAGACATTGAGCGAAAGGAGGAGGAGAGCTCCTGGCCAAGAAGATCGATGTTCCGATAAGTGAAGAGGAATATCTGCACCAGTGAATCAGGAACGCCAAGGTCCCTCAGTGCCAAGGCAGTGACAGAGAAGGGACAGCATCCTTGCAACACCTGAGCGAGTATTACGGCAGCGCAGCCCTTGAGAAAGATCAAAAGACCCAGAAGAGATCCTTGGCGGCTGGCCGAGAGATATGATAGGGATGCGACGGCCTCTCCCTCAACTGTGAAGGGCAAGATGAGGAGAAAAGGCATAAAGAAGAGCACAGGCCACCTCAAATTGCCTGCAACGCGCTTCCAGGAGATGCGAGAGAGGACAAGAAATCCAAAAGAGATTGCCAGCCCCATGGATGCGAGGACCAGACTTTGCAAAGTGACGATTGAGAGCATCAGAAGGCCCATAGATGCAATCCGCGACCGTGGCTCCCAATCATGGATCGGAGAGCGGCAGCAAGAGTTTGGTTCGAGGTTCATTGGCCTTTTTCTCACCCATCTGAGGACTACTTCGGCCGTCTGCCCAGTTTGCGGGCGACATAGATCATGGAGATGCCTGCCACTCCAAGCAAGTAACCAAGCCCAGCTGCAACTCTGGCGGCGAGTGGCATCCCTGCGTCAGTTTTCCCTTGCTCGATGTTCAGACTGAGCTGTGCCCTGTGTCCTGCAGCGCTGCTGATGAATGTCAAGGCTCCGAGATCGTCCTCAGGGCGAAATAAAAGCTCCCCCTTGTCATTCGTGGTGCCGTTGTAGATCATCAGTCCGTCCTTCTGTACCATAACCTCGACGCCCTGAGCAGGAGTTCCATCATCGTACATGGCCTTGAGTTCCAGCTCATTCACCTTGTAGCCAAGGAGCATCCTGTGAGCGTCAGCTGTTCCGGCTGACAGGATCAGCATTGCAGCCATGCCCGCCCAAATGGCTATTGGCGTGATTTGCATTGCTACCTCCTGGAACGCCGCCAGATCAAGGCTAAAGGTACAGCCACCAGGGCAAGAGCTGCAGCAGCAGTCTTGCTGTTATCATTCGCAATGTAGACATTTGCCGTCTCAACATGCCCTCCTCCGGACACAAGGAATTTCCACTCGCCGGTCCCTTTTCCTGGCAAGACCAAGCTGAACTTTCCACTGGAGTCGGTCTTATTCTCGGCGTAGAGCTCCCCATCCCTGAAAACCTGAACTGACGCATCCTTTGCAGGCTCGCCGTCATCGAAGATCGCGTACAGGTCAACTGTCACCCTCTGGCCTATGAACATCCTGTGGCCAAAGGCAGGCATGGCCTCGAGGACGAGGGCCAGGACAAGGATCGCAAAGATCATTCTCTTCAACATCCATCACCTCAAATTTGAGCATAGTTCATTGTGCATAACATCTCAGGACGAGTTCTGGCCAGATAGCCTGCGGCAGACCCACTCACCACACACTCCACAAGGATGACGGGAACATGAGATGCCAAGACGAGCATTGAGATCTCGCGAAAGCCTTCACCTATGGCCAAAAGCTCGGCGAAGACCATCAAAGCCGCCAGTAGAACTGCCGTTCCGCCTGCAAGAGCTCCGAAGATGAACTCTCTGTTGGGCAACTCAAATGACAAACGTCGCTGGAAGATCTGCCAGGCCAGAAGGGCGGGAATTCCCATGTTCAAGGCATTGACTCCCAGTGCTGTCAGTCCCCCGTGCTGAAAGAAAGCCGCCTGCAAAGCCAGTGCCACGAAGACGCTCGCAAATGCCCTCCTGCCTAGCATTATCCCTGCCAGGCCGTCCAGCAGCAGATGAACTGATGTCGGTCCGACCGGAAAATGGGCAAGGCTGGCCACGAAGAGGGCGGCGGTCACCAGCGAGACCTTGGGTATCTCCTCGGCAGTTGTTTTGTACAGAGAAAAATAAAGCAGCGCGCTGGTGGCTAGAAAGCCTGCCACTAGCATCCATGCTGGAAGAACTCCGTCGGCGATGTGCACCAAAGGCTTTGCCTCCCCTATTTTCCTACCCAAAATGTAAGAAAAACAGTCGGAGCTATCTGATCGTACTCGAGATCGTCGCCCGCTTTATAATGACCCTGTAGATCATCTGCACTTGCCTTCCAGACACCCTTCTGCTCGATGGTCGCCTCAAAGCTCAAGACCCACAGGCCTGGACGAGTTAGCTGGAAATTCAATGAACCGTCGGGGGAACTGCCCTCCAGCTCAGTCTTCTGAGCATGCTGCACCATCAGCACATCATCTGGGGATCTTGTCACAATAGCGCTGTAGCTGCCTGCGATGGGCTTTCCATTCCAGAATGCTTTGGCCTTGAACTCATCGCCTGACTTTTGGCCGTAGGGATCCAATTCGGGCACGATCTCCAATCCTTTGCCGTCTGACCAGTCAAATCCATGGCCGGACTGCACAGGTATGAGAGCCCTGGCATACTTTTCTACAAGATTCCTGTTGCCAGAAGAACCATACCATGCTGGATCAAAGAGCGTGGACTCTGCCTGCAAATCCAGAATGTAGCATCCTTTTTCATCTGGAGATATCCTTCCCAGGAGGCCTGATTTGTAGGGCTCTAAGGCGAGGTCGGATATCTTGCCATCTGGCGAGATCAACCTCGCAACAGGCAGGTCGAGGAGTTCGGACTCAGCCTCCCCTCCGTGACCGTAGGCGATCCAGACTTTCATATCGGATTGCAGGGCGGGTTTTTCTGGGAACTCAGCATAGAGCGAGTGGGCCGACGCGAAAGCTACAAGCGCCACAAGCATCGATAACAGTGCAATTCCTTTCATAATTATCATGCATTTCTCACAATTAAAAAGCTGAAATGTAGGTGGAGATCACTTACGCACTCGCATTCATGGTCATTGCTCCAGATAAGCTGAGATTGCATCAAGACCGTTTTCGTATTACTCACCAAATTAGTAGTAACAATTAATAGATAAATAGTTTTCGAAAATAATATTATAAAACTATATTTTTATATTATTTTGCATGCTCACCATCTCATCCTCCAATAGGCCAGCAAGGCGAGGATGACCACCAGTAAAGCGCCTGGTGCTGGCGTTCTTTTGGCCCGATCTTGAGGTGCGGAAACTGTCAAATTGGGCTCATTTGAGACGGAGTCCAACTGATCTCCGATTGCTCGCTCATTCATAGCTGCAAGAACATCAACATAGGCGATCTTCTTGCCAGATGGAGAGCCCACTGCAGCGACATCCACCACAAAGGAGTAGTTGCCTGGGGCTATATCTTTGGCCCTTAGCGTGCAGTTGTACCTGGTGATGCCTGCTGGAAAGACATACTTGATCATTTTGGGGCAAGCGACACTAAGGCCCTCGCTCAGGTTTTTGAAGACAAGTTCCACATAAGCCCCATTGCTCCCCAAGCCCTTCACAGCCACTGTGAAATTCGTCTCGCTGTTCGGGGTCAGACCGATGGGCGAGACATCTACCACCTTGAACCAGTAAGATCCGCATGCATGGCCTGTCAGGAGCAAAAGGAGCATCAACAGCGAAATTGAAAAGACTGTTTTCATAAAAGAAGAGTTATGCTGGAAAATTATAAAGATGTTTTGGGATCCTCCTCTGCCCTCCCAAGCCCCCAAGAGACCTCAGCAGATCACCACAGCAAGACGCCAAAATACCTTGCAGCATAAAACATGCCCACTGCTATCACCAGCAATCCAAAGAATTTGGTGGTCCAGGCTCCAAAGGCGACATACTTTTCGCCGATCCTTCCTCCGACTGCACGAGAAAATGTGGCGATGGGGATGATGGGCACTCCATGTCCCACGCCGAAGATGAAGAGCATCAGGCCTCCGCCCAGGGGCGTGACATTCTGGGATGCCAGCCATATCAAAACAGGAAGAACCATTGAAAGGGCACACGGAGCCCAGCCGAGCGCAAAGAAAATTCCAAGCGTGAAGGCTCCGATGAATGCCGAATGCCTGAAAAGGCCAACTGATGCCTCGACTGATCTTTGCATCAGGCCTGGGCCCTTTTCTCGGACCTCAGCCTGCCGGAGGCGAGAGGCTACCGGATCGAGGATCTCCTCCAGGGGCTTGAAGTTGCCAATTCCAAGAAGGATCATGATGCAACCGGCTATGAGGTCGAATAGCTTTGAGTCGCGTATGAACATGCCGACCTGGGATACAAACAGCCCGAGCACGAAGAAGACGGTGGCCATTCCAAGGGTAAAGGCAACTCCAATCATGAAGCCTTCTTTTGATGTGGAGACGCTCCTGCGCAGATACTCATCCTTTCTGTGCAATGTCAGCACATAGGAGAACACGGCAATCAGCAGAGCAATTGAACAGGGTGCAAGCGAGGTTAAAATCCCAAGGAAGAACATCCCCAAGGCTGAGACATCCTGCCGCGAGACCTCGCCCTCCAGGCCCTCCCACTGTGAGTCTTTAAGTTCCTGCAGCTTTTGCAAAAGCGTCTCGGAGCTCTGTACCCCATCGACCACGCCCGATCCTACGCTGTAGACATGGTAGACCCCGGCGATGTCACCGCCTTTGTCGATCAGCAGTATGGTGGGATTGGAGGAGCTGCCCCTCACATTCCAGTAATCGAGGTATTTGCTGCCGATGGCGTAAGGCTCGATGTCCTCCGTCCAGGGCCAAGTTATGTTGAGCTCCCACCATTTTTCGGCCAGGGATTTGCCATCTTGAGAATAGCGATTCTTCCTGAGGTTCAATGTGATGATCTGCGCACCTGGGTCCATGGCTTTCAGCCTGACCAGCTCGCTTAACTGGCCTTTCAAGGAACTCTCGCACTCCACGCACAGGGGGACTTCGATATTAGTTATGTGCAAGAGCACGGGGGTCCCGCGAAAGTCCTCCAGCGAGAAGTTCCTCCCATCTGCGCCAGTGGCTGTAAAATTGGGAGCCTTCACCAGGTCAGAGCCAGATGAGACTGCCAAAAAATAGCAGAAAAACAGGATGGCAGCTGCTGGACAGCAGATCTTAAACGAGATCGCTCTTTTTCGGGGCATTTAGCCTACCCCTCACCTCCATTCTGCGGCATTTTGCTGGTAGTAGTAGATTGAGTCCTCGATGTAGGCATTGATCTGATCGACGCTCATGGCATCGATCTGGCTGTGCCAGGCCACCTGCACCTCTCCGTCAGGCCCTTTGATCAGAGTAATGAAGATCGTCGTCGGTACATACAGCATTCCGCCCGTTGGGTTGTAGACGGAGAGAATCTCTGTCGCCTTTTCCAGGCCGCTTCCTTCGCCAAGTATGTCATAGTAATCCAGATAGGAGCCAAAGGTCGCAAGGGGCTCCTTTAAGTTCTCCATCTGCTCGGCACAGGGCTTGCAGGTACTGCTATGAACCAGGATGATCACTGGCTTCTTCTTGAGGGCATCTGTGACCCAACTGGGATGATCGACAGAAGTTCCAGAATCCGCATGCTGTGATGGATACACCGTCCACCAATCACCCTCGTCAAGGCCAAGTGCATGCGCCGGCTGGTAGCTGCTCCAGTCTTCAGAAAGTGCAATCCCATTCAAAGCTTGTGAGGTCATTGCTGCCAATACGAGCAATAACATGAGGTTCATTGGCCTATTGTGCATAATTGAAACCCCCAAACATCAGATACCCCAACTAACTGAAATTATTTAAAGCTTCATTTTTCAAGTCGGCGCTCATCTGAAGATCTGCGCCAAGCTTGCGCATCTCCTGGAAAAATCCCGGATAGGATACATCCACTGACTCAGCCGTGTCGATCCTCGTTTCGCCTGCCACGAAGCCTGCCACTGTTAGCGCCATGACGATCCTGTGATCATGGTAGCCGTGCAGATCGGCACCATGCAGCTCTCCTCCGACGATCTCCAGCCCATCGGATCGCTCGCGGATGTCAGCTCCCATCTTGGATAGTTCCACTGCCATGGCATGCAGCCGGTCAGTCTCCTTGTGCCGAACGTGCTCTGCATTCTTGACCACTGTCTTGCCACGGGCCACGGCGCCGATGACAGCGATGGTCGGCACCAGGTCAGGCGTCAGGCTCGCATCCACCTCAATTCCCTGCAGCTCTCCGCCCTTGATCCGGAGGTCTCCTGCCTCTTTATCCCATGAGACCTTCGCACCCATGCGAGAGAGTATATCGATGATCGCAAAGTCTCCCTGGCGAGATGGCAAAATGCCCCTGACAGTGACCTCAGATCCCGTGACCGCTGCCGCTGCCAGTGGATAGGATGCAGAGGAGAAGTCTCCAGGAATGGTGTAGTCTCGCAAGTTGTATTCCTGGTTCCCAGGCACGAAGAACTCCTGCGTTCCAGCCTGAACACGAGCGCTCGCATCCGCCAGCATGTCGAGTGTGATCTCCGCATAGGGCCGCGACTTCAGATACCCCTCTATCACTATCTTTGTATCGCCCCTGGCCAGGGGCGCGGCGATGAGCAGTGCAGAGAGAAATTGCGAGCTGACGCCGCCATTCAGCCTGGCCGTGCCTCCTCGCATCTTTCCTCTGATCACCAATGGCGCTTTGCCGTTATTTCGAATGGAGAAGGCAGTAGCGCCCAGGTCCTCAAGAGAGCTCAAAAGCGGGCCGTTGGGCCTGGTGCGGATTGAGGCGTCTCCTGTGAGCACTGCTCCGTCAGTCAGGGCTGCCACCGCAGAGCAGAAGCGCAGCGTCGTGCCTGAGTTGAGGACGTTGATCACATCGTCAGGAGTCTGAGGCATGCTCGAGACGCCTTGGACCTTGACTTCGTCGTTCAAAGATATCTTCGCGCCGAATGCCTCGCAGGCTGAGATGGTCGCCTTTGTGTCTGCGGAGATGAGGGGCCGCTTCACTGTGCCCCCAGGCCCCAGAGCAGTTATCAGAATAGCGCGGTGTGTGTAGCTCTTGGATGGCGGGGCATAGACCTCGCCTGACAGAGAGGAGCGTTCGACTGACGCGATCATGATCTGAAGATGTTACTTTGGAGTATAAGAAATGTGCCATGAGATGACTTGACTGCGGGAGGCCCCCACTCCACTACCACGGTCGCCGTCCTTCATACGGCATTCGACGTAGTACGACACAAGTCGTATATATTAATTGCGGCCTTTTCATCGACTACAACGACAGCATTAAATGCACACAGCTCCAGCTGCATCTAAATGAACCAGACGGAGCCTACCAGAGGCGTTTCCTTGCTGATCGGAGACCCAAAAAAGGCCATTTGGACGCTCTCTGGACCCATGGTGGCAGCCATGATGCTTATGGCAGCATATAACCTTGTAAATGCTATCTGGGTCGCAGGCCTTGGGCCAGATGCCCTGGCAGCAGTTGGTTTTGTGATGCCCATTTACATGGTCATTGTGGGCCTGAGCAACGGCCTTGGGGCAGGCGTGTCTTCTTCGATCTCCCGAAAGATTGGAGCAGACGATAAAGCAGGCGCTGACAATGCGGCGATGCACGCCTTGCTTATCACGGTCATCATATCCTCGATATTGACGGGCGCTCTCATCTATCTCCTGGAGCCGCTGCTCGCTGCCATGGGAGCGGGGGCTGCCACCGGGCTTGCAGTTGAATATGGCAGGATCGTGTTCGCAGGGAGCATATTAATAGTCTTCACCAATGTCGCCTATGCAATTCTGAGGGGTGAGGGCGACGCAAAACGAACAATGTACGCCATGAGCGCGGGATCGCTGATCAATGCAGTTCTCGATCCGCTGCTGATCTACTATGCAGGCATGGGAGTCTCCGGGGCAGCATGGGGAACAATTATATCCCTTATTCTGGTGTCTGCAGTCCTGATTTACTGGCTGCGAATCAAGAGGGACACTTATGTATCGCTCTCACGAAGGACCTTCCACCCGGACAGGAATGTCGTTTGGGATATTCTCCGCGTTGGGCTTCCTGCCAGCGTGGAGTTCCTAATGTACTCAATTGACGGCATCATCATAAACAGCATGCTGGTTCATGTATCAGGGACAGATGCAGTGGCCGTTTATACTGCCGGATGGAGGATCATCGCGCTGGCCATAATCCCAATGATCGCGATTGGAACTGCAGAGATCTCTGTCGCTGGCGCTGCCTTTGGCGCCAGGCGCTATGGAAATCTGAGCGTCATCCACAATTACTCAACGCGCCTTGGGCTCATTATCGGAGGCGCTACAGCTGTCTTCACCTGGGCCTTTGCCCCGCAGATAACCATGATCTTCACCTACACACCCCAAAGCGCTCACCTGGCTGCAACGATGGTTGCATTTTTGCATGTCATGTGTCTATTTTATCCATTTGCCTCGCCTGGCATCATGTCAGCCTGCCTATTTCAGGGGACGGGCAGGGGAGGGACCTCGCTGATCATCAACATGCTAAGGGACCTGATCCTCATGACGCTGATGTCCTTCCTTCTGGGGATCGTTCTAGGCCTCGGCCAGGAGGGCATATGGTGGGGAATTGTCTTTGGCAACATCACTGGAAGCATCATCGGCTACTCTTGGGCAAGGCTTTATGCATCACGCATGAGATCTGCCGAGGTCTTTTGGAAGCACAGTATCGATGCTTGAGCGGCAGCCTGCACCTTTGAGCAACCAGGATCGCAATTGAAGCAGCAGAAAGTTCTTTACCTGAAAAGAGAATAGCTTTTCGTCAGTGAAGAATCAGAGCAACCACGCGGACCATGCAAACTCCCATTTTCGCCTGATATCCGACTTTGAACCTGCAGGATCCCAACCGGAGGCCATCAAACAGCTCATTTTGGGCTTCAAGGAAGGCAGAAGGTTCCAGACACTGCTCGGCGTCACCGGATCTGGCAAGACCTACACTGTGGCAAATGTCATAGAAAAAGTCCAGAAGCCGACGCTCGTCATCGCTCACAACAAGACCCTGGCAGCTCAGCTCTACAACGAGTTCAAAGGATTTTTTCCAGAGAACAGGGTGGAGTACTTCGTCTCCTATTATGATTACTATCAGCCGGAATCTTATCTGCCAGCAAAGGACCAGTATATCGAAAAAGACTCGCACATCAATCCCAAGATCGAGCAGATGAGGCTTGCCGCCACTGCATCTTTATCGTCGCGGAGCGATGTGATCGTTGTGGCATCAGTCTCCTGCATCTATGGCCTTGGCAACCCGGAGAACTTCCAGAATATGGGGTTTGAGCTGAAAGTTGGAGACAGGATAGAGAGGAGGGAGATCCAAAGAAGGCTCGTCGACATTCTTTACGAGAGGAACGACCTGGATCTCGCCCCGGGACGCTTCCGCGTAAAAGGAGATACCATCGACCTTGTTCCAGGGTACTTCAACGATATCATCCGCATTGAGCTGGATGGAGATAAGGTGGACAGGATCTTTGAGATAGACCGGCAGACAGCTCTTCGGAGAGAGGAGATGAACTACTTCTTCGTATACCCTGCGAGACACTATCTGATCCCTGAGGAGGAGCAGAAGGCTGCCATAAAGTCCATTGAGATTGAGCTGGAAGAGCGGCTGCCAGAGCTTGGCATGATCGAAGCCCACAGGCTGAAGCAGCGCACATTGCACGACCTTGAGATGATCCAGGAGACCGGCAGTTGCAAGGGCATCGAGAACTATTCCCGCCACTTCGACCACCGCCTGCCTGGAGAGCCTCCTTACTGCCTGCTGGACTACTTCCCGGACGACTTCCTCCTTGTCATCGACGAGAGCCACCAGACCCTTCCTCAGCTCAGGGCCATGTACCATGGAGACCTCTCCCGCAAGAAGAACCTCGTCGACTATGGCTTTCGCCTGCCTAGCAGCTATGACAACCGGCCACTGCGCTTTGAGGAGGTCGAGAGGTACATGAAGAATGTGATCTTCGTCTCGGCGACTCCCGGCGACTATGAGCTTGAACGCTCTGGGGCAGTTGTGGAGCAGATCATCAGGCCCACAGGACTGCTGGACCCTGAAATAGAGGTGCGGCCAGTAGAGGGGCAGGTAAGAGATGTGATGCAGGAGATTCGCGCTGTAGCCTCGAGAGGCGATCGGGCGCTTGTGACTACGCTGACCAAGCGTCTGGCAGAGGAGCTGACGGACTACTTAAGCCAGAACGATGTCAGAGCCCGCTATCTGCACTCGGAGATCCAGGCACTGGAGCGAACTGAGATCGTACGCGAGCTGCGGCTTGGCAAGTTCGATGTGCTTGTGGGCATCAACCTCCTGCGTGAGGGGCTGGACATCCCTGAAGTAGGCTTCATAGGAATCCTCGACGCTGACAAAGAAGGATTTTTGAGAGATGAGAGAAGCCTGATACAGACAATCGGCAGGGCCTCGAGAAATGCCAGCTCCAAGGTTGTTCTCTACGCAGATAACATGACAGGCTCCATCTGCAGGGCAGTGGAGAAGACAAAGCTCAGGCGCGCATTGCAGATGGCCTACAACCAGGAGCGCGGCATCGTCCCCAGGACCATCAAGAAGCCCATCAAAGAGAAGATGGTAGATATCACTGACACCAAGCATATTCCCAAGGCCGAGATTCCAAACGTCATCATCGAGCTGGAGGCTGAGATGAGAGCTGCGGCTGAGAGGCTGGAGTTTGAGAGAGCAATTCAGCTCAGAGATACGCTCAGGAAGCTGGAAAAGGAGGCTTGATGAAATGCCTTGTGCAGGTGGCCGCAGCATATTTAAACTGGACGAAGGATGGATGACATAGGGAGATGGGAATGAGACGATTGACACCGATCCTGTTCATATTATCAGCGATAATTATCCTTGCACACGGCAAGTCATCTCTCCAGATCGGCGGAGATGACGGCATATCATTGCTCAAAGATCTGGCAAACAATTCGACCATTAAGGTTGAGGTCAACAAGACATCGATCAATCTCACTCACGGTGTCGTGACGGTTCAATTGAGCGGCAATGACGGCACAGGGTTGTTGAAGAACCTGACGAACAGCTCTTTGAATGGCTCCAATAACACGACAGGCAACCTTTCCACGTGGGGGTCCAAGCCTCGCACACCGCCTGTTCCCCCGGCATATGATGAAAGGGCAGCTCAAACATATGCGGTCCTCAGACAGAATCATCTGGGAGCGCTTTAGGCCTAACCTCCCCGGCATTTAGGCACATGTGCTTGAGAAGATCCAGGATTTCACGCTGCCTCTTTGAACCTTGACTCCCATCATGCAGGGAATACATTCTACTGATAACCAGAATGCTTCGAATCGATATTGACAATAAAAATATATATAGTTCCATACTTAGGGATATGGAACAACGGGCCAGGGATTGGTTGGAAGGGGAGCGTTCCAAGGGAGTAAAGCGCTTGGAGATCGAGAACCGAGGGTCGAAGCATTACGTCTACGAATCAACAACTCATTGGGATAGCATTCTCAAAAAGCGCGTCAAGACCTCAAAATATAAAGAACTTGATCCGGAACGAGGTCTCATAGAGCCGCAAGGCATGAAAGAATATGATGATGAGCTGGTTCGGAATGTCACTGAATACGGAAACGCCATGCTTCTTCGTTTGGCGATGGAAGATCTCAAGCCGCTCCTGATCTCTGCTTTTCCAGACGGCAGGGATGCGATCTATGCTCTTTCCATGATTCGGGCCTGTGGCAATGTCCCGCTCAAGCGAAGCAAAGTTGTCTGGGAGAAGTTCTACAATCCAGATGCCATTTCCCCGAACATGAATCCTGGTGCAGTCTCCAAGTTGCTGCGCACAGTAGGTGTTGATCGAGATGTGCAGGATATAGTGTTCCAGGGCATTCTTGACCAGTCGAACTTCACAGCAAAGGGGCTCGTCAGTCGAGCCTCTTTGCTCTCTTGAAGGCATCCTCTACTGCATCGCGGATGATATAGCCGCCCTTGTGAAGTATTGTGTCTCCAAGCTCTGTGTCCCTCTCCATGGAGGCAGTGCATGGGTATGCGTGATGTGCCTCGGATATCCGCTCTCGAATGTCGGGCTGATCCGGCTCAAGGCCCAGCAGGCGTTTGGCCACAAACCATGTTGAGCCGCATGGTGCGCTGCGAATGACATTTGCCGCGACAATGTGGTCTTTGCCCTCCCGACTCTTTTGTACGACCACATCGATGAGAGGCTCTCCGATGCCCGCAGCCTCAAGAAAAGCTGAGATGTTGGGCTTGGCTGGATCGGGGCGCATGGCGCAGAAGGGCTTGGCAAAGGCAGCCTCCATCCCAAGCTCGGCTGCTTTATCTTCGAGCTGTCTTCGCTGTCCCTGCGGCAGTTCTTTGGGCCTTTCCGAGCAGCCTATGATGCCCTTCACGCCCGCCTCTTTTAGTTTGGAGAGCATGCCAAAGAGGATGTCCGGGTGGACATTGATGAGCATGGCAATGTCTGCCCGAGGTATGTCTCTTGGCAGCAAGGGCTCTACATCATCGATGAAATCGCCCAATGAGTCCGGATCCGGCATCTCCACCAGGGCCACGATGTTCTCGGCAAATCCAGAGCGGACATTGCGGCACTGGGTGCAGGCCTCGCCGCATGATATGCAAAAACCCGAGTAGTTGATGAGATTGCCTACAACACGCTGACCGAATTCGCCACTATAGAATACTACCAGTTTCAAGCCTTCACCACTCTATCAAGACGGAAATTGTGAAGCATTCGAGTTGCAACGCAGATAATGTTTGCGGGCTCTTCTGGCAGTCCACCTAACTAGCATTGAGGTGCATAGCATGACATTGGGTTGTCCGGCGAGAATGTGAACGGCTGCAAACGCCTATTGCTCAGGCTGCTGCAGGCTGATGCAGTGCACTGTACCAAGGCCATGCACCATCTCCCTGCAGTTGATCCCCACGACCTTCCTATCCAAGAAAGCCTCCTGAATGATCTTTTGCGCTGCTTTGTCGTTCTTGTGGCCAAACATGGGCACCAGGACCACATCGTTTCCGATGTAGAAGTTGGCATAGCTCGCCGGCAGTCGACGCTCCTTGCCCACGAACCCTGGCATTGGCAGCTTGATGACCTTCAGGGGACCTTTATCCTGATCAGTCTCCTGGCAGAGAAGCTCATAGTTCTCCTTCAGGACCTGGTAGTTCTCATCTTCTGGATCTTCCTCATATGCACAGAGCACCGTGTTGGGATTTACGAACCTTGCGACGTCGTCCACGTGGCCGTCTGTGTCGTCGCCTGCGATCCCCTTCTTCAGCCAGATGACCTTTCTGACGCCCAAATACTCCTTCAGATAAGCCTCGATCTCTTCTTTGCTCAAAGATGGATTTCTATTCTTGTTCAAGAGGCACTGCTCAGTGGTCAGGACCGTTCCACAGCCGTTCACATCGATTGAACCGCCCTCAAGCACTATGCCTGGCATGAAGCAATCCAGCAACAGATCATCGTTCATGAGGCAGGGGATCCTGGAGTCTGCCATCAGTTCCGGATACTTCTCGCCCCAGGCATTGAATATCCAATTGACCATGGCCAGCCTGCCCTTCCTCTCTTCCCGGTTGAGCACGAATGTGGGCCCATAGTCCCTGAACCAGACATCGGCATAGCTCATCTGGTGAAACTTGACTTTGGAGAGGTCTATCGCTGCGTCTCTCAGCATCTCAACTACCCGGCCGAGCATCAGCTCGTCCTTCACCAAGAGGTTTACAATTTCGCTCCTGTGGATGGCTTTGATTATGTCAACGTAAGCCCTCTCTACCTTCTCGATCTGCGGGAAGCTGTCCAGGTCGTAAGGCCAGGAGAGCCAAATGGCCTCATGCCTCTCCCACTCGGCAGGCATGTGATAGCCCAGTTGGCGTGGTGTATCCTCGAGCGATAGGCTCTTTCCCGTTGCCTTTTTGCCTGAGCCCAACCCTCTCGCCCCCTTCTCCTGCACCATCTCGATCAGGGGCCAGTAGGTGTCTGGACGCCGGTTGCAAAAGAAGCCCCAGCCCTCTCGCACGACCTCGTTCTGGGCCAGGTCGAGCTCTGCCACGAGAACCTCTTCCGCCTTATCGCTTGCTTTGGCCAGGATCCTGCCAAAGGAATCGCATACAAAAGAGCCTCCCCAAAAATTCTGGCCATCCTCCAGGCCGACGCGGTTGACAGCGGCAACGCACACACTGTTTGTGATTGCATGGCTGCGCTGGACAGTCACCCAGGCATCACGCCAGTCGCCCTCCTCAGGATTCTCCTCGCCCACAATCCAGCCGATGGCCGTGGGATAGAATATTATTTGCGCTCCTCGCAAAGCGACCACGCGGGCAGCTTCAGGGAACCACTGGTCGTAGCAGATGAGCACTGCGAGCCTGCCATAGCGGGTATCGTAAACCTGGAACTCATCGCCTGCTGCAAAATAGCTCTTCTCATAAAACATGGGATCGTGGGGGATGTGAACCTTTCGGTAGGTCTTTTGCAGGCTTCCGTCTGCATCGATGACTGCAACGGAATTGTAGTAGCCTGCCTCGTCCTTCTCGAAGACAGGCACTATCATCACTACATCATGTTTTTTTGCCATTTCTGAGAAGACAGCCGTCGACTCCCCGGGAATTGTCTCTGCAAGGCCGAACACATCCCTCATCTCCCACTGCGGGAAGTAGCGCATTCTATAAAGTTCCTGAAGGCAGATGATCTTGGCCCCTCTGGCAATGGCCTGCTCCACTTTTGAAACAGCCTTTCTAAGATTTTGATTGAGGTCCTCTGAAACAGAGGTCTGAATCAAGCCCACGGTTACCCTGTGCTCGTGCATGCTCTTTCCTAACCTAAGTTATGATCGCTGCTTGCTTAACTAGATAGCGGAATTTTCAGGACAGAGAGCCTCATCAAAGGAATATCCAGTATACTAGCACATTGAGGATGGTCAATGGCACGCCAACCCTGGCAAACTCCAGGAACGTGAGGGTCTCGCCGCTGCGCTCTGCATTCTGGATTATTATGATGTTGCTTGCTGCGCCCAAGATGAAGAGATTACCAGCTATGGTGCTTCCCGCGGCAAGTGCCATCAGGTCCCTGGCAGAAGGATGAACCAACATGGGCTGGCAGAGAGCCACGAAGGGCACATTCGAGATGAGCTGGCTTAAAAGAACGCTCAGTGCCAGGATGGTCGAGACTGACGCCAAATCCGCCTGGGATTTTGCCATAAATGCCTGAAAGACTCCAGAACTCCAGACGCTGTCCATAAGGATGAACATGCTGGCGAAGAATATCAGAGTGCACCAGTCGATCTTCTTTATGATCTCCCATCTTCTCGGGCTGAAGAGAAGTATGGGCAGAGCAGAAACAATGGCGATATATGTCAGGCCAACATCCTTTTCGACTCCAAAAAGGAGTGTAGTAATTTTTATAAATATTAATAATATGAGCAGAGCGAAGGATATCTTGGATAAGTGAGCCAGATTCGAATCTTCTATCTGTTCCTGGCAGATCTGCAGTGGCTTATTCTTGAACTGGCTCTTGTAGAAGAACTTGAGCAAGAGATATGCGAGCAGCAGATTGGCCACCGTCGGCAGCAGTAGGTATTGCGAGAAGATCAGAAAAGGATTGGTAAGATCTCCGTTGATGGCGATGAGGAGGTTTTGCGGATTTCCGATAGGGCTCACAGCGCTTCCCGTGGTCACGGCGAATGCCAGGGATAAGAGCAGCAGCTTTGGGGAGATCCCCTGCGTTCTGGCAAAGTAGATCATCAACGGGGTGCCGATGATGGCCAGTGTATCGTTCATGAGAAGGGCCGAGAGTGCGCCCATACCAAATAATATCAGGAGCAAAAGCTGATCCACGTTCCCTGCTCTGCGAAAGATGCAATAGGAGAGATGAAGTAGATAGCCGCTCTCCTGCATGGATTGGCCGACCACAAACATTCCTGCAAGAAATATCATGACATCCAGATTGATGGCCCGGGCTGCCTGTGCGAGCGAGATCTCTCCGGTGAATAGGACTGCGATGGCGCCTAGAAGCATGATCTGCCAGATCTGAAGGCTGAACTTGCCAACCTGCCTGATTGCTATCAGCAGCAGAACTGCAGATAAGACTAAAATGGATATATCGGCGTCTGGATGCATTATGTGGATGGTACTCCCAACTCTAGATCGGAACTCATATCAAGCAGCAAGGTCACTGTTTTTTTCGATCGTGGAGATATAGCTTTCTGTTGAATCTTGAATCATACATCTTTAATAGATAATCCTGACCGACATCCTTATAGCCTGTCATATTGACACATGCTATCACACGTCATTCTGCTCGCACAATTCCTTAGAGATGCGTGCAATCCAGCAAATGGGAGCAGCACTTCGAGTTGGTGATAAACATGCTCGGCATCGATGATCCGTGGATCTGGGGCGTTTATGTTCTTTGTATTTTAAGCGCGCTACTGTGTGTGATTTATGGCATAATCAACTGGAATCGAGGCGGAGAGCTTGAGGCTTTGGAGATCAAAGAGGAAGCCGCATGGGAGGCGGTTGAGGAAGAGATGCAGGAGAAAGAGCTGGGGTTGTGACAGAGATGAATCTTCTACTTCTCAATATCATCATTTTGATCTACCTTCTCTTCACCCTTTATCTTGGGTACAGAGGATGGAAGTCCACTAAAGACTCTGAAGGGTATCTCGTGGCTGGAAGGAAGACTCATCCGTATATAATGGCCATGAGCTACGGAGCTACCTTCATCAGCACCTCTGCCATAGTCGGCTTCGGAGGCACAGCAGGCCTCTTCGGAATGGGGCTTTTGTGGCTGACGTTCCTCAATATCTTTGTGGGGATCTTTCTGGCATTCGTAGTTTATGGAAAACGAACCAGAAAGATGGGACACAACCTGAATGCCATGACTTTTCCGGAGCTTCTGGGCAAGCGGTTTGACAGCAAGTTCGTCCAGTATTTCAGTGGCATCGTGATATTCTTAGGCATGCCGCTTTACGCATCTGTGGTTCTCATCGGAGCGGCAAGGTTCATGGAGACTACACTGGCCATCGACTTTGATGTGGCGCTGCTCATCTACTCTGTCATCATCGCTGCCTATGTGGTCTGGGGAGGGCTTCGTGGGGTCATGTACACCGACGCAATGCAAGGAACAATCATGTTCGTGGGGATGGCATTTCTTCTCCTCGTGACCTATGCTCATCTTGGAGGAATAACCTCTGCTCATCAGGCTCTCACTGGCATGACACACCTGGTTCCGGCAAAACTGGCGGCTCAGGGGCACATGGGATGGACATCCATGCCAATCATGGGAAGCTCATGGTGGTGGACTTTGGTTTCGACTATTGTCATGGGCGTTGGAATAGGAGTTTTGGCCATGCCCCAGCTCGTGGTGCGGTTTATGACGGTCAAGTCGAACAGGGAGCTGAACAGGGGTGTTCTGATCGGAGGAGTATTTATTCTCATGATGACGGGCGTCGCATTTGTGGTAGGTGCGCTGTCCAATGTCTACTTCTATCAAACTCAGGGCAACATCTCAATCAACATTGCCAAGGGGAACGCCGATAGCATCATCCCAGTTTACATAAATGCCGCAATGCCCGAATGGTTCGTCTATCTATTCATGCTCACGCTGCTGGCAGCAGCCATGTCCACTTCTAGCTCTCAGTTCCATGCCCAAGGAAGCGCTATTGGCAGGGACATCTATGAGACGCTTACTCAGAAAAAAGGCGGCGGATCGATACTGATAACCAGGATAGGAATACTGGTTGCCGTCTTGATCGCAGTCACCTTGGGGTATATCCTTCCTGAAAACATAATTGCCCGAGGCACAGCCATATTCTTTGGGCTGTGTGCTGCAGCCTTCCTTCCCATGTACACCTGTGCACTCTACTGGAGAGGTGCAACCAGATTTGGAGCTATTGCTGGCATGATCACAGGAACTCTCGTGACTGTCTTCTGGTATATGTTCATTCACAAAGCAGAGGCAGCACCACTGGGAATATGCAAGATGCTCTTTGGCAGAGATGTTCTAATCGCACAGATGCCTTGGCCTGTAGTCGATCCAATAGTAGTAGCTCTGCCACTGGCATTTCTGGTCACTGTGGCCGCAAGCCTGGTGACGAAAAAATTAAATTATCGACACCTTGAGGACTGCTTCAGGGGATTGAGATAATATTTTTTTTCTCACAAGTATTCATGCGTCTTTCGGTTAAGCCCACCATTCCTCAGCAAATCGCCTTCTGTTCACATGCGGGTCGAGTGCCTCACTTAAGCAAATTTCAAATGAAGTCAGTAGGAATATGCTCACTTCGAGATAAGACAGAACGGCATTCAGTATAGATGTATAATGAGATGACACCAATTGAACAGGGAGAGTATCTAAATCAAGCCTTAACCGATGACCGATGGCGAGATTTCTGAGGTTCCAAAAAAAGGTCATGGACCTTGAGAAGAGGCTTGGAACGCATGTATTCCCCACTGAATGAGAGTTAAGGCTTCTAAAAGACGTCATCAATCTATCGATCAACTCAGCTTGTTTGCTAGATTCAATCCAAGGCTCCATTTCTGTCTTCAGGCATATCTGCCAAAGGCCGCCCAGATAACGAGTATGAAGGCTAATGAGAGATAGACTATGCCATGCTCTCCGGGCCAACTGGATTTTTCATTGGTTCTAGGAGCTTGAGACGGCACCACGGGGCTGATGTTGGCCTTCTTGTCAGCTTGCACTTTGATTGCGATCTCGGGCGTCGATGCGCTGTATGTGTCTCCTCGCACACTGCGGTAGTCTATCTCACTTGCAGGAAGCCTGATCTCTCCTAGCCTCATTACGCGAATGCTATATTCTATGTCCCTGCCCTCACCTGGATTGATCATAAATGTGCCTCGAGGGCTGCCTCCGACAAGCTCAGCATCGCTGGGGATTGTCTCTTGAAAAGATACCCTAGCCTTTCTATTTCCCGAGTTTGTCAGATTCAGCAGGATCTTAACCTCTTTTCCTGGGGCGACCTTCGTGGCGCTGATGGCCCTCCTCGCTTCGATGAACGGGCCAGATACGTCCACCACAGGGCTTTCGGAGAAGACCTTGTATTTCTTGCTCCCCAGGACGAAGCTGGCCTCTGCGGACGGCATGACCAGGCCTTCTCCAGGCTTCTTCGCAAAAACCTTGTAGCTTACTGCCTTCGTCTCATCAGGGGTGAGGTTGAATTTCCAGATTAAAGATGAGTCGGTCTGGAAGTCCTGTCCAACAGAATCTGTGAGGGTCACGCACAAAGTCCTGTTGCCACGGTTCCATAGCGTGTCTACAACGAAATACCCTTTCCCAAAATCCTGGGAGGGATCTACTTGTTTATGCAGCTGAAGAGAGCCTGCCACCTGAAACGATGTGCCTCCCCATGCCTCATACATTCGTCCCTCAGGATCGTTGTACCACGCATGAACCTTTAACTGAAACTCCATTGGCAGCGGAAGATATGGCGCATTGAGATTCAATTTAATTGGATCGATTCTGCTTGTATGCTTATCCTCGTCCCAACTCCGTCCCGCTTCGAGCGTCGATCTGTTCCATTTAGCATCGACCAGGGAGGGATCCGAGGTCAGTGATATCTTCATGCCCTCGACTGCCACTATGCCGCTGTTCTCGATCTCCAGCTCAAGCCGGATCTTATCGCCGCCTTGATAGACGTCTTTGTCGGATGAGAGAAGAAGCGATACCTCAGGAGCTGCCGGAAGTTGCATTGTAAGGTCCGCATACGGTTCGTCCTCTTGGTCGTCCTTGACGACCTTTTGTGCTGTCACCTTTATCGAATCGTTCAGCGAGAACGATTCACCTGCCATAAGGGCGCGAATTGCCAAGGTGACGTTGTCCTTTTGCAGCTCCACCAGAGCTTGCGATGTTCTGGATTCCTCTGGGGAGAAATCAACAAGGACTAGCTTGTAGTCTCCTAAAATCATCGCCTCACCCCAGTGAAGCTCAGCTCCAATCCCTTCGTCCCAGACCACTGCCTGCACGACAGAGGAGAAAAGCAGCAGAATCGCTAAAAGCTTGAACATGCTAATGCCTGAAGATCAGATAAACCGCTAAGATCACAAGTCCGACGTATACATAAAGGCCGATGCTGTCATCCATCATTGTGCTGGAAAAGGCATTTGTTCTCTTGGAGGTGGATTCGGATGAGCTGAGATAAGCTCGCCTGCTGGTGTATGCAGCATCAGGCTCAATGCTTGGAGCTGTCTGTGCGATGGCTTCTGAAGATGTCTCATTTGTGGTATTGGTAATTGATGCTCCATTTTCAGATGTGGGCTCTTTAACCTCATCTTTCTCATCATAACTGCCAGAATATTTAGAAGATTGCGTGGTGCTCTCGACTGCATCAAAAGAAATACCTGCAGGAACATAAAATACCACAGCATCGTCTTTGCTGACCACTACCTTCTTTTTCTTTACATACTCTATCTTGGTATCCTTGTCCCGCCACCTTACAGATATATTGTGCACGCCTTCTTCGAGTGAGAGAGTTCCCATATCCGATGTACTCTCGCCGCTGATCTCTTTATTTTTTTCAAAATTGTCGTCCACGTAGAGATAAGCCACCAAATCTTTTGTGTTCTCATTGGTGAGTTTAACTGCCAGATCGAACTTCTCAGGCTCGTCATTTAGGGTAGTGTAAAGGTTTACAGATGTCTCCTCATGAACATCTTTAGTATCCTCCGACTCGAAGGACTTCTTGACATCCTCATCCCACCATGTTATCTTGAATCTGTGGATGCCTTTGGACAGGGAATAACCGTCAAACTTGGCCTCCGAGTCGGATGAGACAGACTTTGTCTCTTTCAGCTCAGAATCGATGAACAAAGAGACATCAAGGCTATCGTCGTCCTTGTTCGTCACATAAACATGGACATCATAAGGGCCATCAAAAGAGCTGTTATCGGAGATATTGGACGCGTCAACCTCGGTGGACGCATTATCCTCGGCACTGCTAATCGCCGAGACCAGGATCGAAGATAGGAGGAGAGTCACAACAATTATGATTTTATTTGCTCTGGTGCAGAACTGTCTCCTGCGCATAGATCGATATATTGATGATGGTGCTTTAAATAACATATGGTACAGAATAAATAGCATCTAATGTTATTAATTTTAACAACTATACATTTTAATATTTAAATTTTAATTAGCTAAACGAAAAGATTATCTAAGATCATGCAGATGAGGGTCAGAGAGGATGATGTCGTGACCGATGTGGCGGTCCAGCTTCTGATAATAGAGGGCATACCATTATTGGGTTTAGTTTATTATCTCTGGCATAAGAGGAAGATGTACTTATTGGAGAGGGGCGTCCCGGAGAAGGACGATTCAGTGGCCAGGCACGAGCGTAGGATCGTCAATGGAATCTTCCTAGCACTGGCTGGGGTTTTCATGATCTTAACGCCCAAGATCGCTGCGCTCGCAGGAATTGAAGCGCAACTTACATTTGAGCTTCTACTCGCAAGCCTAATAGTGTTTTGCGCTGGAGTCGCTCTATTGATTGGAAGCGGTTTGCTGAGGTATAAAGCAATGCGCCAATATGATAAGGACTACCTCGCAGGATTAAAATGAATCCAATAGATGGCGATCTCTCATGGCATCGATGGTTACGTCGCAACTCTATTAACTATGAAGAGTGAACGATGCTCGCCGTTCCAGATCGAATCTGCGGGAATTTACTCTGATTTCGTCCTAAAAATACAAAAGTTTATTACTACGTAATACCTTATGAGTTCATCGATATGGAACAAGATCTCATGAGAATCGGGGTTTCTCTGCCTGAGAAGCTTTTGAACAAGTTCGACGAGATAATCCTCCAGAGGGGGTACTCGTCCCGTTCAGAAGGCATACGTGATGCCATTAGAAATTACATTGTCAACTACGAGTGGATGAGCGATGTTCAGGGTGAGCGGGTGGGAGTTATAACCATAGTATATTCGCACACTCAAAGAGGCCTGGAGGATAACCTCACTGAGATTCAGCACGAATTCATAGGAATAATCCAGTCCAGCCTGCATGTTCATCTGGATCATGATAACTGTTTGGAGGTAGTTGTGCTGAGAGGCGAAGGTCAGGATGTGAGAAAGGCAGCAGAGAACATGATGGCCCTAAAAGGCGTAAAGCACGTCAAGCTTACTACGACATCCCTTGGAAAGGAGCTATAGCAATCGTGTGGTGTTAGCTCATTTAAGGCCTCTCCGGGCAAAGATTTATTTCATTTGAGTGAGAGAAAGTTTCTTTTGTGGTTTGTATGGCTGGAACACTCTATGAGAGGCTGGGAGGCTACAGCGTCATCGCAGCCGTTGTTGATGGCCTGATGGCAAGAATTGCAGAGGACAAGCGTCTGGCAAAGTACTTTGCCGGCCATGGCGACAATTCAAAGAAGCGACTTCGTCAGATGCTTGTGGAGATGATCTGTCAGCTCACAAGAGGGCCTTGTTTTTACCTTGGTCGTGACATGTCGACTGTGCATAAAGGATTGGGGATCAACGGATCCGAATGGCAGGTGTTTATCACTCATCTCATCGGCGAGTTGGACTCCTTTGCGGTGCCTGACGAAGAACAGAAGGATCTGCTCAAGCTGCTAAACAGCATCAAGAACGATATCGTAGAGGCGCCTTGATATCTATTCTTGATGCTGTCCAGTCGCGATCGCCACCAGATCTACAAGATCTATCACACTACTACCTGCTCCTGCATCCCTCAGGTTGCGGATGCATAGTGGACAGGATGTGACGATCCAGTTCACCCCCTCTGGAACATCCTTCAGCCTCCTCCTGGCCATCTTCAAGGAGAGGTCTCTGTATCCAGATCGAACGCCACCACCTCCACCGCAGCAACGGGCATTCTGGCGGTTGTCCTTCATCTCAGCGAGCTTGCAGACTGCCTCGATCACCTGGCGCGGCTGCTCATAGATCTTATTATGCCTTCCAAGATGGCAGGGATCATGATAGGTTACAGTGAGGTCGAGGCGTTTGAGGTTCAGCTCGGATATGTGCTCTGCAAGGAACTCCGGAACGCTCACCACCCGAAAGCCTGCAGGATAGTTATTCTTGAGGGTTGTATAGCATCCTGCACAGCCTGTGATGATGGTCCTGGCCCCAATCTGCTTCATCTGCCTGACATTGGCATTCACGAGCTTTCTGGCATCAAAGCCCATGCGCAAAAGGGGCGAGCCGCAGCACTTCTCTTCTGGCAGAAGGGTCACGCCAAAGCATCTCAAGAGATCATAGGTGCGCGCGGCCGTCTCAGTATAGCGGTATGAGTTCATACAGCCCACAAAATAGACGAAGTCCGAACTTTCCTTCAGACGGCTGCGTCCCCGCAGCCAGGCAGCTCTCTCCTTCTGCTCTCCAAAGGTGTTACCGCTGTTGAAGATGTATCTGCTAAGCCTCTCTTGTGCTTCAGTCATTATCCCTTGGGAGACAAGATGTCTTCTGGCGCTCTCTATCAGATCGGGCACATCTGCGCCAGCCGGGCAGTTATCAGTGCAAATCCCGCAGGTGGTGCATGAGTTCAGGCTGTCCAGCACATCTGCATCGGCCTTGAGGCCGTCTGCAAGGCCCCTCATCACCATGATACGTCCCCTTGTGTTTGCCGACTCCCAGCCCAGCTCCTCAAAGGCTGGACAGACTGAGCGGCAATTTCCACAGCGAACACATCGATTGATAGCTTTAAGATCCAGAATCATATCGATTGATTCCATCAAGTCTCTTGCTACAGGCCCAGCTTTCCAGGGTTCAGAATGCCATTGGGGTCAAGTGCCTTTTTAATGGATCTCATCACTTGAAGAGCATCTTGTCCCACCTGCTCTGGCATGTACTGAGCTCTAGCCAGGCCTATTCCGTGCTCAGTGCTGACAGTTCCACCCAGCTGCAGGGCCACTTTATGAATCCTGTCCGCGGCGATCCTGAGCCTTTCCCATTGATCCTCGTTCATGACATCGATGAAGAGCGCAACATGCAGGTTTCCATCTCCGATGTGACCATATTTCATTGCAGGGATGTCCAGCTTTGCTGTGATATGCTGCACCCTCTTGATCAAATCTGGGATCTGGCTCATAGGCACGCCCACATCCTCGCCCATGTAGATGCGCGTTTTGGCAGGATCGATCTTGGCTACTGCAGCACCAACAAGCCGCCTGGCAGCCCAGATGGCATCCATCTCCTGCTGGCTGGTGGCCACTCTCACGTCCAATGCCATGGGGCTGCAGATCTCGGCGATGTGCAAAGCCTCTTTTACAGTCGAATTCTCATGACCGTCCACCTCGAATAGTATCAGATCTCCGTCATCAGGAATGGCAAGCTTGGGATCACAGCGCCTCAGGACCTGACAGGTCGTCTTGTCAAGGATCTCACAGGCTGAAGGCGTGATTCCACATGAGAATACCTTTAAGACCGCCTGGACTGCGACCACAGCATCCTCGAAGCAGGCCAGGACAAGCCTTCTGGACCTGGGAAGAGGGACGATCTTCAATCCTGCACGAGTGATGACTCCAAGAGTGCCCTCCGACCCAGTGAAGAGCCGAGTGAGATCGTATCCGACTGCGGACTTGAGCGCCTTCGAGCCTGTGTGTATCACCCGACCGTCAGCGAGCACAACCTCGAGATCGAGGACGTAGCTGCGCGTCGTCCCGTATTTGACGCAGCGCATTCCACTGCTGTTATGGGATATCATTCCCCCAATAGTGCACACAGCCGAGCTGCCAGGATCCGGTGGGAAGAAGAATCCATAAGGCTTCAGGGCCAAATTGAGCCTCTCCTGGACCACGCCCGGCTCGACGATGGCCTGCAGGTTCGCGATATCGATATCAATGATCCTGTCCATGCCGGACATGTCCAGGACGAGGCCCCCTTTTACAGGCGAAGCGCCGCCTGAAAGGCCAGTGCCAGCACCTCTCGGAGTCACAGGGATCAGATGCTTACTGCACAGTCTGATGATGCGAGAGACCTCGTTTGTGCTCTTTGGCCTCACCACAAAGTCAGGAAGTCCTTCAATTTGTGATGCATCAGCTGCATAGCAGCGCCTCTCAACGATGGAAGAGGATGCGCGGCTGCCGACGATCTCTAATAGATCCTCAAGTATACCAGACATGTTCCTCTGACTTTTTATCAATTCAATCGACGACACATCGATATAAGCATTGCCTGATGCAGATAGAAAAGCTAAAAGCTGATGCAAGATGAGACTCCCCCGAGATGATTGTGATGAAGTGCACACTGCCTATTGCCTTAGCGATCATGCTTCTTCTGGCGGCATTCCCGGCCAGCGGAGAGATGACGGACTACCAGAAGGGCGTTGCCAATGGTCTGAAGATAGGACTGTTTATGGGAGAATACTATGGGCGGGGCCAGTACGTATCGGACTATGCAGGGCAGTATAACACTTACCTGGATCAGTATTATCAGTTCCTTTGGGCGTCATTTGGCAATAACCAGTCCCTCATAAATGAGTTCATGCGCTCGCCGATCTCAGTCAAAACTAATCCGATATCCAGCAGCGGAGTTCTGTATCCTGATGCGAGTGGTAGAATTTATGGTTACCCGGCTGCTGATTACTACACATGGATTGGAGCTGTTCCTGGGACGAAACCACAAAATCCTAGCGACTCTTTGCCTGGAGTCTAGGCTAAAAGAGGACCGAAAGCCCATGGAAAGAAATGGCTGCAGTATGGGCAACAGAGAACTGATGCTCTTCATAACCATAGCGCTCTTCATTTTGGCATCTTACTTTATTTGGCCGCTGCTCGACGGCCTTGTCCTGGGATTGGTCTTCGCATACGTCGGACGCCCTGTCAGAGATCTATTTGGAAAAAATCGACAGGCAGGCGCTCTTGCAGCGATCGTCTGCATAGTCGTCCCTCTTTCGGCGATCTTTGCCCTTGGACTTGTCGAAGCCGTGAGCCAGATAAAGTGGCTGGAGAGTCACCAAAGGTATATAATCGCCACCATCTACGAGCTCATCTCCCATGTCCACATTCCGCAGGCAATATTCGACGAGCTCTCCAGAGGCATGACGAACCTGATGGAGATAGGATTGCATCTCATTGCCGGCCTGCCTGTGTTCAGCCTTGGCACTGCGATATCCCTTGGAATAGTGAACTTTTTGATATCCCTTTGCGTCTGTTATTTTCTTCTGCTGGACGGGGCTCATCTGAAGAATGCTGTGATGGATGCTCTGAACTTGGGTGGCAGAGACTTAGAGCAAAGATGCCTGGCCAGAATAGACGGCATTCTTCTTGGCATTTACACGGGAAGCATCTATACCGCAATAGCTGGCGGCATTACATCGGTGCTCATCTTTTACATATTTGGAGTTCCCAGGCCCTTCGCCATGGCGTGCATCGTCTTCTTAGCGGGAATGGTGCCCTTCCTGACCTGGCTTGTCTTCATTCCCACAGCCATCGAAAGATACATCGAGTTTGGGCTTGCGGACGCACTGCTCTTCTTTTTGGTAGCCTCGATAATGGTCCACGTAGCTGAGCTTGTCATCAGGCCGTACATAGTCTCTGCAAGATCATCCATTCACCCGTTGCTTGTGTTGCTTGCGTTTCTCGGGGGCGGCATAGTGGCCGGAATTAGCGGTTTTTTCCTGGCACCTGCCATGGTTGGAGTGGTGACGGGAATATACCAGGCGATTCAAGGAGAGCAAAAAGAGGAGACGAAGCAAGAGGATGATACAAGTCGGTTAAACCGATAAATGTAAGACGAGGCACTCTCCATTCGCCGATAGACGTAATACCGAAAACTATATATTCGTTGATCGTAGTAGTATTGTTTGGCAAAAGTCAAAGTCTCTTTTCTCCCTCCTACACCAAAGACTTTTGCCTCCCTCCTTATACCCCCAACGCTTTGAAAAATCGTAAATATCATGCCGCTCCATAATTGGCCTTGAATGTGGGACTTGGGCAGGCTTTCCACAGTGGCCGAACTGATACGAGATCATATCTACCTCGAGAGCATCGAAGAGTATTGCGAAAAGACGGGAGTTCGCAAAGAGGACTTCGTCCCAATAGAGCCTCAAGAATTCGATGGCGAGATCTTTGCGGTCGACGGCTCCAACGCTGCAGTCTGCAATTGGTCTGTAGCAAACCTCAACCTGATACGAGCAGGCTTTGCAGTCTACCGAGGACGTGAATGGCAGAGAACGACGATCACCTACGATGATGTGTTCCTTGCGGACCCGAGGATTTGTGAAGATCTGTTCGATCCGTATCTGAGGAGGTTCTTCGGGCTGAAGGGAATCGATCTCAAGGAGTCAGATCTGGACCGGCTATCCACATACTTTCGGGAGCTTCAGGAGTACATCGCTCTGAATGAGGCAATTGCCGAGGCCCGCTCCGGCGATATCATCCTCTATGATGGAGGATTCGACGTCTTCGAGCCCTTGCGAAGCGTTCTGACGGTGATCTTCAAAAGAGCAGAGGACAAAGACGTCGATCTGCTGGCAGTCAGCAAGTCCAGTGCTCTGTTCTGGGGAGAGGGGCTCACACTGCCCTTTTTGCAGCACACTAGCTATGCAGGCGGCCTCTTTGTTCCTGGCATCCCATGGTATCTGGACCTGAAGGATAAAAAGGTGGAGCATGGCCAGGGCAGGTGGGATGGCGAGACCTACATCGCTCGCTTCGCAGGCGGCTCAGAGCGGGCCTTTCGCGTGGACGCGCCATCTTACGTAAGAGAGAGAATCGGCTCTGCGCTTGGAAAGCTGGTCGCACACTCTTGCTCATCAGAGTGCCTGGGCTATCCACACGCCCTTTTCAGAGCACACAGGGACGTGAGGATCGGCGGCCAGGAATGCGACCTTCTGCGGCTCAGGTTGATGGAGATGCTCGGAGATATGGGAATGAGCCAGCCTCAGGTGAGGATGCTGATGCAGGATTTCCACGATGTGCTGGATATGCGGCCGCAACTTTAATGTGCGAGGGTATTTTGGTGCAAGAGGCAGATTTATCCGCATTTAGGGCGAAGCTCGGGTCTGAGGTTGAACAGGCTTTGCCCGATAAAAAGGTGATAAGAAAGGAGGATACGACCTACAGGATCATCTCCAAGAGCGTGACTGAGTATCAGTTCATAGTTCCCTTTGACCTGCCTGATGAGGAACGCGTGGAGGTCGGGCAGATCTTCTCCATCAAAGATCATGACGAGGCGCGTGGAAGGAGGCTCACCTTTCTGGCGAGGGTCCTGGACATTCAGCATGGGTCCAACTACGAAGGAAACTGGGACACCACCATGAAAGGGACCCAGTTCTTCGACAAGGAGCAGATATTCAACCGCGTTTTCGCTGAGCCACTTGGCTGCGTCAATAGCGATGGATCCTTTAGCAAATCCAGGACAATTCCCACCAAATTCTCAAAGGTCTCAAGAGCTGAGAGATCAGAGTTCAAGTTTTTAAAGCAGGTCATGGGTGATATCGAGATCGGATATCTACGCAATGGCTCACGCCTGGTGGAAGAGATTACTGTAGCATTGCACAGCGACACCATTGACCACCACATGGGCGTCTTCGCAACTACGGGCATGGGCAAATCCAACTTCATGAAGGTCTTTGCGGCATCATGCATGCGACTTGCTGCTCGTGGCGAGTCCAAGTTTGGGCTTCTCATCGTCGATCCTCACGGAGAATACCTGAAAGGCAAGGGATCGATAAAAGGGCTGATGCATCTCAAGAGATATCGAGATGGTCTGGCATGTTATTCCACAGATCAGAAGAATTCCAAAGATCCTTATGTGGAGGAGCTTGCCATCTCCAAGGGCGAGGTCAGGCCGGAGGACGTCGCCCTTCTTTACGAGTGGTCGCCCCCGCAAAGGGAGGCCCTGGATGCCATCTCCAGGATCTTCGACGATGGCAATTGGCTGGAGGAGATTCAGAGGCCTGACGGCCTTGAAAGGATGATGCAGGAGAAATTCAAGGACAGCACAGTCAATGTCCTGGTGCGAAGGATCAAGAACATCCTTGAGAAGAACAAGTACATCCAGGGGAGATCCAGCCTCGCCAATATGCTGGCCAACCTGCAGAGCGGAAAGGTCGTTTTGGTTGACATACCAAGGATGAGCGACAGATCAGAGCTCTTCTTGCTTTCAGTCATCTCGCGCTACATCATGGAAGAGTACAAAAAAGATGAACGCGAAGGGCGCAAGAACTGTCTCATCACCATCGAGGAGGCTCAGAGAGTCTTGGGAGCAGGCAGCAACACCTCTCGCTTTGAGACAATCGCTCGTGAGGGACGAAAGTTCGGGGTGGGACTGTGCGCCATCACCCAGCAGCCCAAGCTCATAGACAAGCAGCTCCTATCCCAGTTCAACACTCTGGTGATCATGGGCCTGGGAGACAGAAACGATCGCATTCAGCTTGAAGAGTCTGCCAAGCAGGACCTCTCAACGCTGGACATAGAGATCCAGACATTGGAGAAGGGCGAGGCAATCGTTTCGACATTGAATATACCCTTCCCTGTGCCAGCTAGAATTCACCGCTTTGAGGACTACCTACGCCGTCTGGAAAAGGATGATGCAAATGAGGCTCTGATCAGCAGGGGAGGCTTCAGGCCATTCCTTGAGTGAGGTGTGTAGTTCTTGAAGATAGTTCATCTGGCGGATTCACATCTTGGATTTTCCAGCTACAGCCGTCTGGATCAG
>JGI11944J13513_1000414_pt1 | contig 43338 bp, 49 predicted proteins | sample TerdegcoTASludge_FD_13513 | JGI IMG/M metagenome (IMG submission 13513) | reverse complement strand
CTCGGAAAGGGGAATTCCCGCCGCAATCCTGTCCTTTGTGGCGGCGACTATCGTATCCATCACCCGCTCGTCGACGAGCGGGACAGCCCGGGTATAGAGGTGGGAGGAGAGTGCCCTCTCGACCTCGGGCAGGCCCTGCTGGAACTTTTTCCCCTGTTCGTACCGGGCAGGCAGGTTCTCGAGGAGGAGCATGTCGAGGTTCTCCATCAGGTATCGCCGGAGCAGGAGGTGGGGGATGCCAAGGTCGGCTGCAATCTCGCGGACCATCCGGTCGTGGCGCCTGCTCTCGAGGATGGCGTACTTCAATGCTGTCAGGTCTTTTTCATAGAGAGCCTCTTTCATACCAGTCCTCCCAGCCGTGCGAGGCCGTAAACAAGGAAGAGGAGCACGGCAGCCCAGAGTGCTGCCTTCTCCCAGCGGTCCAGTATAATCCTGTCGCGGAACCAGTACATCGCCACAGCTGCTGCAAGGGCGGCCCCGGTGAGAAACCCCTCCAGCCAGAGGGAAGGACGGTTCCATACCTGGACGGCTATGACCAGGATATAGATCAGGAATGCTGCCACCAAAACAACTCGTATCATGGCATCACCACCAGGATGCTGACGTAGGCGAGCATCAGGCCTGCAATGATCGTCTGGACTGTCACGCTGTCGTACGGCGAGAGCATGGGGCAGAGTGCACACGCAAATGAGAGCGACACAGTGAGGACCAGCATGCCGAGGAGCAGGAGGAGAAACGGCAAAGACCCCACGAAGACCAGCAGGAACGTGGTGAGCAGGACGTACGTCTTTAACCCGTTGCAGACCTCGAGGCCTGCCCGCCAGACACCGAAGTGCTCGGTCTTGTACCCGCTGACCAGTTCCTTGCTCTCGACGATGGAGAACGGGCCAAAAGGCATCTTGGAGAGGACGACGAGGTACATTGCCAGGCCGGCGAGGGGCACCGTGAGGAGGAGCGGCCCATGCACCTCCTGGTACGCGACGATGTCTGATATCATGAGGGAACGGGTGAAGAGTCCAATCGCCGCCACACTCACGAAGAGGGGGATCTCGGACGCGGCCGAGATGACAGACCGGACTCCGCCGAACTTCCCGTAGGGTGACCCGGATGAGAGCCCAAACCCGTGTTCCACGATCTTGTGGAGCATGTAGACGGCAAAGATGATGAGGAGGCTCCCACCCGAGAGGACGACGAAAAGCGCGGCTGTCCATATTCCGATCGCGACCAGGACCACCCCGACGAAGAGGGCAGCACTCGCAGTCGCAGGGACCCACGTCGTCTTGAAGGAGAACTTGAGCATGTGCAGGATCTCCTGCCAGACGGGGGGCCCCGGTCTCCTCTGGATGCGTGCAATGACCTTCCGGTGGATACCCAGCAGGAGGAGCCCGAAGACCGTCCCGAAGAGGAGCTCGCCAATCATTGCTAGTACCCCACGAACGGTATGTCCGGGTCTCCTTCCCGGGCCATCCAGTACAGGTACAGTCCCAGGACGAAGGCCGGGAACGCGATGACCCAGGCTGCGGCATCTGCATGGGGTGGCAGCACCCCCGCGAGGGTAAGGAGGGTTGCAGCGATCCCTGCCAGGGCAGATACCACTGCCACGGCGAGTGCCTGGGACTTCTTCACATGAGGCGTCATAGGAGGAGGACCACCTCCGTGACCCGGAGGAATATCAGGAGGGACGAGAGCGAGCACATGATCACGTACGGAGCGCCGGGTGCCCGGAACATCTCTGCCTTTGCCGCGTAGAAAGGTGCCATGCCCTCTCCCATCACCCCGAGGACAAGGAGGGCACGGGCGATCAGTGGAACGGCCGGGGCCGCTGGAGACGCCAGTTCGAGCATCGAGAGGGTCCCGGTCGTTGCGGCAACAATGGCAGCGGCAGAAAAGAGGGGAACAGTTCCCGCGAGGGCGACGAGGCCGTACTGGTAGGCGGCGTCCTGGACGTGGTAAGTCCTGACCGCGGCGACGATACCGACGTTGCAGATCCCGACGAGCGAGACGAAGAGGGTGAAATCGAAGACGTCTCCCGTGACCATTGCGCCCATGCACGCCAAACCGCAGGCAATTGCCATGAACCTGCGGAACCGGAGCTCCGGGAGGGAGATCTCCTTGGCAAAGAAGGCATCCGCCCCGAACGCGATGTCGATCTGCCATTCCGGGCGGCTGACGATCACGAAAACCGAGAAGACAAGCGCCAGGAGGAACAGCGTGAGCGTGAAGGGGGAGAAATATGCCACGATGTCCCCGAACTCGAGGAAGAAGAGGGGAACGCCGCCGATCTCGTTCATTCCGCCTCACCCCACATGACTCCCACGAGCGAAATTTTCGTGATAACCTTGAGGAGGATGCCGACCGCAGCTCCCATCAGCGCCAGGAACCAGAACGCCGGCGCGAACATGAAGACGAAGAACGCTGCGACCCAGAGTGCCCAGGAGATCCCGCTCGCGAGTTCCAGCACGTGGAAGTCGCCGAGGAACCTGTGGCTCATGAAGTAGAAGACGAGGCCGAGGGCAGCGATCCCCCCGCCCGTGAACCCCGAGAGGACGATCCCGTAGACGACGAGGAAACCGGGGATGATCACGGTTGCAGGGGACTTTTGCACGACCTCGATGTTGAGCCCCCTTGGGGGAACACCTGCGAGCCCCTCCTTGGCGATGTAAAGCTGCGAGAGGGCGAGGAGCTCGGCGATACCGACGACAAGTCCCGGCAGGATGAGTGCCTCGGCAAGGTCGGTCCCGAGGAGTGCGATGACGGCGATCGAGGCGCCCTCCACGAGATCGACGAGGAGGAGCTTGTGCAGGTCATCGCGTTCCCGTGCAAGTGCCATGAATCCAACAAGGGCAGCGAGGAAGACGACGAGGAGACCGAATGAGTACTCATTCCATGCCATCTCCTAGTCCTCCCGCCTGTGGAATATGTAGGCAGCGATGGCAAACGAGATGAAGAGGATTGTCGGTTCGACCACAGTGTCAAGCCCCCGCGTGTTGTAGAGGATTTCGTCGAGGATGCCGCCCGGGTGTGCAACAATCGTCGTGCCCATGTACATCGTGGTCCGGGAAAGGAAGAGCGAGAAGGGGGTGAGGTATGCAGTCACGTAGCCTGCCGTTGGCGAATTTTGCGGGTACTGGAGCCTGATGTCAGCCTGCGTGAACGGCGGGCCGCCCCTGTCATAGGGGTTCAGTGTGCTGCCCGGGACGATCTGCTTGGGATAGAGCTGGTCCTCGAAATAGGGGAGGGGAAGGGAGAGGAGTGCAATAACAGCGAGGATTGCACATGCCCCGGCAAAGAGGGGGAGAATGTTGTCGTAGTTGGAGAGGACCCTTGATATTTTCTGGATGATCACGTTTTTCCCTCCCTCTTCTGGAGAACCCTGACGAAGATGAAGACACTCAGGGCAGAAACGCCACCGTATGTCAAAAGGGCGAGTGCCTCGTTATACGAGAGCATCACGAGGAGTATTCCAATCCCCGGGATCTCGAGGTTGATCAGCCTGTTCAGGTAGGTCTTCGGCTTTGGAAAGGCAGTCCCCACTGTACCTGCAAGGATGAGGAACAGCCCGATGAGGAACTCGGGGGTCATGGCTCTCCCCCCGGGCATGCCATCAGGATGAAAATGGTCGAGAGGGGAAAGATGAGTGCCACAGCGATGGCCACGTCGAGGAGTCCCCTGTCCACGATGAAGGGGATGGTCCCGCCGACGATGAGCGAGAGCGCTATCAGTTTCCGGTACGGATCGCTTTCCCGGATGGCAAGGACGCACCCCAGCACGGCCAGGGCTGCAAGTATGACGATGACGATTTCATTCATCCGCGATCGAGACCCCCGGCATACGTGCTTGCAATGGCGTTTGATTCGAGCGTCGACCCGACGAAGTAGGCCGCGGCAGCCACGATACCCAGGGGGTGGGGCAGGAGGAGCGCGATGAGACCCGTGATCGCAAAGGAGAGCACGTTGAGGAAGGGAAGTTTCCGGAGAGTGTCCGGTTCAAGCGCAACACGAACACCTGCGTACAGGGCAACTGTCCCGCAGAGGACCAGTGCCATATCGGCCGGTGTCATCCCCACCTCACCTTCCATATCGTGGAAAGAAGCCTGCTTGCGTACACGTGGGATATTCCCTGGATGGACAGGATTGCAATCACCATCCCGGCGATGAACTCCGCGGCAGAGAACCCGGCGAGGGTGAACCCATAGATGAGAAAGGTTGCCGTCAGGCAGCCCGTCGTCCCTGCATATCCCCTGTCGTGGCAGATGCGGTTACCGATGAAGACGAGGAGTGCTGCCAGCAGTCCGCCGGGGATGCCTGCAATGAAGACTCCGCAGGCAGCAAGGAGAGTGCCTGCAGATGCGTCGGGCGAGGAGACGATGTTCCCCATCATCGTGCCACCTTCCAGCGATCCTCCACCGGCCTCGATGTGCAGGGCGATGGCAGTGGCCCCGACAACCCCCCCTTTTTCGGGGAGCTTGAAGAACATATCTATCGTGATAAAATTGAGCCAGCAGACGGCTGCTGCAACCAGGATATGCACGGTGGTCAGGAGAACGGTATCCATCGGGCCGTCAACGTATTAGGGATTAGGGCTGAAGGTGAATAATATTTTGTTTTTGGCATTCAACGCCAATCAGGGCGTTTTGAGAGGGGGGGAGATTCCTGTCCGGTGGTGGCCTGCAGGGAGAGAAGGAAGAGGTTGCGGTGGAACCTATTTCCCCTTTATCCGGGGTTCGAATCCCCGGATCAGCCCCATGGCAAGGATGAGAACCGGGATGATCTCGAGCCTGCCTGTCCACATCAGGAAGATGAAGACCCATTTGATCGGGAGCGGGCTTGCCGGAGTCAGGTATCCGAGTCCGAGCCCGACGTTGCTCATCGCGGATATTTCCTCGAAGATGACCTGATGCGTCCTGAACCCGGTTGGTGCAAGGTGCAGGCTGATGACCGTTGCAAGAAAGATGGTCAGGACATAAAGGACAATGATCAGCATGTTCTTGGAGAGTTCCACGTCAGATATCCGCCTCGGGATGGCCCGGCCCTCGTGCCGGAAGGGAACAATGACCCTGCCCCGCGAGAAGAAACGCCTGAACCACCATACGAGACCCTCGTAGCCAAGGATAACACGGTTTGCCTTGATACCTCCCGATGTACTTCCGGCAGCCCCCCCGATCATCATGAGGAGACTGATGATGATGAGGGGCGAGGCGATCCACTGGAGGTTCGAGTTCTGCAGCCCGCAGCACGTAAGGCCTGATACCGTGCAGAAAAAGCCCTGGCGGACGGCTGTTTCAAGGGGAAGGCCGTTGAAGAGGTGCAGGTCGATGGTGACGATCAGAGATCCGGCAAGGGCGAGAAAGAGGATGAGCCAGACCACGCGGTCCTGGAGAAACGGCCGTATTTTTCCCCTGTATATCAGGAAATAGAGCTTGAAGGGCAGTGCACCTGCAAGCATGACAGGGATGAGGAGGATCTCGAGGAGGGCATTGTCGTAGTAGGAAACACCCGCATTATGGAGGGAAAAACCTCCCGTAGCAAGGCTGACCATGACGAGGTTGAGGGCATCCCACAGGGGTATTCCTGCAAACATGACCATGCCTGTGAACACCACGGTGAGAAAGACATAAATCACCCACATCCTCCTTCCCGTGGAGACGACGTTTGGCATGAGATCCTCTGATCTCCCCTCGGCCCGGTAGAGCTGGTGCTGGGTCAGCCCGGACCGGGAAAGCATCGCGATACCGAAGGCAATGACCCCGATACCCCCGAGCCACTGCATGAACGATCGCCAGAAGAGGAGAGTCTTGGGAGTCGTATCCAGATTATCGATGACTGAAAAACCTGTCCCCGTCCACCCTGACATCGACTCAAAGATGCTGTCCGTCCAGCTCATATGCATCCCTAAAACGAAGGGAAAGCTCCCGATCAGGGCAACTGCTACCCAAATGAGTGCAACCGCGGTGAGGGCAACCGAGAGCTGCGGCACGTACTCCTTCCGGGGTATATGCGAGATGAGTAGGCCAAGGAGACCGAACGTGAGGGGGACCGAAACCATCGGCAGAAACATGTCCCATTCCCCGAATACGACCACCACGAGGAAGGGCAGGAGAGTGATCAAACCGAGGAACTCGAAGATGGCCCCCATGTCATGGGCGATGATGGCCAGGGTCTCCAGCCTCTTCATGATGGATCACGTTTGGTGGACGATGTTATCTTGTTTCTCCCCGGTTGGCAGAGCCCCCATGCCGTGGGAAGGGTGCAAGAAAAGGAGGGTCAAGTTCAGGCTGTTCCCGGGAACTCAAGGGGCTGCAGTATGTCTCCCGGTCAGCCCCTTCCTGCCATAAAAAGCAGAAAAGATACCATATATGAAGTTACAAAGGTCCGGTATGCAGGCCTTTTAAGACATCCCGTACATCCTCAGTGTCAAGTTTCTCAAGGATCTTCATTCGTAGGAGGGAATCATCACCATCCGGCAGTGCCTGACTGAAAGGTGGCGAACAGTCAGCAACATTCTCCTGCCCCTGGTCTTCCTGGTTGACATTCCTCACCATTTATCTCACCCGGTCTTCGGGATGCCATTGACCCTGCTGGTGCTGAAGGTTACAGGGTCATCAGACTGGTCTTTCTCACCAGACCCTCATATATGGCACATTTCTATTAAATCTCCATGTATATAATAATTGCGCAGAATAATATTTTTACGATAAAAAAAGTGGCATCTGGCTTTATTGGCTTTTTTTCTCATTTCGTGCAGTTATGCAACGAGAAACGGGAGCGCAAAAATAACGTAAAGTGAGGTGGCAATGATTTAATCCGGAAAGACCAGTCACATAATTATGGAGCGAGGGTTGCCGAGAGGTCAAAGGCGATGGATTTAGGGTCCATTCTCGCAGGAGTTCGGGGGTTCAAATCCCCTCCCTCGCATGGGGACACGAGGTTCCATTTTCCACCTTTTCCTTTTACAAAAAAAGGCAGTTGCAGGATCTTCTTTTTTCAAAGTATGGATACCAAATCATGGTCCCCTTACCGGCGTGGGAGATGTGGATTGAAAGTATACCGGCAGCGCATCACTCTTCGTTCTCCTGGTTACAGGGAGTTTGGAACGGTCGGGAAGGTGCGTTTACCGTGCGTTCCAGATTTCGAACCGACAGAGGTTGCTCCCGGTTGCATAACAATTCTTCTCGATGGCTTCCCGGGCCTCGCCGTGGTGTGCAGAAAAGAGGGCCGAGAGCACACCACCCCCGAATGAACATTCAGGTTTTCCCGTCAGGGGGAGGTCCATGCATTCGAAGCAGTCGCGGATGACGATGGTGAAGGGGTCATCCCGCTCGAGTTCCATCTTTCCAAGCCCGAACTTCTCCCAGAAGCACGAGATGCGGGAAAAAAAGGAAAGCGTGTCGTCGTCCTCGACGAGGTGGTAGATTGCCTTTCCCGCCCGGCGCCCTGCCTGGGAAAGGATGGGATGTATCTCGATCCCGTCTGATATCAGGCTTACGCGGAGCGCGGTGAGGATGAAGCTGAAGACGTCCCGGGTCGTTGCATCCGGGGGCAGCCTGTCGGGGAAGAAATTGTCGGCCCATTTCATGTCACGGTCGAGGGCGAGGGTCCGGATGAGGATTCTCCCGTTCAGGGAGAAGAGCCGGCGGCGTGCATCCGAAGGATCGGGACGTGAGACGGTGATGCCTGCCTCGCTGAGCGCCTTGAGGTGAACGGAAATGGTTGACTTGGCCTTCCCTGTCCGGGTCACGATCTCCTCGAAGTCTATCTCACCGGCTTCGAGCATCTCGAGTATCTGCCCCTTGAGAGGGCTGTCGATGGCCTTCAATCCACGTTCCGAAGTACAGATCTGGATATAACGTTGTTTATCGCCCTGATCATGATTGGACCCGGCCACCTGCAAACCTCCACTCCCATGAAAATGGTCACAAAAAGTATAAATACATATGGTTCGTATATACTAAAACGTTCGTATATATTCGAACAATATCATGCCGTGGATGGAAAATCCCGCCATGGGATGATCAGGCCGGGGGATGCGCTCCGTGTCAGGCGGGGATGACCCTGGCACCGGGAGACGTACGAATATACATTAAAAAAAAGGAGACAAGTGCAATGACACTGGTATCAACCCCGACCCAGACAGACGGGATCGAGGTGAGGAGGCAGGTAACCACGATCGATTGCCTGCCATCATCTGCAAGGGCGGTCTACATGCTGCTCTCGGACGGCAAGGAGAGGACTCTGAACGAGATCATCGGACGCGTGGCATTTTCGCCCCGGACGATACGCAATGCGCTGTCACGCCTGCGCGAGAGCGGCCTCATCATCGCCAAGTTCAACTTCAGGGATGCACGAAAACCCCTCTACAGGTTAAAAACCGCTTAAACCGGCCTTTCGTCACCCTTCAACCGGGCTGCCGGGCCGGACAATCCCTGTTTTTTCCGTATTGAAAAAAGACTGGTACTCCGGACAGTCGGGAATATGCCTGTTTTGCCATTCAGCAGAATGAAAGAGAGGGGGTCTTTTTTTTTACGCGTTATCGTTTCCGGCATGGCGATCGTTCCTGCGGGCTACCCGCCTATACCTCCACATTGAAGAAGACGCGGATAAAGACCCCGATGAGGAACGAGACTGCGGCAATCCCGAGAGAGAGGGCAGCCATCTCTGCAAACCTCCGACCGAACGGGAGGTCGAGTGTCACCGAGGTATACCCGGTAAACCCGGTGATGATGAGAATTGCGCAGATCAGGGTCATCAGGAACGCAAGGAAAGGGTTGGCAGTCATGATGAATGGCAGGACGAGCACAAGGACGGTGAAGATGTATGCAGCTCCCGTGTAAAGTGCTGCCCTGATGGGATCCAGCGAACTGCGATCTGATTTCCGGGAGAGGTATTCTGATGCTGCCATCGAGAGGGCAGCAGCAATACCCATGATACTTCCCACTGCAGCAATCACCAGGGAATCCTGGAGTGCAAACGTGAAACCCGCGAGGCTCCCTGTGAATTCAACGAGGGCATCGTTCAGCCCGAGGACGATCGAGCCCACGTAACGGAGTTTTTCCTCGGAGATCATGGCAATGATCGAGTTCTCGTGCTGTTCCTCATCCCGGATGACCTCTTCGATTCCCGGCACACGGTCAGACACTGCCCGGTATGTCCTGATGGTGCTGCCTTCGCCCCTCTCCATGAGCTTGATGGCAAAGGTAACTCCAAGGATCTTTGCAAGGATAACGTACCACCAGACGCGAATGGTGTCCGGTTCCTCTTCCACCTCTGCAATTTTCTGCCAGAACCGCGAATGAGCAAGTTCCTCGCGGGCCATTTTCTGCAGGACGCTGGCGTTTCTTTCATCCCGCATCATGCCTGCGAGCCTCTGGTAAATGTGGTACTCCGTCACCTCGTCCTTCTGGAAAGAGCGGGCTGCCTCCATCAAATCGGGATGAGGTTCCCGATCCCTTTTAACGGAAGGAATAGCGATACCCCCTTCCCATTGCTGTAACCCGGGCTGTCTCCATGATTTGTACCACCGTAAAAGATCCCTGAAAGGATCCACCTCCTAACAATGGGTATGAAACGGATTAATAGGTTCTTTTTTGTCAAAAACTGCTACCGGCAGTTATTTATGGAACTCCGGTGCACTTTCCCGTGACCGGGACGAGGGAAAGGGGGATTTCCTGGATGAAAAAGGTCCTTATCACGCTCAAGAAAGACGATGCCCCGAATATCACCCAGTTACTCGGCGGTGCGTATTCCTACCGGGAGGAGATTGACGACAGGGTCAGGTTTACGCTCGTTGTTCCTGATACAAAACTCGATGACCTGGTATCACGGATCCGCACGGTTTTGGACTTCGTCGACAAGGAGACTCTCGTCGAGGTCTATTCGCCGGACTTCACCATCTTTCCCGCGTTCGACGAGAAAAAAAAGCAGGAAGAAGGATCGCGGGAAAAGAAGAAGGAAAAGTCTCCTATCGAGAAACTGCTTGCATCTGTTGAATCGTACGAGAAACTCGATACCAAAATCCTGACTCTTGCCGGCGTCGCCAGTATCGTGGGACTCATCGGGCTCTTTTTAAACAACGTCGGGATCATCATCGGCGCGATGCTGATCGCACCCATGATAGGTCCCATATACTCTTTTGCACTCCATTCTGCGACCGGGAACGGTATCGGTGTTGCCCGGGATATCTTCAACATCTTCACCCTTCTCCTCGCATTCATCCTGTTCTCCCTCGCAGTCACGTGGATCATCGGTTTTTTCGTCCCCCTGGAAGTGACCGCGGAAATACTTGCACGCACGCACCAGAGTCCCGTCTATGCCATCATGGCGATATTCCTTGGTTTTGCGACGATTGTGGCACTTGCAAAGGGAATACCTGATACAATCGCCGGAGTGGCGGTCGCGGCAGCCCTCCTCCCCCCTGCCCTCGTGAGCGGGCTTTCGATCGTTCTCTATCCCGGAGGGACTATCAGCGCTGTCATCCTCACCCTCCAGAACGTCATCGGCCTCATGGCCGGTGCGATCATTGCAACAATAGCACTCCAGATCAGGCCGAGGTCCTATAAGGAGACACAGGCTGCGCGCACTATCCTGATCAGGATTGCCACACTGCTCCTGATCCTCATCCTCCTGCTCCTGCTCATACCCCTTTTTTGAGGCAGGCCTTTTATTGGTAAAACAGGCGGTTAACTCCCGGGTGGGATCGGGGCAAAGGGACGGAGGAGGATCTCGTGGGGCAGGCCTGAAAGGGCTATTGCAGCAAGGGCACCGATCCTGCCCCTTCCCCCGAAGAGCTCCACACCGTTTTCTGCAGCAACCGATTCAGCCTCTTTTTCATCAACTACCCCGCTGCGTGCCTTCGATCCGAAGGTACGAAAAATCCCGGGAATCGAAAAACCTCTTCGGAACGCCATACCCCATTCGGGCGAAAGCGACTCGTCCTGGATGAATACGAGTGCCCTGTTCCGGACATCCTCGTATCTTTCGGGAGGAATTGCGATCTCGATGTAACTGCATGAGTTGCCTGTTGTCTTCTCGGGGATGGCAGTATTGAGCATTACGATGTGGTGGCTGATGGGAAGCACCCCTTTGAGGGTCTCGAGGTGCTGGAGGAGTGCAAGGGCCATGGCAAAAGTGGCACCTCCTTCACGGGAATCCGTGTCATCGAGACCGATGACCAGGTGAACGAGGGCACGGGTCCTCACGCTCCCTTCCACCAGCCCGCCGCTTTTTTGGATTTTCACATCGCAGACGCCTTCGGCTTTCGCCATCATGTCGGTGAGGGAATACGCCGGCCCGCCAATGCACCGGATGTGCTGTATGATGTCGTTTCCCTCTCTCTCGACCCCTGCGACCCCGACCGCGGAGGCAGGATGGAGCCCGATCTCGATCCTGCTCTGTCCAAGATGGGCCCTTTCACGGAGAAGCGGGCCGTCCCTCATCACGTCCTCGAGAACGCCGCCCGCGCGCGAATGGTGGTATGCACAAAAGGCTGCACACGCATTGCTCATGCACTCGTGGTAAATCTCGACCCTGTCCCCATCGACGGTCGTGAATATCCGCCTGCAGGCACTCGAGGGAAGTGCACTGATGGCAGCATACTTCGCCGGGTTCCGGCCCAGCTTCCGTTCCTTCAGGACAACGCATCCTTCATCGAGGAGACGGTTAATCCAGTCCTGCGCGGTACTCCGGGGGACTCCGGCCTGTTTCTGGATGTCTGTCACGGTAAAGTAGCCACGGTCAACCGTGCAGGCCCGCATCAGCTTGAGGAACTCACGGCGTTTTCTTATGACGCCCCTCATGGAAATCCCGGATATACAGGAGGTCACCGATGATTGCGCTTGCCGTTTCGACCGACCCGGCCCCCTTGCCTATCAGCGTGATCTCTCCTGCCATGTCTGTCTCAATGGTGATGGCATTCAGTGTCCCGTCCACGACCAGCGGATGGGAGAGGGGAAGGAGACGTGGGGCGACCCGGAGGATACCCCTGTCAGGAATTGCCTCGGCAATCAGCCGGATGGTGCAGTCCTGTTCCTCGGCGAGGCGGAGGGCATCGTTCGTGAGCATGTCGATCCCCGTGACTTCGACGTCCTCGAGCTGGACGGGCTTTTTCCAGAAGGTATTTGCAAGGATGACGAGCTTGATGGCAGGGTCGATACCCTTGACATCGTAGGTTGGATCCGCCTCGGCATACCCCATCTCGCGTGCCTCGAGGAGTGCCTGCTCGTAGGAGAGACCCTCGGCAGCCATCCGGCAGAGAATGTAGTTGCACGTCCCGTTCAGGACCCCGAATATGGCAAGCACCCTGTTTCCTGCCAGTCCCTGCTCGAGGGTGTGGATGATGGGAATCGCCCCCCCTACCGTGGCTTCGTACCGGAGGAGGACCCCCTTTTCCGCGGCGCAACGCCTGAGACGTTCGTATTCCCGGGCGATGGGTCCCTTGTTGGATGTGACAACGTGGCGTCCCCTGTCAAGGGCGGCGAGGATGTGGGACAGACCCGGTTCACCTGTGAGTGCATTCGTGGGTGTGACCTCGACGAGGACGTCGTATGAGCCCTTCATGACAACGTCCATTGCGGAGAGGGACGTGTCCCCACAATACCCGCGTGACCTCTTTGCTTCGAGCACCTCATCGATGCTTATCCCGTCCCTGTCCATGATGGCACTCCGGGAATCAGCAACCGCAGTGACCACGAGCCCGAGATCCCTCTCGCTGATGACCTGCATGAGGCCCTTTCCAACCGACCCCATGCCGAGGATGGCAACTTTCATTCGATCTCCTCCAGCGGCTCGACGAGCAGGAAGTTTTTCTCTTTTGAGACACCGCGGAGGATATCCATCGCCTGTTCCATGTCCTGCCTGTTCACAGCCTTGACGACAAGCCGTGCCGATGAGACCTGCGTGATGGCGGGCATGCAGATATTGAGGCCTGTGACTTCTGCAAAACCGGTCCTGTCGATCCTGTCGACGGTATCGCCGAGATCGGTGTGGATGAGGTGCCCGATTACGATCACCGTTTTTTCGTAGAGAAGCCTCTCGTGCCCGATCCTCTGGATATTCACACCCTGTTCCCGGATGAGCCTGACGAGGTCGGAGAGCCGCTGATCCGGCAGTTCAAGTACTATCTGGACACTCAATGTGTCCCCCTTTGTTGCCTTCTCGTCCCTCTGGTGGATAACAGCGATAATGTTGCCCCCCACCTCGGAGATGGGGCGAAGGGCTGCCACCAGCTGCCCGGGGGCGTCCCTCATCTCGAGTTTCATGGATACCTGCACAGGTTCACCCGCACAGGTATGTGTGAACGCGAAAAAAGATAAGCCTTTTACCCTCCTGCGGGGTGCGGGAAGTCTTTTTTAACCCGGTTCTACATGTCGTCCCCGATACCGTAGTATTTCCGGATGAATTCACGGATCTTCTCTGACTCGACCCATCCCCGGTCAAGCTGGGCGACCGTCTTCTCGATCTCGTGGACCTGTTCGCGAATCTTTCCGGCAAAGGGACCCCCTTCCAGATCGGCAAGGCCCATGATTACCTGCACGGGATTCCGTATGTGATCACCGAGAATTGCAAACTGTTCAATGTTCTTCTCGATCTGCTGGTATGCCCTTTTCTTCTCCCTCTCCAGGTGACGGGCCCTCGTGATGTCCCTCATGATGATCATGACCCGCGTGACCTCTTCGGCGGCAATAACGGGAATGAGATGGGCCTCGAAGAAATAATCCTGGCCCCGGAAATGAAAATCGAGGATAGTCTCCCCGTCTTTCCCGGTCTCGAACACGGAACGGATCGTGTCGGAAACCTGGCTGCTGATGCAGGGAACGGCTTCCCCGACCTCCATGCCGATTACATTGCCTTCCTTCCCGATATGCGACAACCAGCGCCGGAGGGTGGAATTGAGGAGCACGATCCTGAAGTCCCGGTCGACGAGCAGGATTCCGTCCATCATTGCGTTCAATGCATTTACGTACTGGCTCTGGGACGCCCGGAGTTCTTCTTCAGCCTTTTTTATGGCAGTGATATCAACGAGGGTCAGGACGGTCCTTCTCCCGGGGACAGGACCTGCTGAAAGGAGGCCATGGAGGATATACCCGTCTTTCCTGCGGAGGTGACACTCGAAGTCTGTCACTGTTCCCCCGCGACTGATACTTTCCATGACTCTCTCCTTCTCCGGACCGACCGCGAAGAGGTCGAGGAACGGTGTCCCGGCGAGTTCTCCTGCCCGGTATCCGAGGAGTTGTGCGCCCCTGTAATTGACTTCCTCGATCACGGGTCCTGACCGCAGGTTAATGACGAGGAATACCCCGGCCTCCGAGTAATCAAAAATCCCGTGGTACCTCTTCTCCTGTTCTTTCTGCGTGCCGGAAAGGGATCCGACAATCAACCCGATTGCGACAAAAACGTAGAAGTACGCAGTTGCCTGGGCGAGGCTCTCGACCTCGGGATACCTGAAGAAATAGACCATTGCCATGTACCCCATCGCTATGACGACGGTGAGTGTGACGCCGTTCCGGGTAAACCAGTAGGCGGCGATGACGATGGGGATGTAGAACAGGTGCGACGTGATGGAGAGGAGACCCCTCTGCATGCCGTAATAGTTCAGGAAGAATGCAAACAGAGTGGACAGGATAAGAACGGCAATCCAGAAACTTCTCTTTTCGAGGAGTGAAGGGATTGCTCTTGTCAGTGTTCCCATCTCTCTATCACCCGTCCCTGCACCTAAAATGAATAGCGCCTCTCCCTATAAAAGGTGTGACACCAGAGACCCCCCGCGGTCCTGTCATGTCCGTTCCAACCGCGCCCTCCCTGGGGATACCCGCGGTATCTTCAGTCTCCTCCGCTCTCACCCCGGTTATCGGCGGATGTATCGCACGGCACGAGGTGGTACCGGGTCGCAAAATAGTGAAAGGACCGGTTCTTCCGGCATGCCACCGGTACCGAGAACCGGGAGAGTATGTCCAGCATGAACGCGATCCGCGAGACAAAGTGGCGGGGAATGCGTGAATTGAAGTATTCCTTCGAGAGGTCATCAGTCGAAGAGTGGTGGGGTAAAGAAAGATCCCTTTCTGCCGCATCGTCGAGGCCGGCAAGGTACCAACTTTCTATCTCCCGGATGATTATGATGATCTCACGGCTCTCGAGAACGCAGAACCGCTCCATCAGGAGATGTTTCTTGGCTTTCACTCCCGGTTCGTTATCGATGTCTGCGAACACGAGAAAGTCATCCTTCATGCGGCGGATACCCGCCACGAGGCGGCAGACGCTGGCCCTTTTCATGCAGGCAAACTTGACGATGTGGACCGACCTGTACCGGGACTCGAACAGGGGAACGACGACCTTTGCGAAGAACCGCTCGTCATCGTTTCCCTCGACGAAGAGGAAGAGTCTGCGCCTGGTCATTCCAGCCCGAGGAGGTTCTGGATGAAGAGATCCTCGATTCCGATCTCCTGTTCGAGGAACTCCCGTATCTCCTGCCTGTTCGCGGGCCGGCTCACGTTCGAAAAACCATCACGATCGCGGGTTATGAGCAGAATGTCATCGATACTGACATGTTTCAGCATCTCCGGGTTGTGCGTCGTGACAATGACCTGCTTGTTCCGTGATGCATCTTTGAGCATCTCCACGAGCTTGGATATGAGGTAGGGGTGGATGTTCCTCTCCGGTTCCTCGATGATGGTAACAGGCCGCTCCTCGAAGTAGAGGGCGATTATGATGGCACAGATATTGATGGTCCCGTCCGAGACCATCGACGCCGGGAGGTATTTTTCCCTGTTATAGACTTCTTTTAACTTTAAAAACATCGACATGTCCATGAACTTTTCGACTTCCACGTCGTCGACGAAGGGGAGGACTTCGTGGAGAAGCCGGGAAAACAGGTTCCTGCGTTCCGGGTCGTCGATGATCTTTTTGATCACGATGGCAAGATTGCTTCCATCCTTTTCGAGGTCGGTTTTTCCCATGATAGGGACTGCCCTTTTGAGGAGCCGGGGGTCGAAGTCGTAGACCTTCATTCCGCGGAAGATCCACTCGAGCGATGGAACGCCGGGGATGAAGAGGGGGACCGTCATGATCAGCTTCTTCCTGTCAGCTTCTGTCGTCCGGAACGAGAAGGGAAGGAGTTCCTCATTGCGCAGTTCGAGGCCGTCCGGGGGAGTGATGGTGTAATGGATAACCCGCCCCTCCCGTGCAAGGCGAATCGTCCCGATCCCGGTCTCCTTCTTCTCCTGTCCCTCCAGCCGCAGGAACTCACCGCTCACCGTGAGAGTATCAGACGCTATCTCGTAGTTCTCCCCCCTTTCGTGAAAGGAGAGTGAAAAAGTATAGGAAATCTCCCCGGGACGGAAGAAGACGGGAGAGCCGGATTTCAGGGCCACGATGTCGGAACGCCTCTCGTCAAGCACATAATCGATCCGGAACGAAAAGGGTTCAGATGCCCCGATGAGCGTGTTGCGGAGGTACTCGACTCCGCCCTGGAGCGAAACCGCATTGGCCAGACCGTACTTGGCAATGTCCCGCAGGAACTTGATCACCTGGATGAAGTTTGACTTGCCGGATGCGTTTGACCCGATCACCACGGTGAAGTTATCGGGCTCCACCTCGAGGTGCGAAAAGCTCTTGAAGTTTCTGACGGTGAGCTTGCGGATCGGCATAAGAGAGAGTGCATCGCCGGGGCATATGGTATTTGTGCCCGGGGATGGCGATCACGTGTCAGGGGAAGGGGATACCGGCAACTCCGAGGTGTTCTGCAAGTTCCGCAATTTCCTTCCGGAGGTCCCTTTCCAGCCGGAAAAGGATAACGAAGTAAAAGAGTGCACCCGAAAGGACAATCCCGGCGAGCACCGCGACGTGGGTCGGGAAAAATAGCCACCGGAGTATGAACACGAATCCTCCCATGAGGAGACCGGCGACCGCGATATGTCCGATTGTGGCTATCTCTGCACGCGCACCCGTGAAACGGAACAGCGCCAGCCGGGACAGGCAGGCTTTGAAAATGCTGACGATGAGGACTGCTGCTGCAGCCCCGGTGATGCCAAGGGAAGGGACCATGATGATCTCCAGGACGACGAGGGATGCGCAGGAGAGGGCGTTGATGAGAAAGACCACCTTAAACTTTCCGACCGCGGAGAGCGCCATGCTGTCGAGCACAAAGATAACAGCGCCTACCTGGGCTAGGAGGAGGAGGGTGAATGCATGCGTTGCAACGATAAACGGCGACCCGTACAGGAAATAGAGGAGGCGTTCTCCGAGGACGAGCCCACCGCATACGACGGGGACCGCGAGGACGAGGGAGTAGGAAAGAGCCCTCTCCAGGGCATGACGGATGGCAGCCGTATCGCCCTGTCCATGCCAGCTGCTTACCCTGGGAAAGAGGGAGATGGAGAGTGATGTTGCCACGAAGAGGGATAGTGTGGCAAGCTGGAGCGGTGTCCTGTAGTATCCGACACCGGTTGGATCCAGGAAGTACCCGACAATGACAGTGTCTGCATACAGTGCAAGGACCGCTGCGAGAGACGAGGAAAAACCCCATGCGGCATCGGGGAGCAGCTGCCTGAAGTGGCGAAGGCCGAATGCAGCCGGCCTGATACGGAAAAAACGGGCATTGATCGCGACTGCCGCGAGCAGTCCGGCGATAAATCCGCCTGCCATTCCTGCGACGGCAAAACCCGCGCCGACGGCGAGAATCTGGACGGTAACGCGGATCACCGTGCTGATGAACTCACCTGCCTGGAGGATACCAACGCTCCCGTGGCCATAGATCCCGGAGGCAAGGATGCCTGATACCGAACCGATTGCAAGGGCTGCAACGAGCCAGGGGAGGAGCCCGGCAGACCGTGCATCGTGCATGAAAGGCGCAGCAAGAAGGATTATTCCGGCTATGGAGAGACCTGTCAGGAACAACCTTGCCACAGCCTGTGCGGTGAAAAATGCACCCTCCTGCCCATCCCTGCTCATCTTCCTTACCGCAGCACCCCCAAAACCCCCGTCGGACACGAGGGCTGCAATGCTGTAATAGGCAAGAAACAGATAGTATGCTCCCAGTAACCCTGCCCCGGCGACGTGGGCAATATAGACAGTCGAGAGGTAGCCGACTGCCGTGATACCTGTGCTTGTAAGGAGGGACAGGAGTGCGTGGCGATGGACGGCTTCGATACCGAGGAGCCGCCGCAGGAGAGACGCAGGAACGCTCACGTGCAATCACTTGAATCTCCCAGGAGAAATAGGCGGTGCCCGGTATCTCCGGCACTTGACCGACGTTTCTGCCCGATCGAAAGGGTGTTGGTTTACGGGAGCGCATACCCTAAAGACGCACCCATGCAGGGGAGTGAGGAGACCACGGAGGGGAAGAGGGGAGACAACAGAATCCGCTCTCCCATTATCCGGGCACGGGATCTTGTCAAGAACTACGGGAATGTCCGTGCGGTGGACACCATCAGTTTCGAGGTCATGCCTGGAGAGGTCTTCGGTTTCCTCGGACCGAATGGTGCCGGAAAGACCACCACAATGAGGATGATCCAGTGCGTTTCACCCCCGACAGCAGGGTTCCTCTCGGTTTTTGGGCTGGACGTGAAGGACCACCCGGCCGGGATCAAGAGATGGCTTGGCGTTGTCCCCCAGGAGACGAACCTCGACCCGGATTTTTCATGTCGTGAAAACCTGCTTGTCTATGCCCGGTACTTCGATATCCCTGCACGGGAGGCACAAAAGAGGGCAGACGAACTCCTCGCTTTCATGCAGCTGACCGAGAAAGCCGATGTCCCGATCGATGGGCTGTCGGGCGGGATGAAGAGGAGGCTCATCCTTGCCCGGGCGCTCATCAATAATCCCCGGCTCCTCATCCTCGACGAGCCGACCATCGGTCTTGACCCCCAGGCCCGCCACATGATGTGGGAGAAGCTGAAGGCTCTCCAGGCCATGGGAAACACCATTATTCTCACCACCCATTACCTCGAGGAGGCCGAGAGGCTCTGCGACCGGCTGGTCATCATGGACGCTGGCAGGGTCCTTGTCGAGGGCAGGCCCGCCGATCTCGTCAGGAGGTATACCGGGGACGAGATCGTGGAGTCAGAGAACAGCCCGCAGGTACTGGCCTGCCTGCAGGAAATGGGATGCCGCTACGAGGTCCACGGGGACATGGTCCAGGCTTTTTCCGACCAGCCGAGGGTTCTTGCGAGGCGCATCCTCGAGACCTGCAACCCGGGCCGCGTCTTCGTCCGCAGGGGAACTCTCGAGGATGTTTTCCTCACCCTCACAGGGAGGGAGCTCCGGGAATGAGGCGATTTTTTCCCATGCCGACCCGGTTGGCGTGGAAGGTATGGCAGAGGAACAGGGATGTCTTTTTCAAGACATACCTCGTGAATTTCCTGCCTCCGTTCGTCGAACCTGTCCTGTACCTCCTTGCCCTGGGATACGGCCTCGGCCTGTTCGTGGGCGAGATCGATGGGGTGCCCTATGTGTCTTTCATAGCTCCGGCCCTGCTTGCCATCTCCATGATGAACTCATCTTTCTTCGAGTGTACCTACTCCTCGTTTGTCCGGATGTATTACCAGAAGGCGTACGATGCCATGGTTGCAACACCCCTCTCGATAGAGGACGTGATTGCCGGCGAGCTCCTGTGGGGTGCGACCCGGAGCCTGATCTATACAACGGCAATGCTCGTCGTGCTCATAGCGTTCGGGGTTGTCGCCCTTCCCTCGTCCCTCCTCGTGATTCCCTTTTCATTCCTTGCAGGGCTCCTTTTCTCCGGCATTGCCATGTGCTTTACAGCCATTTCCCCCTCGATCGATACCCTCAACTACCCTGCCTTCCTCTTCATCACGCCGATGTTCCTCTTTTCGGGGACTTTCTTCCCCCTTTCGGTTTTGCCCGGGCCGATCCAGGTCTTTGCGATGGCAATCCTCCCCCTCGCCCAGGTGGTAACGGTGTCCCGGTCGTTCACCCTGGCATCCGTCTCGCTGCCTCTGTTCCTGTACAGCATTGCGTGGATCGCGGTTGTTTGCACGGTCCTTTTCTTCGTCTCGATATACCTGATGAGAAGGCGGCTTGTTGTCTAGGGATCCGGGGGGAGAAAGCCTGTCGTTTTAGCGATTGCCATCCACGAAAACCGGGTAAGGATATCCTACCTCCCGCGTCGGCAGTCTGTTCTCCCGGAGAGATCCTGCAGCAAGGGCAGACCCGGTCAGGACAATGTTTCTCATCCCCCGGAACAAAACGATCCTGTTACGGTGTGATCCATGGATCTCTGGTTCATCGTCGGAGGCATTGCCGCCATGCTGACAACGTTTGGGTTCGTCCCCCAGATCCACAAGATGATCCGGACACGGTCTGTTGATGATGTCAGTCCCCTGACATTCGTCCAGTTCATGGCAGGAGTGAGCCTCTGGGCCCTCTACGGTGCACACATCGGTGACGTGATCGTCCTGCTTGCAAACATTGTCACGTTCGGGACCCTCATCGTTGCCGTCTCCCTCTACTTTTATCTGCGACCCCGGAAGGATGGTGATTAGAAGACCGCATGCGAACTGAAAGCGAAAGTTCCCGGCAATTCCGGGACAAAAAAGATCCGCATGTGCAGGGAGGGAGAGAGGAAGATATTCGCCTCTCCCTCATAGGGTATGCCATCCGGGCCCCCAGTCACCGGAACTCCCAGCCCTGGAAAGTCGCCCTCCCGGGGGCATCGAGGATTGTTTTATCCATCGATCATTCCCGGGTTGCAGGTGCGCTGGATCCTTCCGGCCGACAGGCATTCCTCTCCTGCGGGGCATTCCTCGAGAACCTCGACATTGCTGCCCGGGCATCGGGTTACCGTGCCGACATCGACCTTTTCCCGGCGGGATGGCCGGATCCCGTCAAGCCACTCCGGGATCCCGTAGCCAGCATCGATCTCGAAAGGGACGAAAGAATCCAGCCGGATCCCCTCTTTCATGCGATCCCTGTCCGGCAAACCAACCGGCGTCCCTATTCTGACAGGCCAGTCCCTCTCTCCGTTGCCGGCGAGCTTGGAGCAGCCGGGGATAGCGAGCTGGTCCCGTTCGGGTTTACAAACGACAGGAACCTGATCCGGGAGATACGGGACCTGGTCGTGGATGCGCTTGCCCGCGAACTCTCCAACAGGGAAAGATTCAGGGAATATTGCGATTACTTCCGGTTCACGGATGCAGAGGCCGCCCGGTCCGGGGACGGGTACGGGTTTGCACAGTCCGGGTATGGGAAGATTACACGATTTTTCACCGGTGCGTTCCTCTTTTCCCGGGAATCAGTTCTTCGCAACCCGGAGGCATTCCGGCGGAGAGCCGTATCCGATCTGGGGAAGATAATGGAGAAATGCGGCGGGATCGGGTGGCTCTCCACGAAGGGTGACTTCCGCATCGACCAGGTGAGGGCAGGAAGGGCCTTTGAGAGGATACACCTCAGAGCCAGTTCCCTCTCCCTTGCCCTCCAGCCGGTCGCAAGCCCGGTGGCCGGCTACAGGGAGATGGAAGAGGTCAGGGCCGGGCTCTCCGAACTTCTGGCAATTCCCGGGACACACACAATCCAGGTGCTCTTTCGCACCGGGTACGCAAAGCGGGTCCCGCAGGCTCCGCGGAGGAATATTTCCGACTTCATCGTTTCCTGACCGGGCCCTTCCCAGTCAGCCCGGGAAAGGCATGGAGTGCAGTACCAGTGCCAGGAAGAGAACGCCTGCACCGCAGGCAGCGATGGGGAGCGTGTAGGCAAGGGAGATTTCCCTGATGGTTGCATCCGTGGTGCGGTGCAGGAGCCAGAAGAAGGGGTCGGTCAGCCAGGAGACGATGCATACTCCGGCAGCAACCGAGAGGATCAGGGGCAGGGGTGCGAGGACACTGGCAAGGGCAGTTCCTGCCATGACCTGGGAGGCGATTACCGCTGTTGCCACCCGGGAGCCGAGTGCCGCCTGGATGATCGCCGTAAATGCAAAGGGTATCAGGACAGCAGGGAGCGTCCCGCTCACTGCGGGGAAGACCGCACCTGCAAATCCACTTTCCAGGATAACGTTTCCCAGTGCTCCCGCACCGCAGATATCGAACATGATCAGGCCTGCGTGCGTCGTCCCTTTTTTAAGACCGGTCGAACGCGCCTCTGCGGGTGCAAGGATGAGGGCGGTTGCCAGCCCGGCGAGCATTATTGCCTGAATCATCGATTCGTGCGAGAGGGAGAAGACGAAGAGACAGAGAGGTATGGAGACCACGATGGCGATGAAAGGAGCCCATGCCCGAAGGGAAGATAACACGTCCGATCCACCTGCAGCAGGGGAGGGGGCTGCAATCCCGCCCTTTCCACCTGTAATTTTCCGGAAGAGGAGGACAAGTCCTGCAAGGAGTGCCAGGGAGAGGGGAATGGCAACGAGGTCGTAGAGGAGGGGAGACAGACCCGACCCGAATCCGAGGAGGAGAGGGATGATGACGGGTGTTGGAAAAACGAGCGTATAAGAGACAACGCTTCCTGCGGCGGTGAGGAAGAGGAGCATGTTCTTCTGGCGGCGGTCGCTTCCTGTCCGGCCGATAACGGGCGCAAGTATGACGAAAGCGGTGATGCAGCAGGTCGTCAGGAGGGAGAAAACATACCCTGCAATCGCTGCAAGGCTCCAGCTCCCGGGAAACCCGGTGCGGAGGTCTGCGACCATTCTCTCCAGGTGTCCCTGTTCCCGGAGTGTCAGGGCGATGACAGCCCCGGAGAAGATGATGATCGCAAAGAGTGCAAAGACGCGTCCCAGCCCGGCAATGACTGCCCCGAGCACGGTCCCAAAGTCCATTCCCGCGCCCATGCCGAAGATGATTGCCCCGGCGAGGAGCGAGAGAAAAGGCGGAGTTTTTGCGTATATGCTCAGGAAGGCAAGGAAGAGAAGGACGAGGAGAAAGAGGACAAGGAGTGACATCATCCGGACCTTGCGGGGATGCGCCCGATCAGCGGCGTATCTCGAACCCCTGCCACGTTTCCGTGACCTCACCGGACCAGGTCAGAGAGATGTCCGCGATCCTGATTAGGGGGTCGCCTTCTGCCCGGATATCCTCCAGGAATTGTTCAAGCGTATCGCTGTCCCCTGCAGCAACGATGCTCACTGTCCCGTCCGGATTGTTCTTCACCCAGCCCCGTATGTTGCGGCGGAGTGCGGCATCCCTGACGAAATACCGGTAGCCGACCCCCTGAACCCGCCCGGACACGACTACCCTGATCTCTTTCATAACGGATTGTCACTCCTGCAGGAACACGTGCGTGTCTTTTCCGGATCACCCGGGGCTGTCCCGTCCTGCAAGGCAGCCGGTCTGCCGATCACGGGATCCGGGACCACGGCGACACCTCCCCTTTCTTTTCCAGTGCCCTGCACCGGGGAAAGTAGGTCTCCCCAAAGACCCAGGGCATGTAGTTCCTGCACATGTCTGGTTTATCTGCGTGAATGGAACAGGTGTAACGGGTCTTTCCGACCCGGCGGAGGAAGGGACAGACGGTAGGATATTCACCGGTCTCCGGGTCACGCATCTCCACAGCCGTAATACTCCCTGTTCCGGGTGCATCCAGTTCCGTGCAGCGTATCCAGGTCCCGTCTGCCCTGCACGCTCTGAAATGGCGGAGTATTTCCGTTCTTCCGTCAACAATCCACGAGTAGATGTTCTCGGGGGTGGGGGAGATCCCGTTCCCGAAGACCCTGCAGCAGAGCCCGCACTGCATGCAGGAATCCTCGTCTTCGTGATCCTCGCCGGTGCCGGGAGTGCCCGCCATACTGACCTGCAGGTATGCTCTTTTTCCCGGATAATTTTACCGTTTCGTCCACGGGATAGTGCCGTGCCCTTGTTTTATTGGCCAGGGCGTCATAATAACGTGGCAATGGGATTCGTTTGCCGGCAGTGCGGGCAGTGCTGCATGCACATGGGTGACTACATCGTCATCGAGCGGCAGACTGGTCCGTTTGAGTTTGATGCGTGTTCGGTCTCGACCGGCACCGGATTCCTGGCACGCGTTGACGAAGACAAGCGCAAACTCTTCCTGGACAGGGAATGGATCGATCGGCACCCGTCTGCATGCCCGTTCCTCCGGCCGGGAGGGGCCTTGTTCTTCTGCTGTATCCATGAGACCAGCCCGGCCCAGTGCAAGGCATACCGGTGCGTGGTCTTCCGCATCCGGTCTCCCGATGGAAAACCTGCCGGGTTCATCACAGGGACCCTCGCACTCCACACGAACGACCCGGCTCTCCGGGAGGCGTGGAAGGAAGTCGAAGAGGTGATGGGGAAGGATCCGGGCCTTGCCGAGCGGGAAATACCTGCTGTTCTCGGGAGGAAGGGATACATGTGTGACTGACAAAAAAGGAAAAAGATCCATGGTATGATCTTTTTAAAGTGGGAACCTTTCCCTTCACTCACGTTTTCCCCTGCATCGACCGATGTGCAGTTGTCCCCCTTTAATACCGTGAAAAAAGCCGGCCTCTCTGCTGCCACGTTCTTTTTTGGTCATCAAAAGGTTCATGGGAGCGGAGTTACCCTATCACTCACGTATGGGAAGCTTCAGCCCGACAGTCCCCCGGAATATCCGGAAACACCTTGCTCCCGGTGAAGGCGTCGTCCTTGTTCTTCACCCCTCCGCATGGAGATATATCCTGCATTACCTGCTGGGGTTAATTCTCCTCGGTTTCAGTATCGTGCTGCCTGTTTTTGAAGCAAAGGCCGTTGCCGCCATTTCTGGCATCCTGTACATTGCCTACACGGAACTCAGGCGAAGGAGGATTGCATACGTTGTGACCACGCACAGAATTATGAAGGAGGCACGCCTGTTCTCGCGCAGGAGCAGCACGTTACCGATGAACCGCATCACGGATGTCCACCTCGACCAGTCGTTCTTCGGTCGGCTCTTCAATTTTGGAGACCTTTTCATCAACACGGCTGGAGAAGGGGGATTTGAACTCGTCATGGAGAAAATTCCCGGCCCGGGAGATGTAAAGGCGACAATAGAGTCACAGCTGCTGGAAACAAGAAAGAAATCATGAGATCAGCGCTAAGGAGAAGACATTCCCCGTGGATATCAGGAACGGTGTGATTCACCCACCCGGTCCCGAACCCTTTTTTTCCCGCCGGTCACAATCTCTCCTCCATGGATGCAATCGAGGAATTTTTTGAGAAGGATCTCTTCGCAAGGGAAAACGGGATAGAACTCCTGCATGTCGGAAAAGGTGTGGCCGGAGTCAGGATGGCCATCCGGGAAAAGCACCTCAACAGTCATGGGACCGTCCACGGGGGTGCCATCTTCTCTCTCGCAGACTGTGCATTTGCACTGGCCTCAAACTCCCACGGTGTGCCTGCAGCCGCAATCAATGCTCATATCTCCTACATGAAAGCCGCAAAGTCGGGGAGCCTGCGTGCGGAAGCACGGGAATTTGCCCTGAATCCCCGGCTTGCAACCTACACCGTCGAGGTGACGGACGATGCAGGTGAAAAAATAGCAATCTTCCAGGGCATGGCTTACAGGAAGACACCGCCACGCGGGTAAGGTGAAGGCAGGGCCGGGCTGGCGACATCGAAAATGGAGAGGTGCCCCGCCCCGGGCCTGAAAACCAGTCTGGATGGGGACAAGGGGGGCGTATCACGCCAGCGATTGATACCCGGGGACTATCCTCTCCTGGAATTGTATCCGAAAAAAGGGGTGGGTCGTCATGGTGTCATCACAGTCACGCACCCTGCTATCATGAGGGGGCAGTTTCATCACCCTTCTTCCTTCGTGTCTGCCCGATCATGCGGTCTGGATACTCTTTTGTGTCGGTACGCCCTTACCATGCCGTGTCCTGAACACAGTGGTATTTCCGGTGGATGCCGGGTTGTTGACTGCCGGGCTGTCGGTATTCCCGGCTTGAGATACTCCACGTGCCGGGCTGTCGCCCCTGGCCGGCTTTTCCGGCAGCGCATCCCTGTTCTGTTGCAGGAACTGCTGCAGGAGTGTCCTTGCAGTCCCAGTATCACCATTCCCGAGTGCGGCCCTGATGGCGCTCACATCGAAACCCTTTTCCCCGAGTGAGTCGAGCAACCGGTCCATCCGGTCCATCCGGTCCATCCGGGTTTGGTTGGTATCCGGAGCAGGCAGCGCATCCCTGTTCTGTTGCAGGAACTGCTGCAGGAGTGTCCTTGCAGTCCCAGTATCACCATTCCCGAGTGCGGCCCTGATGGCGCTCACATCGAAACCCTTTTCCTCGAGTGAGTCGAGCAACCGGTCCATTCTCTCCGAAAGTCCCGTTCCATCCAGGCCGCAGGCATCAGGGCGGGCGTTTAGACTCGCCGATGGTATGGCCTGCACCGGAAAAGTGACGAGGAGCAGGAACCCAACGAGTATTCCCAGTGTCAGTGTATATGCCAGTCTTTTCACATTCTCCTCCTTTCCAGGTATCTTTGCGTGTCAGCAGATAGCTGACGTAAAATAAATTTAACATAGTGTTATTTATAATTTACTAATAGACAAATTAACAATACATATGGGATGGAAAACAAGCCGGAGGGAAAAATTATTCGTAGGTGAATATCTCTTCAATCGGGACCCCGAAGAACCGGGCTATCTTGAATGCAAGTTCGAGGGACGGGTCATACTTACCCTTCTCAATGGCAAGGATGGTCTGGCGGGTTACCTTCAGCTCCTGGGCCAGTGCTTCCTGGGTAAGATCCCGCATTGCCCTGTAGACCTTTATTTTATTCTTCATCGGTGTCCCACTCCCCGTACCTGCGGGCATAATAGATCCGGAATGCAATGTAGAGGAATGCAATGCAGCAGAGCAGGATCATCTGGAGGATGCCGAAATATCCAAGGTAGGGCTGATCGCGTGGAAAATCATGGGGGAACTCCCGGGGCCGGGGTATTCCAAGCGGGGTCGAAAAGCCGATTACAGCCGTTCCGAGGCTGACGGCAAAGAAGATTATCCAGAAGACCTCGAGTGTCCGGAGCCCTGCCTTCTGCGTGATGAGCCGGGACCGTTCGTCTTCCCTGATATCCGTGACCATCATCCGGGAGACGTAGAGGAGCCCCGCACCCATGATAAACCCTGCCGTGATGATAAGCGGGTTATGCAGACTGACCGAGACCATGAAGAGCCCGACCTCTACAAGGCCGACAACCCCGACCAACAAATAAAAAGTGTTCTGCTTCATTGTACCCCCGGTGTCATTAGTATTTAACAAATAGTTTTCTTATCTTTACCGGTGGAGATATCTTCTCCCGTCATCCTGAAAGGTATTGAGGAGAGGAGACAAGCTTGTCTGTACCTGCCATGACTTTTCCGTCATATCCGGGACGCCTCCTTGGGACAGGGACGGATTCTCTTCCATCAATAGTCTTTTCCCTCGTCCTCGCTCCTCTCCTTGCGTTTCTCTATTATTTCCTCTGTGTCCTGATCCTCCCTCTCGAGAAGGCCCTGATCCTCGGAGGCCTGATGATCCTCTACTACATCCCCCCGTCCGGCAAGGAATCGCTCATCCCGGTCGGGATCGCCCTTGGTATTCCATGGTGGCTCATGGCAACCTCGCTTGCACTCCTCGATGTCCTCACGAGCCTTTTCATGATACTCAATATCAGGCTTGCCCTCCGGATCCCTGTCCTTGGTCCCTGGATATCAGGTTTTCTGGGTAAGGGAGATGAATTCATGAAAAAAAGGCCCTGGATTGCCCGGTGGTCAGTCCTCGGGGTTGCATTCTTTGTCTTCCTCCCGTTCCAGGGGACAGGAGGGGTCGGCGCGACACTGGTCGGCATGCTCGTCGGCCTGTCACCTTTGCAGATACTGCTTGCCGTTGCAATCGGCGCCTCTGCAGAGTGTCTCCTTTTTGCAGTCGGGTCCGACATCATATGGAGGCTCATACTCGGGAACATCTCGGTTGGAATACCGGTCGCCGGGGCTGTTCTTGCAGCGGTGGTCGTCGCTTATGTCCTTCTCCGCAGGTGGTACGGGGGAGAAGAGGAATGATCCCGGGGCCAGCGTCCCGTGAGAGTAACAAAAAGTTCTTGCGGCCCGCCGGGCAACCTTATCCCCATCATGGGTAGGTTGTTCCTGCACAACCACTGGTGCGAGGCCGCCGTTCTTTTCAGAAGGTCAGGGATACAATACCAGGAGCCCATTGCGCAGGACACGTGCGGGGTTTTTGATGCAGATATTCTCCTTTGACTCACTCTCCGGCCTCTCGAGTGCCGAAGTCTCCCGGATCCGGGAGGTGGAGGGATATAACGAGATCCCGTCCGACCGGCGCCGCAGCCCTGCTGCGATTGTCCTCGGAGTGTTCCGGGAACCGATGTTCCTCCTCCTCGTTGCCACGGGAGCAATCTACTTCCTGCTCGGGGACATCCAGGAAGGCTTCCTGATGCTTTCCTTCGTCATCGTGATCATCGGCATCACGGTATACCAGGAGAACAAGACGGAGAAGGCCCTCGAGAGCCTCCGGAACCTCTCGAGCCCGCGGGCGCTCGTCATCAGGGACGGAAACCTGGTCCGGATCCCCGGGAGGGAGGTCGTTACCGGCGATTACCTTGTCCTCTCCGAGGGAGACCGTGTCCCGGCAGACGGCGTCCTCCTCTATTCCCAGTCGCTCTCCGTCGACGAGTCGCTGCTGACAGGGGAATCGGTCCCCGTGCGAAAAACGGCAGGCAGGGAGGGGTTGGAGCCCTCACCCCCGGGTGGAGACGATCTTCCCTTCGTTTACTCGGGCACTCTCGTTGTCCAGGGACAGGGACTTGCCAGGGTTACCGCGATCGGGCAGAAGACGGAGATGGGAAAGATCGGCCGGGCTCTCATGGCAGTCGAGAGGGAGGACAGTCTCCTCAAGAGGGAGGTCGCCGGTATCGTCAGGAAGATTGCCGTTGCCGGGATGTCCCTGTGTGCTGTCATAGCCGTGGTATACGGGCTCTCCCACGCAAGCTGGGTGGATGGCCTTCTTGCGGGGATTACGCTCGCGATGGCAATCCTTCCCGAGGAGTTCCCCGTTGTCCTGACGGTGTTTCTTGCGCTGGGGGCATGGAGGCTCTCCCGGTACCATGTGCTCACGCGCCAGGTTCCCGCCGTCGAGACGCTGGGGGCAGCAACGGTCCTGTGTGTGGACAAGACAGGCACCCTCACCGAGAACAGGATGTCTGTGAAGGCATTCTGCTGTAACGGGGAAGTGACACCGTTTGGGTGCAGGAGCGACGAAACTGTCCCCGATTCGTGCCACGAACTTGCAGAATTTGCCATCCTGGCATGCAAGAAGGACCCGTTCGACCCGATGGAGAAGGCTCTCCTCTCCCTCGCCGCAGGGGAATTTGGAAAGACCGAGCATGTCCATGCCAGCTGGGACCTCGTACAGGAGTATCCCCTCTCCCCCGAGCTCATGGCCATGTCCAACGTCTGGCGTTCCCGCGACGGGTCGGAGTTCGTGATCGCGGCCAAGGGTGCTCCTGAAGCCATTGCGGATCTCTGCCACCTCGAACCCGGCCGCCGGACGGACCTCGATAACCAGGTGGATGCCCTGGCCTCGCAGGGCTTGCGCATTCTCGGCGTCGCAAAGGCATCATTCCGCCCGGCAGCCCTCCCGGACAACCAGCACGCTTTTTCCTTCACGTTTCTCGGGCTGATAGGGTTTGCAGACCCCGTCCGTCCGGGCGTCCGCGAGGGGGTCGCGGAGTGCCGGGCTGCCGGGATCCGCGTCGTCATGATCACCGGGGACTACCCTCTCACGGCCCGGTCGGTGGGTGCGGAAATTGGCCTCCCGGACGTTGACCACATCATCACGGGTCCGGAACTCGACCGTTTAACGGACGCGGAACTTGAGGAGAGGGGGAGGTTGACATCGATCTTTGCCCGCGTCGTCCCGGCCCAGAAACTCCGCATCGTCCAGGCGCACAAGAAGCACGGCGAGGTGGTTGCCATGACGGGGGACGGCGTCAACGATGCACCGGCCCTCCGGGCGGCGGATATCGGCATTGCAATGGGCCGGAGGGGGACAGACGTTGCGAGGGAATCGGCGTCACTCGTCCTGCTCGATGACAATTTCACATCAATCGTGGCCGCCGTCCGCATGGGGAGAAGGATCTTTGATAACCTCAAGAAGGCGATGGCCTATATCTTCTCGATCCATGTCCCCATCGCGGGCATGTCCCTTGTCCCCGTGCTCCTGGCCACCCCGCTCGTCCTCCTTCCGGCCCACATCGTCTTCCTCGAGCTGATCATTGACCCCGCGTGTTCCATTGTCTTTGAGTCCGAGAGGGAGGAAGAGGATATCATGAAGAGGCCGCCGCGGAAGAGGGACGAAGGCATCATTTCGGGAAAGGCACTGCAGTTTGGCCTCTTCCAGGGAGGCGTGGCATTCGCCGGTGTGCTCCTCGTCTACCTCTGGGCACTCCTGTCGGGGATGGGGGATGACGAGGCCCGGACACTCACGTTCGTGACCGTTGTTGCGGCAAACCTCGGCCTCATCCTCATCAACAGGTCGTGGACCCTCCCCTTCTGGGAGACACTCGGGCTGCCAAACAGGGCGTTCTGGATAGTCATTTCCGGGACACTCCTCTGCCTGGCTCTCGTCATTTCACTCCCCCCGATGAGGGATCTCTTCTCTTTTGCCCCGGTGTCCGCCATGGCCCTCATGGTCGCTTCGGCAGCGGGGGTGGTAAGCGTGCTCTGGTTCGAGGTCTTCAAGTTCTGGAAGAGAAAGACTGCGGGTAACACCGCGACACCGCCCTGAACAGACGGGGGGATATCCCAGGCTCCCCTTTCGGTAAAAAGCGGGCCGGGGTCACCCTTTCCGGAACAGGCGCCGTCCGAACGGACATCTCCCGAACCGGCACAGGAGCGAGACGACGATGAGAGTCCCGGCACCGATGAGGACCATCCCTCCTACCTGCATCAGGGTCCCCATCCACGGGCTCCCGGGGAGGAGACGGAGGTCTGCAAGGTCGATTCCGGAGGCGAGCCGTGCCAGAGTTGTCCCAAGGAGGATCGCCGGTATGACATATTTGCACAGCGGGTGGACGATTCCCGCGAATGACCTGCCAATCTCCCTGTCCAGGATCTCCCGTGGAGCAAACCAGGAAAAGCTCACGGCAAGAATAACGGCCGCCAGGGGGAGCCCGAGAGTGCCGACGGTTTCGTCCATGAAGTCGAGGATTTTGACGCCCCCGACGGTCCAGTTCGCCGCGCTGTAACTGAGGGATGAGGGCAGGCCTATGGCCACCATGACAAGTCCGAGGAGGAGCGAAGTCTTTTCCCGGGACCATGACACTGCCTCGCGAAGCGAGGACACTCCCACCTCGAGCATGGAGACAGCCGATGTGATCGCCGCAAAGAAGAGGACGAGGAAAAACGAAACGGCAAAGATAACTCCGCCCGGCATCAGGGCAAATGCCTTCGGGAGGGTTGAGAAGGCGAGTTCTGCCCCTGCCGCTGGTTCAAGCCCGAACGTGAAGACGAGGGGAAAGATGACGATCCCTGCGAGGAGGGCGACGCCAAGGTCCGCGAGGGTGATGACAAGGGCAGACCGGGGGATTGGTATGCCTTTTTCCATGTATGCCCCGTAGGTGAGGAGAATCCCGGTCCCGACAGAGAGGGAAAAGAATGCCTGCCCGAACGCAGCACTCCAGACGAGAGGATCAAAGAGCACGGAAAAGTCGGGGGAAAACAGGAACACCGTGCCTTCCAGGAATCCTGGAAGGGTTGTGACGTAGAGGGCCATCACGATCAGGATTGCCACCGATACCGGGATGAGGATGACCGAAACGCGTTCTATTCCCTTCCGCACGCCCCGCGAAACGACACCGGTTGTGACAGCGGCGGAAAAAAGGAAGAAGAACACCGGCATGTCTGATGCCGTGAAATCTGCAAACGTTATGCTCACCCCTGCCAGCGAGAAAAGTGCGTATGCCGCTGTCCAGCCGGTGATGACGAGGTAGTAGCAGAGGACAAGAAATATCGTTGCGCACAGGAACCACCCGGCAATGCGGAAAGATGGCCTGACAGCCCGGAACGCACCGACAACAGTCCCATGGAAGCTCCGACCCATCGCGAGTTCGAAAACCATCAGGGGAAATGCACATGCAAAGACCGCGATGAAGTAGGGGATGAGGTAGGCTCCGCCGCCGTTCTGGCCAACGACCGATGAAAAACGCCAGATGTTTCCGATGCCAACCGCGGAGCCGATAGCAGCAAGGATAAACCCGGCCCGTGATGACCATTGTTCCCCTTCAGCAGGCGTTGTCCTCCCTCCCGGATAGGGAAATCGTTTTCCCCCGGCTCCTCCGGTCCCTGTCAGACCGGATAAACAACTTGAAAAGTTCCATGACCACGACGACAGTGCCTGCGATGCAAAGGCATACCAGCCATTGTTCGAGGGTGACAGGGACAAGTCCGAGGATTTCCTGCATGAGGGGGACATGCAGGGAGATGATGTGCAGACCCTGCATGAGGATCACTCCCCCGATGAGGAAATAGTTGTTGGGGATAGGAACGCGGAATACCGATTGGTACTCGGACCTGCAGTTGAAAACATGGAAATTTTCGAAGAGAACCATGAGGAGGAGGAGCAGGTTCCTTGCAACGGTCTCCTCCGTTCCGCTCGCATTGAACCACCAGAATGCCAAAAATGCCACCAGTCCGATTGTCAGACCCGAAAGCAGCGTCTCCCGGACCATGAGACCGTTGAAAATCCCTTCACCGGGGGGCCGTGGCTTCCTTGTCATGGCGTCCTTTTCACCGGCTTCGAAGGCAAGGGCCACTCCCTGGATACCATTCGTCACGAGATTCAGCCACAAAAGCTGGACTGCAAGGAGGGGAATGGGGAGGCCCGCGAGAAGGGCGAGGATGAAGAGGACGACTTCTGAGAGCCCCGTCGAGATGAGAAGGTAGGTGACTTTCCGGATGTTATCATAGGCAAACCGCCCCTCCTCGACGCCTGCGACTATTGAAGAGAAGTTATCGTCAGTCACGATCATCGAGGCAGTATCCTTTGCCACGTCCGTCCCCGAACCCATGGCGACACCGATGTTTGCGCGCCGGAGCGCAGGCGCATCGTTGACGCCATCCCCCGTAACCGCGACAAAGTGACCCCGCCGGACGAGGGCGTCCACGATCTCCATCTTCTGGAGCGGCGTGACCCGGGCAAAGACCCGCGTTCTGTCGATGACTTCCCCGTAGGCGGGGAGCATCGGATCACCCATGGCGGCAAGATCCTTACCGGTCAGGACCTCCCCGAAGTCCTTTGCAATGTCCAGATCGCGGGCGATAGCAAAGGCTGTGCGGGGGTGGTCCCCCGTGATCATGACAACGTCGATTCCCGCTCCGTGGGCGACCCTTACAGCGTCTTTGACGTCTGGCCGGAGGGGATCGATGAACCCGACGAGACCGTTCAGCGTGAGTTCGGGTGCTGTTTTTTCCAGTCCGGGATCCGGTCCCGGTGCGGAGCGGAGAGCCCCTTCGGCGACCGCGAGGATCCGAAAACCCTTCTCCATCATGGTCTCCATGTGCGACCCGACCAGGAGAGGATCGAAAGGCACGGTTCCTGCCGGGGTTGCCATTGCCCTGCAGTACGGGAGGAGAGCCTCGACGGCACCCTTGACAGCAATTTTCACGGGGCCCGCCGGATCCTCTCCCTCGCGGTAATAGACCGCGGCGTACATCCTTTCCGACTCAAAAGGCACATGAGCGACATTTTCGATGCCATTCCTGACCTCGTCGGGAACGAGACCTGCCTTGTATCCCAGGGCGAGGAGTGCGACGTCCATTGCATCCCCGCTGTGGACCCAGGTCCCGTCTTCCCTGTACAGCGTCCCCTCGTTGCAGATGACCGCAACTTTGGCGAGGCCCCGGACGGCACCGGCAACCTGTTCAGGTATTTCTTCCCCCGCGATCCGGAAAGTTCCCTCCCCCGGATCGTAACCGGCACCAGTCACCTCGACTATCGTGCCCGGGGGGATAAAGACTGCCTGTGCGGTCTGCTGGTTGACGGTCAGTGTCCCTGTCTTGTCTGTTGCAATTGTGGTGCAGCTCCCCAGGCTTTCCACGGCAGCAAGTTTCCTCACGATGACGTTCCTGCGTGCCATGCGGGATGCCGCGATGGAGAGGGCAACGGTGATAGCAACGGGCAGCCCCTCCGGGATCGCGGAGACGACGAGGGCAACGGCAAGGAAGAAGACCTCGACGGGAGGCACGCCCTGGGAGAGTGCAGCAATAGCCATCACGATGCTGGCCAAGACAATGAGTGCGCCTACGTTCCGGGAGAAAATCTCCATGCGGATGAGGAGAGGGGGTTTTGCAGACTCTGTTTCCGAGACGGCCTCGGCTATCAGCCCAACCTCGGTGCGGGTCCCTGTCCCCGTGACGATGCCGCACCCTCTGCCGGAGACGACCGTGCTCCCGGCAAATGCCATGTTAAAGCGGTCACTCAACGGTGCCTTCTCTTCCGTGATACCCACCGTTTTTTGGACCGCAACCGACTCGCCGGTGAGAAGGGATTCATCAATGGACAGGTTTGCCGCATGCAGGAGCCTCACGTCAGCCGGGACGTTCATGCCAGACTCGAGGAGGACGACGTCGCCGATTACGAGGTCTTCGGCAGGAATATTCTGCCAGGCACCGTCCCGTTTGACGCGGGCCATGACACGGAGGAGGCTTTGGAGCTTCTGAGCGCTCTGCTCTGCCTTCCACTCCTGGATCGTCCCTATCGCGGCGTTGATGCAGACAACCAGAAAGATGAAGGCAGCGTCCCTGGCGTCCCCGATCAGGATAGAGATGACTCCCGCCGCAAGAAGGATGTAGATGAGGGGGCTCTTGAACTGGTGGATGATGACCTGGAGAAGACCGGGAGCCTTTCGGGATGGAAGGGTGTTTTTCCCATACTGTGCGAGACGGTGGAGTGCCTCCTGCCGGGTGAGCCCCCCGGATCCTGAACGGAGGATCTCATAGACTTTGCCGATCGGGAGAGCATGCCAGGGGATCCCGTGGTGGGGGATGGTCCCGGGGATCATACCAGTTCAGGAACAAGCGGAAAATTCGTCCTGGAATTGTTCTTTCCGGGCAATCACCATCTCGCAAAACCCGTCACCCCTGCAGCGGGCCATGGAGACCCCGACAGAGAACTCCGGGTTGAGGGCTTCTACTACAGATTTGACGTAGGCGCTGCAGATGGCGTGGATCTCGGCCGGAGGGATGCAGGGGGCACTCTCTTCCCGGAACATTGCGCACTCTGCGAGCCGGATCACACCCTCTTCCGGGAAGCCCTCGATGTAGCGGGTCTCGAAAGCACGTCCGAAGAGGATAACGGAGACAGTCCCGAGCGTCGCCACAAGGTCAGCGGCATTGTCCCTTTTCATGGAGTTGCCATCGGCAATGCGACGGGCCTCTTCCCCGAGGAGGGAAAAGAGCCGCTGACTGTCGGGCGATCCTCCGGGCCGTGCTGCCGTCCTGCCCAGTTCAAGAACAAGCCGGGTGAGAACGTGGGAGGCGAGTGCCCACCGCGTGGAGGGCGGAATTTCGCGCAGGTGTGTCATCGTCCTCTCCCGGGGCATTTATGAATCTCCATTCCTCTCATTGTCTTACAATGGCCGGTGGGGAATAAAGCATTTCCCGTGTATGGAACATGGGAACACCGGAAGAGGTCACAGTCTCAAGTCTCATTCCCCCCCCATTGCCGGAGCATCATATTATTTTCCCGCGGAGCGAGATATCCGGTATTCTGAAACTGCCTGTGCAGCAACGGACACCACCTGCACCGGTCCCGGGAGGGCATGATGGATCTCTCAATCCTCACCGATATCCTCATCATATTCGGGCTTTCCCTCATCGTCGGCCTCGTATTCAACCGTCTCCGGATCCCTCCGATGATCGGGTACATCGTGGCCGGGGTCATCGCGGGGCCATCCCTCCTCTCCCTTGTCCAGAGCCCCGCACAGGTCGATATCCTTGCGGAGATCGGGATCATCCTCCTGCTCTTTTCAATCGGACTCGAGTTCTCCTTCCGGCAGTTGTGGGAGATCAGGAGCCTCGTCCTTTCCGGCGGGTGCATCCAGGTCGCCCTCGCCACGGTCCTTGCGACGGCTGTTGCCCTCGCCATCGGTCGTCCCTGGAACGAGGCAGTCCTCCTCGGTTTTGTCGTCTCCCTCTCGAGTACTGCCGTCGTCCTGAAGATCCTGCACGACCGGGGTGAACTGGATTCCCTGCATGGAAAGCTGACGCTGGGCATCCTCATCTTTCAGGACCTCGTCGCCATCCCGATGCTCATGGCAGTCCCGTTCCTCGCCGGGGTGGCAGGCGGCACCGGAGATCCGCTCCTTGTCGTCATCCTCAAGGATTTCATCTTCGTTGCAATCCTTGTTGCAACCGCGAAGTGGGTCATGCCGGCAGTCCTGTTCCAGATCGCGAGGACCAGAAACAACGAGCTCTTCCTGCTTTTCGTCGTCTGCATCTGCTTCGGGATTGCTGCCCTTGCCTCCTTTGCAGGCCTTTCCCTTGCAATGGGGGCACTCCTTGCGGGCCTGCTCATCTCGCAGTCCGAGTTCAGCCACCAGGCGATCAGCAGGATAGTCCCGTTTCGCGACATCTTCACCGCGTTCTTCTTTGTCTCCATCGGGATGCTCCTCGATGTCGGCTTCATTCTCGACCGCCCCGGACTCATCATCGTGTTCCTCATCGTCGTCCTTGCAATCAAGTTCATTGCAGGCTCGCTGGCCCCGTTCGTGCTCGGGTACCAGCTCCGGACCATCATCCTGACGGGCATCGCGCTCATGCAGGTCGGGGAATTCTCCTTCATCATCACGAAGAGTGCGCTCGACATCGGGCTCCTCTCGCGGGATGCCTACCAGGTCTTCCTCGTGGTCGCCCTGATCTCCATGGCAGCAACCCCCTTCCTCATCTTATCCGGACAGCCCCTTGCATCGTTTGTCTGTTCCAGCAGGTTCTTCCAGAAGGTCCTGCCGGGGCGGTGCCAGTGGGTTGCAACGGAAAAGAAGGTCGCAAGATCCGGGCACCTCGTGATCATCGGGTACGGGGTCAACGGCAGGAACCTGGCACGGGCAGCCCGCATCGGCGGAATCCCCCACGTCATCATCGACATGAACCCGGATTCCGTCCGGCAGGCACGAAAAGAGGGAGAAGCAATCATCTACGGTGATGCGACAACGGAGGGTGTCCTCGACCATGCCGGCATCCGGCAGGCCCGGACGGCCGTTGTTGCCATCAACGACCCTGTTGCAACGAGAAGGATCGTCGGGCTCTGCCGTGAAATGAACCCCGGGATCTTCCTCGTCGTCCGGACCCGGTACATCGTTGAAGTCCCTGTACTCCGGGAGATCGGCGCCGACGAGGTAATCCCCGAGGAGTTCGAGACCTCGATCGCGATCTTTTCGCGGGTCATGGCAGATTTCGGGATACCGGACGAGACCATATCGCGCCTCGTCCACGAGATCCGTTCCGAGAGCTACCAGTTCCTCCGGAACCCTGCTTCTTCGCCCCCGATACAGGCACTCGAGATACCCGGTATGGAGGTCAGGATCATTCGCGTTGCAGAAGGTGCACCCATCGCGGGCAGGACCCTTGGAGAAGTTCTTTTGAAAAAGAGGTACGGCGTAACTGTCCTTGGAGTGAGGCGGGATGGGGCAATCATCCCCCATCCGGATGGCACCTGCGAGATCAGGGCAGGGGACGAGGTAACCATCACCGGGACGAAGGATAAGATTGCGGGTGCAATTTTTCTCTTTTCTCCCGCGAGTGACTGACCAGGATCATACGCGGACCATCACCTGTCTCTCACCTCAGCATCCCCTGCAGGAAGTGTTTTTCCCGGAAGAACGCTTACCTGATAGGGATGGAAGGGATCGTTGCCACGCCCGAGTTCCAGGTGAGCCTCCTCCTCTTTGCAGCACTGGGAGGTTACCTCCTTGCATCGCGGATCAACCAGTCCGCGGTTGTGGGGATCATCCTGGTCGGGCTCCTGATTGGACCGAGTGTCCTGGACCTCGTCACGTATAACGAGTTCGTCAGGGGCCTTGCCCACCTCGGGGCTGTCGTCCTCCTCTTCGTCATCGGGTTTGAGTTCAAGCTCAAGGACATCGTCCGGCCTGCCTATGCCTTCATCGCACTGATAGGTGTCATCATCCCATGGCTGGGAGGGTATGCAACCGCGTTATGGGCGGGGATGGAATTTCAAACGGCACTCTTCGTGGGGACTGCACTGACTGCCACGAGTATTGCAATCACGGCAAACGTTCTCCAGGAGATGAACAAGCTCCAGACTGGCGCCGCACGGGCGATCATCGGGGCGGCGGTCATCGACGATGTCCTCAGCCTGATTGCCCTTGCGATCACGGGCGACGTGGTGGCGGGGGCATTCCACCCGTCCGTTATCTTATTCATCCTCCTCAAGGTTGTCATATTCCTCCTCGTGGCAGGGGCTGTCGGGATATTCATCGTGAGCAGGTTTTTGGTCAGGCTGGACAACACCCCCTTCGTGGCCCGCTACCCTGAATTCATCTTCATCTTCGCGATGACCTTTGCCTTCCTCTATGCCATGATCGCAGAGCTCGTGGGCCTTTCTGCCATCGTCGGCGCCTTCATCGCCGGGATATCATTCGAGAGACTGACACTGCGCAAGAGCCTCGATGTCAAGGAGGGTGCCGAGTTCCTCAAGATAATCTTCGCCGCGATATTTTTCGTCTCCCTCGGCGTCGTTGCCGATTTCAAGACCCTGACGCCCGATATTTTACCTTTCCTTGTCGTCCTGACAATCGTGGCCATCGTGACGAAGGTCGTCGGGTGTGCAATTCCTGCCCGGATCGCCGGGATATGCAGAAAAGATTCGCTCATCATCGGGTTTGGCATGGCCCCCCGGGGGGAGGTGGCGATGATCGTCGCCCTGATTGGTCTTGAACAGGGGTATATCGGGCAGGCGGTCTTCGTGGCAATCATCGTGATGAGCCTGCTGACAACGTTAATTACACCGATAATTTACCGGAACTGGTTCTTCAAAGACGAGAACTGCGGCCCGGTCCAGCAGATTTAGGAAAATTCCCGTCCATTTTTATCAGCTTTTTGCGAGGGATTCCTCACCAAAAGAAAAACGTCCTGCCCCTCCCCTCACACCAGCGGGAAGAGCGACCTTGTCATTTCATGGGCCGGGCATGTGATTGGCCCCCTGTTTCATAAGAGCTTCGTCTCTTCGGTGGGCCGTGGAACTTTCACTACGAGGACACGGAAGACCGCGTTGCTCTCGTTGATCCACCGGTGGGGAATCCTTGCCGGGCTCTCCACGAGAGTCCCTTCCCCGACGGTCTCCCTCTCATCACCGATCTCGACAGTCCCCTTCCCCTGCAGGACATAGAAGAAAACATCGACGGGCGTGATGTGCCGCTTGAGGGCTTCTCCCGGCCGGAGCGTGATGACCACTGCGACTGCGTGCTCCGTGTCATACACCTTTCGTGCATCAACGTGGTGGGGGTTGGGCTGTGACGTGACGTCGTCTAACCTCGTAATCTTCATGAAGGCTTCTCCTTTTCGAGGAATGAACCCCCCCGCTTTATAAAGTTTGCTGGTTACCACACTTTCTTGGGGGAGAGGAACCAACACATCCGGGCTCAATCCCGGTCTACCACCACATTGATGTGGGGGGGCTGATAGATTGACATACCGGGTGAAAACATGCCGGGACCAGGTCCCAATACAATCCAGATGGTGGGAATTGCCTACGGAATCCTCTTCGTGATCGCCGGTGCCTTCCTCTGGCGATCGGGAAGATTTTCCCGGACTGTCAGGTATGCATTGCTCCTCGTGACCATTCTCCTTGGATTTGCGATATTTTCTCCCATGCTTCCGTACATGTTCGGTGAACTTGTCGCACGTGCAGATCCGCGGGTGGGTGCCACCCTCCTTGGTGCGGCCTTCGGGATGGTCCTCTTTTTCCTCCTGACGTTCCTCTTCGGGAGACATTTCTGTGGCTACCTCTGCCCTGTCGGAGCCGTCCAGGAGGTCGCATACGTCGTGCCGGTACCAAAGGTCCGGCTTCCCTGGAAGATACTTCCCGTGATTGTCAGGGCAGTTGTATTCCTGCTCATCATCGGTGCCGGGCTTGTTTATTCCATCTCCATCCTCTCTTACGTGGGGATAAGGCAGTTCTTTACTCTCACCCTCTCTGCCGGTTTCCTCGTTTTTTCGTGCCTGCTCATCATCTCGCTCTTCTTCTACCGCCCGTTCTGCCGGTTCATCTGTCCCCTCGGCGCCATTTTCCACGTCTTTGCAATACCTGCCCGATGGAAGATACGCCGGACCGATGCCTGCATCGAGTGCGGGAAGTGCGAGAATGCCTGCCCGACGAGCGAGGCAGGACGGGAGGACACCAAGGGTGAGTGTTACCTCTGCGGGCGGTGCATGGACACGTGCCCTGTCAAAGGTGCACTGATATATGCGGGAAAGACGAGTAAGGAAGGTACGGAGAAGTGACTGAATCAATGGCAAGAGAGAGCAGGAAAGACCTGCGGGGGCAGGTGTTTGCCTTAAAGGACCTCGTCGAGTACCAGCCGGGGACGGTTGCGAGCAGAATGATCATCAACAACAAGGCCGGGAGCATCACGGTCTTTTCCTTTGACAAGGACGAGGGACTCTCGGAGCATACGGCACCCTACGATGCCGTGGTCACCATCCTCGACGGGGAGGCGGAAGTCTGGGTCGGTGGCGAGACCCATGCCATGAAGGAGGGCCAGACCATCATCTTTCCTGCAAACGTGCCCCACGCCCTTTCTGCAACGACGCGTTTCAAGATGGCACTGACGATGATCCGGGGATCCGAGGATGAGTGAAGGGGGTGAGGGGAAGTACTGCACCATCTGTGGTGGTATTCCCCCCGAAGAGATCAAGATCAGGAAGATCCTGATCGATGGAAAGGAGACGGGAATCGACAAGCTGGATTTCATCCTTGAGGAGGTTTTTCGGCTGAACTGTCCTACGGATCAGGAGATCGTGGCCGAGATCCTCAGGAGGGTCAGGGTTTTTAATTATGTCCCGACCAGGGTAACAGAAAAGTACGGGGAAGCCCTTCTCGAGGAGTACAGGCGCTTCGTGCGGGACCGTGAAATACCCGGACAGATAACCTGAAATTCTCTTTTTTTGTTTTTTTTTGTCTGGAGGGTTTTGATCAAGTTTTTTTCATTGGTGAAAGTCGGTTATTCATTTTATACCCCGGCGGGAATCTCCCGGTATCCATGGGAAGACAGAACCTTTTTTTAATAAAACCCGGTGTGTTCCATGCAGGAAGTATTTATGGTGGGATGCCGTTATTCCTCCTCATGACAGAAGAACTGCCCGGCGCTATCCTGCAGCGGGATGGCAAATCATACGCAATCGTTCCCCGGACCCCCTCGGGTATCGTGACACCCGAAGAGCTCGAGCGAATAGCCAGGGTAGCAAGGAAATACCGTATCCCGGTTATCAAGATGACATCGGGCCAGCGGATGGTCCTTGTCGGTCTCAACAAGGATGATATCCCATCGGTATGGAGAGACCTGGGAATGGACGTAGGGCAGGCCACGGCGCCCTGCGTTCACTATGTGCAGGCCTGTCCGGGAACCGAGACCTGCAGGTTCGGGGTGCAGGACTCCCTTGGCCTTGGGCTTGCAATCGAGAAGATGTACAAGGATCTCTCCCTGCCTGCAAAGGTCAAGATCGGGGTCTCAGGGTGTCCCCGGTGTTGTGGCGAGAGCCATGTCCGGGACATCGGGATATTCGGGACACCGAAGGGGTGGACAATCGTTTTTGGGGGAAACAGTGCCACGAGACCAAGGATAGGGGATGTCGTTGCAAAGGACCTCTCCGCGGAGGATGCCATCGACCTCTCCCGGAGGCTTCTTGAGTATTACCGTGACCATGGAAAACCACGGGAAAGAACCGCCCGGTTCGTGGAAAGAATTGGATTCGAGGCAATCCGGAGGGATGTGCTCGCCTACGCCCCGTACATCCCGATGGGGAAGTGATGGACCGGTCCTGCATAGTACACCCCCCCCATCATTTTTATCCGGGCCGTTTTGCCATAACAAATGACCACGATGATGTTTTGGTTCGTATGCCCGCAGGAAGCATATTTCGCCCCTCTCACCGGTTATCCTCGCCAATTGGAGCAAAATGAGGTGGGGAAAGAAGTATATAAAATCTTAAATCAGGGTGTAACTCAATAAACCAGCAGGTTCTTTTAAAGGAGAGATACCATGAACACATGTTTCATTTACCATTCTTACTCGGGTATTACGAGAAAGCTTGTCGAAAAGGTGCGGGCAGCCTGCGGGGGAGATGCAATCGAGGTCACACCACGCCAGAGATACAATGCCCTGACCGCGTATACACTGGGGTGCATGAGGGCCCGGAACGGGCAATGCGATCCTATCGATCCGGAGATCATCGATGTTTCAGGGTATGATCTCATCGTCATCGGGACCCCGGTATGGGCATTTCGGGCAACTCCCGCCGTGAATGCAGCGATTGCTGCCCTGAGAGGCGCCGAAGGGAAGAAAGCCGTGCTCTTTGCAACCTGCGGGGGAACACCCGGTGAGACAATTCCCCGGTTGAGAGACGCACTTGCCGGGAAGGGAGCAGGGGTTATCGGAGAGATGGTCTTTACAAAGAAAGATACAGGGGATCCGGAGAAGATTGATGCCCTGATCAGGATGATCATGGATGCAGCAGGGACATCCTGAAATGGCGAGGGATAAAAATTTTCAAAATCTTGAGAAAAGGGGATTCTTCAGCCCTGTCCCGGTGTGAGCACCGTGAAGAGCTTCTTGCACCGGGAACACCTCCCGTCCCGCGATTCCTTGTAGAAGGCCTTGGGCATGTTGAAGACGATCGAATTTTCCTTGGAACAGCTGGGGCACGTGAAGCGGATGACGTATCCGGACCGTGTCCCAATGACGGTCTCTCTGACTGAACTCTTTGCCATATTTACCTCCGGGAAAAATCCCTGACCACTTGCGTATTCTTCAGTCTGTCCCCGCAGGAGAGCAAACCTGCAGGCATTCCCCAGGACGGGTCCCATGCACGCGAAGAAAGAGACGGGCAGGATCGCGTTTCAAACGGGGAACTTATAATATATGGGACGTCCGGGGTTATGAGACCTTGCATCATCGCGCATTTCTGCACGAACAGGACAATGAGGACAGGCAGGACCCTTCACCCATGCTCCATTCCCGGGAAAAGAGCAGAGACTGATTCGGAAGAAGGAGGCGGGTAAAAACGGCGTGGAAATGGTGTTAGACGAATCAACGAAAAAATTGGGGTTTAGAGCCGTGGCCGCCGGTGGTTCGGGAGGCACTCCCTGCAGTAGACAGGCCTGCCCTCGGTCGGCTTGAACGGTACTTCGCACTCTTTACCACAGTCTGAACAGACTAC
>JGI11944J13513_1000412_pt1 | contig 43515 bp, 37 predicted proteins | sample TerdegcoTASludge_FD_13513 | JGI IMG/M metagenome (IMG submission 13513) | reverse complement strand
GCGCGGTCGAGCCGGTGGCGGCCGTGGCCCCGGCCGCCGGCATGGCGCCGGCCGCGCCGGTGGTGCCGTTCAACGGCAACCTCGACGCGCACTACACCTTCGCCAACTTCGTCGAGGGCCGCAGCAACCAGCTGGGCCTGGCCGCCGCTTTCCAGGCGGCGCAGAAGCCCGGCGACCGTGCGCACAACCCGCTGCTGCTGTACGGCGGCACCGGCCTGGGCAAGACCCACCTGATGCTGGCCGCCGGCAACGCGATGCGCCAGGCCAACCCCGCCGCGCGGGTGCTGTACCTGCGTTCGGAGCAGTTCTTCAGCGCCATGATCCGGGCGCTGCAGGAAAAGACCATGGACCAGTTCAAGCGCCAGTTCCAGCAGGTGGACGCGCTGCTGATCGACGACATCCAGTTCTTTGCCGGCAAGGACCGCACCCAGGAGGAGTTTTTCCACACCTTCAATGCGCTGTTCGACGGCAAGCAGCAGATCATCCTGACCTGCGACCGCTACCCGCGCGAAGTCGAGGGCCTGGAAGCGCGGCTGAAGTCGCGCCTGGCGTGGGGCCTGTCGGTGGCGATCGAACCGCCGGATTTCGAGACCCGCGCGGCCATCGTGCTGGCCAAGGCACGCGAACGCGGCGCCGAGATTCCCGATGACGTGGCGTTCCTGATCGCCAAGAAGATGCGCTCCAACGTGCGCGACCTGGAAGGCGCGCTCAACACGCTGACCGCGCGCGCCAATTTCACCGGCCGCGCCATCACCACCGAGTTCGCCCAGGAAACCCTGCGCGACCTGCTGCGCGCCCAGCAGCAGGCGATCAGCATCCCCAACATCCAGAAGACCGTGGCCGACTACTACGGCCTGCAGATCAAGGACCTGCTGTCCAAGCGCCGGACCCGTTCGCTGGCGCGCCCGCGCCAGGTGGCGATGGCGCTGACCAAGGAATTGACCGAGCACAGCCTGCCGGAAATCGGCGATGCCTTCGCCGGCCGCGACCACACCACGGTCCTGCATGCCTGCCGCCAGATCCGCACGCTGATGGAGACCGACGGCAAGCTCCGCGAGGACTGGGACAAGCTCATCCGCAAGTTGAGTGAGTGAGTCATCGGGGTACCGGGAACGGCCAGGCAACAGGGCCGGCAGATGATGCATCGGCGCCATGCAGGCGTCATCGCACAAAACGGTGCATCATTCGGGGGCAGACGCTGGAGAATCTGTGGATAAAAATACGGTTCCGGATCGGCGCCAGTTTATCCACAGCTTTCCCCACCCGTTCCGGGCCAGTAATACAGAGGGTTTCGATGCAATGAAACTCTTTAAAAACAAATACTTGGGTGTGTTTTAAACCAAATCTGGCTCTACCAGCACCACCAAGCTTTTGATTTAACCCACATCTTTAAAAGCATAGGGGCACGAAACCACATGCGTTTCACACTGCAGCGCGAAGCCTTCCTCAAGCCGTTGGCGCAGGTCGTCAACGTGGTCGAACGCCGTCAGACCCTTCCGGTTCTGGCCAACTTCCTGGTCCAGGTGCAGGGCGGCCAGCTGTCGTTGACCGGTACCGACCTGGAAGTGGAGATGGTTTCCCGCATCGCGGTCGAGGATGCGCAGGACGGCGAAACCACGATTCCGGCACGCAAGCTGTTCGAGATCGTCCGCGCCCTGCCCGACGGCAGCCGCGTCACCGTGTCGCAGACCGGCGAGAAGATCACCGTGCAGGCCGGGCGCAGCCGCTTCACGCTGGCCACGCTGCCGGCAAACGATTTCCCGTCGGTGGATGAAGTCGAGGCCACCGAGCGCGTGGCGGTGCCGGAGTCGGCACTGAAGGAACTGATCGAGCGCACCGCATTCGCGATGGCGCAGCAGGACGTGCGTTATTACCTCAACGGCCTGCTGTTCGACCTGCGCGACCAGCTGCTGCGCTGCGTGGCCACCGACGGTCATCGCCTGGCCCTGTGCGAAACCGCGCTGGAGAACAGCACCGGTTCCAAGCGCCAGATCATCGTGCCGCGCAAGGGCGTGACCGAGCTGCAGCGCCTGCTCGAGGGGGGCGACCGCGAGGTGGAGCTGGAAGTCGGCCGCAGCCACGTCCGGGTGAAGCGCGACGATGTCACCTTCACCTCAAAGCTGATCGACGGCCGTTTCCCGGATTACGAAGCAGTGATTCCGATCGGCGCCGACCGCGAAGTGAAGGTGGACCGCGAAACCCTGCGTGCGTCGCTGCAGCGTGCGGCCATCCTGTCCAACGAGAAGTACCGCGGCGTCCGCGTCGAGGTCACCCCGGGCCAGCTGAAGATCAGTGCGCACAATCCCGAGCAGGAAGAAGCGCAGGAAGAGATCGAGGCGGAAACCCAGGTCAGCGACCTGGCGATCGGCTTCAACGTCAACTACCTGCTCGATGCGCTGTCGGCATTGCGCGACGAGCACATCGTCATCCTGCTGCGCGATTCCAACTCCTCGGCCCTGGTGCGCGAAGCCAGCAGCGAAAAATCGCGGCATGTGGTCATGCCGCTGCGTCTGTGACAGTTCTGGTTCCACGTGGAACATAAGCCCGGCACTGCCGGGCTTTTTTTTGCCTGGCGATTGCCTGCCCGAAAGGGAGTTCCACGTGGAACTGACCTGTACGGGCTCACCTTCGATCCTGGAAGGATCCTGGTCATGACGGCCCGACTCAGCAGGTTGGCATCGGCTTTCAATCCCGAATTGCGTCATGAGCCGTACAACGGATCGAATGCCGTTCCAACGTTGTTCCTGCGAGCCTGTAAAGCTTTAAATCTGGGAATAAATCAGAAGCTTGGTGGTGATGGTAGAGCTGGATTTCATGTAAAACAGGGTTATCTTATTGTTTTTAAATGATATTTGCATGCTGAAACCCCTATGGAAAAGCCGGGGATGAGTCTGTGGATAGCTGTGGGCAAGCGGTTCCGGAGCAAGAGCCAGCAAATCTATCCACAGGATGCCAACGGACGCCCCACCCTCGACACACAGGATCCGGCGGCGGCGGCGTGTGTCGATTCGCAGCGCGGGCCCGGCGCCCGGTTCGACGGGCGGATGCTTTAAGCTGCCGATCCTGCCCCGGATGCCACACCTGGGCGTTGCTTCTACTCCCGAGCATCAATGCACATCGTCCGTATCTCGCTGAACCGCGTTCGCCGGTTCGACTCCGTGGAGCTGGCTCCCCGCCCGGGGATCAACCTGATTACGGGGGACAACGGTGCCGGCAAGACCAGCCTGCTGGAAGCCCTGCACCTGATGGCTTACGGGCGCAGTTTCCGGGGGCGGGTCCGCGATGGACTGGTACAGAAAGGCGCCGAGTCCCTGGAGGTCTTCGTCGAATGGCAGGAACGTGCCGGCGCCGCGAGTGGGGAACGGGTCCGGCGCGCCGGCCTGCGCCATGGCGGGCAGACCTGGAAGGGCCGTCTTGATGGCGAGGATGTGGCGCAGCTGGGGTCGCTGTGCGCGGCGCTGGCGGTGGTCACCTTCGAGCCCGGCAGCCATGCGCTCGTGAGTGGGGGCAGCGAACCGCGCCGGCGTTTCATCGATTGGGGATTGTTCCACGTGGAACCTGACTTTCTTCCCCTGTGGCGCCGTTACACGCGGGCGCTCAAGCAGCGCAACGCCTTGCTCAAGGCCGGGGCGGCGCCACGCCAGCTGGATGCCTGGGATTACGAACTGGCTGAAGCCGGCGTTCCATTGACCTCGCGGCGCCAGCAGTACCTCGATCGCCTGCAGGAACGTGCGGTGGCCATCGCCGCGGATCTGGCGCCAGGGCTGCAGTTGCAGGGCCTGGAGCTGCAACCCGGTTGGCGCCGGCACGAGATGTCGCTGGCTGACGCGTTGTTGCTGTCCCGTGAGCGCGACCGCACCATGGGCCACACCTCGGTGGGGCCACACCGCGCCGACTGGTCGGTGGGCTACGGGGAAATCCCCGGCCGCGATGCGTTGTCGCGCGGCCAGGCCAAGCTCACTGCCCTGGCCTGCCTGCTGGCCCAGGCGGACGATTACGCGGCCCAGCGGGGCGAGTGGCCGGTGATCGCCCTGGACGACCTGGGTGCGGAACTGGACCGGCACCACCAGCAGCGCGTACTGCAGCTGCTGGCCGCAACGCCCGCCCAGGTTTTCATTACCGCCACCGAACTCCCCGCCGTACTTGAAGAACACCTGCACCCGGCTGCCGTGTTCCACGTGGAACACGGCGCCATCCAGGCCCGGCAATGACCGTTCCGGGTGCGTCATGGCCCGGCTGGTATACTTTCGACGATCCCCTCTTTACTCACGCCCCGACCTCCGGGCCGGCGCGTGACCTGTGGAGCCAACGGCAAGCGCGATGAGCGAAGAACAGAACACTCCGGCCAGCAACGGCAATTACGACGCCAACAGCATCACCGCCCTTGAAGGCCTGGAGGCTGTCCGCAAGCGTCCCGGCATGTACATCGGTGATGTCCACGATGGCACCGGCCTGCACCACATGGTGTTCGAAGTCGTCGACAACTCCATCGACGAAGCGCTGGCCGGCCATGCCGACAACGTGCTGGTGACGATCCATGCCGATGGCTCGGTATCGGTGTCGGACAACGGCCGCGGCATCCCGGTGGGCAAGCACGAGCAGATGAGCCAGAAGCTCGGCCGCGAGGTGTCCGCCGCCGAGGTGGTGATGACGGTCCTGCACGCCGGCGGCAAGTTCGACGACAACAGCTACAAGGTGTCCGGCGGCCTGCATGGCGTGGGCGTCAGCGTGGTCAACGCCCTGTCGGAAAAGCTGCTGCTGGATGTGTTCCAGGGCGGTTTCCACTACCAGCAGGAATTCAGCAACGGTGCCGCGGTCGGCCCGCTGAAGCAGCTGGGTACCACGAGCAAGCGCGGTACCACCGTGCGCTTCTGGCCCTCGACCGTGGCCTTCCATGGCAACGTCGAGTTCCATTACGAAATCCTGGCGCGGCGCCTGCGCGAGCTCTCGTTCCTCAACTCGGGGGTCAAGGTCGTCCTGGCCGACGAGCGTGGCGAGGGCCGTCGCGACGATTTCCACTACGAAGGCGGCATCAAGAGCTTCGTCGAGCATCTGGCGCAGCTGAAGACCCCGCTGCACCCGAATGTCATCGCGGTCAGCGGCGAGCACAACGGCATCACCGTGGAAGTGGCGCTGCAGTGGACCGATTCCTACCAGGAAACGATGTACTGCTTCACCAACAACATCCCGCAGAAGGACGGCGGCACCCACCTGGCCGGCTTCCGCGGCGCCCTGACCCGCGTGCTGAACAACTACATCGAGCAGAACGGCATCGCCAAGCAGGCCAAGATCAGCCTGACCGGCGACGACATGCGCGAAGGCATGATCGCGGTGCTGTCGGTGAAGGTGCCGGACCCCAGCTTCTCCAGCCAGACCAAGGAAAAGCTGGTCAGCTCCGACGTGCGCCCGGCCGTGGAAAATGCCTTCGGCGCGCGCCTGGAGGAGTTCCTGCAGGAAAATCCGAACGAAGCCAAGGCCATCGCCGGCAAGATCGTGGACGCCGCCCGCGCCCGCGAGGCCGCGCGCAAGGCCCGCGACCTGACCCGCCGCAAGGGGGCGCTGGACATCGCCGGCCTGCCCGGCAAGCTCGCCGACTGCCAGGAAAAGGATCCGGCGCTGTCGGAACTGTTCATCGTCGAGGGCGACTCGGCAGGTGGCTCGGCCAAGCAGGGCCGCAACCGCAAGAACCAGGCGGTGCTGCCGCTGCGCGGCAAGATCCTCAACGTGGAACGCGCACGCTTCGACCGCATGCTGTCCTCCGACCAGGTCGGTACGCTGATCACCGCGCTGGGTACCGGCATCGGCCGCGATGAGTACAACCCGGACAAGCTGCGCTACCACAAGATCATCATCATGACCGACGCCGACGTCGACGGCGCGCACATCCGCACGCTGCTGCTGACGTTCTTCTACCGGCAGATGCCGGAGCTGATCGAGCGCGGCTACGTCTACATCGGCCTGCCGCCGCTGTACAAGATCAAGCAGGGCAAGACCGAGCTGTACCTGAAGGACGATCCGGCACTGGATGCCTACCTGGCCAACAACGCGGTCGAAAACGCTTCGCTGATCCCGGCCAGTGGCGAACCGCCGATCGAGGGGGTCGCGCTGGAGAAGCTGCTGATGACCTACGCCAGCGCCCAGGACGCCATCGACCGCAACGCCCACCGCTACGATCGCAGCCTGCTCGAAGCCCTGGTCGACTTCACCCCGATGGACCTGGAGCACCTGCGCAACGCCCCGGCCGGCGAAGGCCTGGACGCGCTGGCCAAGCGCCTGAACCAGGGCAGCCTGGGCACGCCGCGTTTCAGCCTGGTCCTGCAGGAGCCCACCGAGCAGCGTCCGGCCGCGGTGCTGGTCACCCGCCGCCACATGGGCGAGGAACACATCCAGGTGCTGCCGCTGGCGGCATTCGAATCCGGCGACCTGCGTCCGTTGCACCAGGCGTCGCAGTTGCTGCATGGCCTGATCCGCGAAGGCGCGACCATCAACCGCGGCAACCGTTCGGCCGAGGTCACCGGCTTCGCCCAGGCCCAGGCCTGGCTGATGGAGGAAGCCAAGAAGGGCCGCCAGATCCAGCGCTTCAAGGGTCTGGGCGAAATGAACCCCGAGCAGCTGTGGGACACCACCGTCAATCCCGATACCCGCCGCCTGCTGCAGGTGCGGATCGAGGATGCCGTGGCCGCCGACCAGATCTTCAGCACCCTGATGGGCGACGTGGTCGAACCGCGCCGCGACTTCATCGAGGACAACGCGCTGAAGGTCACCAACCTGGATATCTGACACAATCCGGCAACACGGGCAGGGGCCGCAGCTGGCGCCTGCCCACGACTTCCGCTGCTGCCGCAGGATCATGATGTCCGCACCCCCACCGGTTCCGCTGTCCGTCCCGCCTGCCGCACCCCGCGTCTCCCGCCCGGGTTCGCCACTGCTGGGCTTCGGACTGGATATCCTGCTGGCAGCCAGCATCCTGCTGGGCCTGAGCCTGGTCTGTGGCCTGGCCTGGGGCCTATGGCGCGGCATCGAGGTCGGCATGGCGCTGGCGCGCGAAGGCGGTGGAGCGCCGGATGCGGCGCAGCTGGGTTCGCAGCTGGGCCAGCCCGGTGCCCTGGCGCAGATGCTGATCGCACTGGTGTCCACCGGCCTTGCCGCACTGGTGCTGTATTTCTGGCGTCGGCCGGCCTCGCAGGCCGAACGCGCCGCGTCCCACGCCGCCGCCCGTCGTGGTTCCACCTGGGGCTGGACCCTGCTGGTGGCCGCCGGGGTGTTTGCCGGCAGCAGCCTGATCAGCTGGATCGGCAAGCAGCTCGGCATCGAGCCGGTACCGACCAATCTGCCGCTGATGGAACAGGCATTGGCCCACTACCCCGTGTTCCTGGTGGTTTTCGCGGTGTTCCTGGCCCCGGCCTACGAGGAACTGCTGTTCCGCCGGGTGCTGTTCGGGCGTCTATGGGCGGCGGGCCGGCCGTGGCTGGGGATGGTGCTCAGTGGCGCGGCCTTTGCCTTCATCCATGAGATTCCCGGGACCACCGCCAACGGACTGCCGGAAATCCTGCAGCTGTGGCTGGTCTATGGCGGCATGGGCGTGGCTTTCGCCTGGCTGTACCGGCGCACGGGCACCTTGTGGGCGGCCATCGCCGCGCATACGCTCAACAACGCGATCGCACTGACGGCGCTGGTGTTTTTCGGGCTCCAGTAGGCGCGTCGCGGGTTGACGGAAATTTAAGCCGGGCGCTCGCACACTGGCCGCATGAATGAGGGTAAGTACGCCATGAAACCGCTGCTGTTCGGCGCCGCCATCGCCCTGCTGCTCGGCGCCTGCGCGACCACGACCTCGCCCACCGGGCGCCGCCAGGTCGTGGGCGGGATTTCCCCACAGCAGCTGGACCAGCTCGGCGCGCAGGCCTTTGCCGAAACCAAGGCCAAGCAGACCCTGAGCCGGGATGCCCGCCAGAATGCATACGTCCAGTGCGTGGTCAACGCGCTGGTCGCCGAGCTGCCGCAACAGTACCGCGGCGTACGTTGGGAAACGGCATTGTTCGTCGAGAAGGAACCCAACGCCTTCGCCCTGCCCGGCGGCAAGGTCGGGGTCAACAGCGGCATCTTCACGGTGGCGAAGAACCAGGACCAGCTGGCCGCGGTGATCGGCCATGAAATCGGCCATGTGATCTCGCGGCACCACGAGGAGCGCCTGACCCGCCAGCAGGGCACGCAGCTGGGCCTGGGCATAATCGGCGCGCTGGCAGGTGCCGCCTATGGCGATACCGCCGCCAGTGCGGTCAACCAGTTCGGCGGCATGGGCGCACAGGGACTGATCCTGCTGCCCGGCTCGCGCACCCAGGAAAGCGAGGCCGACGTGGTCGGCCAGCGGCTGATGGCCCAGGCCGGATTCGATCCCGCCCAGGCCGTGGACCTGTGGCAGAACATGATGGCGGCCGGCGGCGGACGCCCCCCGCAGTGGCTGTCGACCCACCCGGACCCGACCAACCGGATCCGCGAGCTGCAGCGCGATGTGGCCATGCTGGAACCCGTCTACCGCCAGGCGCGGCAGTCCGGAAGGACGCCGCGCTGCGGTTGACCCGTGGACATGACCATCCCGGGCCCTGGACATTGGTGCACTACAGCATCGGAAGTGATTTCTCCGTCAAAATTTTTCTGTTACGTTTGGCGGCTCTGTCTCCACAGACAGTCCGTCTACAGCCCCGCCCCCGCGGTTCCATCGAGGTGACCCATGATCTCCCGCAGCCATAAGCAGGCCCTGCTTTCCGTCCTCATCGCGACCGTGCTTGGTGGTGTCGTGGTTGCCGATGCTGCCGCCCAGGCGCGTTCGTCCGACCGTGGTGGCGAACGCCGCAGCCGCGGTGCGGCCAAGGCCGAGGTGCTGTATCCGGAGGCAACCCGCCAGGAACCCAATGGCAAGTCGTCCTCGAAGATGAATGGCAAGCTGCAGAAGCTGTTCGCCGCCTACAACAAGGAAGAATACGAGGAGACCCGCAAGCTGGCCGATGAGATCATCGCCGCCGAGGGCGCCAACGAGTACGACAAGGCGGTCGCCAACCAGCTCGCCTCGCAGGCGGCCTACAACCTGGACGACAGTGCGGCCGCCAAGCAGTACCTGCAGCAGGCCATCGCCCTGAACCAGCTGGACAACAACGGCCACTACCAGGCGATGCTGATGCTGGCCCAGCTGCAGCTGCAGGACGAACAGTACGCCGAGGGCCTGGCCAACCTGGACAAGTACCTGGCCGAGTCCAAGTCGCACAAGCCCGAGGAACTGGTGATCAAGGGCCAGGCCCTGTACCAGACCGAGAAGTACGCCGAGGCCATTCCGGTGCTGAAGGCGGCCATCGCCGCCTCGCCCGAGCCGAAGGACAGCTGGAACCAGCTGCTGATGGCCTCCTACGCCGAGGCCGGACAGACCGGTGAGGCGGTCAAGGCCGCCGAAGCGCTGGCCGCCAGGAACCCGGCCGACAAGAAGGCGCAACTGAACCTGGCCAGCATGTACATGCAGGCCGACCAGATGGACAAGGCCGCCGCGGTGATGGACAAGCTGCGCGCGGCCGGACAGCTCACCGAAGAGCGCGAGTACAAGCAGCTGTACTCGATCTATGCCAACACCGAGAACAAGGAAAAGGACGTCATTGCGGTGATCAACGAGGGCATGTCCAAGGGCATCCTCAAGCCGGACTACCAGGTCTACCTGGCGCTGGCGCAGTCGTACTACTACTCCGACCAGATCCCGCAGGCCATCGAGGCGTGGCAGAAGGCCGCCCCGCTTTCCAAGGATGGCGAGACCTACCTGAATCTGGCGCGTGTGCTGCACTCCGAAGGGCGGATTCCCGAGGCCAAGCAGGCGGCCCGGGATGCAAAGGCTAAAGGTGTGAAGAACCCGGCCGATGCAGACAAGATCATCAACCTGAAGTAAGCAGGAATAACGCCTGAACAGCTGCATTTGTGATGCGCAGCCGGTCAGGATTGGTATAAGCTTGGAGGTTCCTGCGGTGTCATGCACCGCTGAATCAGGGGCGTCGGAACAGCGGCGTCCCGGCCCCACTAATGAGCTCTTGGCGCATGACGGAACAACTGGTTTTCCACCACAGGTATGACGGCGAGAAAGAGACGGGTCTGAGCTGGCCCCGCATCGCCGGTATCGCCTTTGTAATCGCACTCCATCTGGCAGCCCTGATGATGCTCCTGATTCCCGCCGTGGCCCCGAAGGCCGCCAAGGAGAAGGAACGCAACGTCATGGTGACGCTGGTCGACGCCCCGCCGCCGCCACCGCCGCCGCCGCCGCCGCCGCCGCCGCAGGACACGCCGCCGCCGCCGGTCAAGAACCTGGCGCCGCCGAAGGCCTCGCCGCTGCCGCCGCCGCCGGAAGCCCCGGTGGTGGACGTGCCGGAACCGCGCCCGAACGACGTGGCCACGCCGCCGACGCCGCCGGCGCCGCCGGCGCAGGTCACCGACATCCAGGCCAGCGTGGACATCTCGTCCAAGAACATGAACCCGCCGCGTTACCCGCCGGCCGCCTTCCGCGCCGGTATCCAGGGCGAGGTCATCCTGATCATTGATGTCGACGCCAGCGGCAACGTCACCAATGTGTCCGTCGAGAAGTCCAGCCGTAACCGTGATCTCGACCGCGCCGCCATGGATGCGGCACGCAAGTGGAAGTTCAATCCTTCCGTCATCAATGGACAAAAGGCGGCTGGTCGCGTCCGCGTCCCGGTCAACTTTGCGCTGAGCTGATCCCCCGGCGGCCAGCGGCCGCCAGCAGGGAACCGTTCGACTTTAGCTACACCCTTTAACACCACACACAACAAAGGTAAGCGTCATGCTGCAGGAAATCTTCATCGCCGCTGCTGCCGGGGGCAACGCAAACAACGCGCTCTCGCAGATGGGCTTCGAGCATCTGATTCACGAAATGACCTCCAAGCCGGGTGACTTCGCGGTTTCCTGGGTCGTGCTGCTGACCCTGGTCGCGATGTCGGCGATGTCGTGGTACTGGACCGTCATCAACATCTTCCGCTCCACCCGCCTGAAGTCGGCTTCCGACCGCGTGCCGGGCATGTTCTGGGACGCTGCCAATGCCCAGGACGCGATCCGCGCCATGGAAGAGCAGCCGGCTTCGGAGCCGTTCTCGAAGATCGCGCTGGACGCCGCCCAGGCCGCTGCGCACCACCAGCAGGCCGGTGCCGCCGAGACCCTGAGCCGTTCGGAGTTCGTCGACCGCGCCCTGCGCCAGGCCGTCACCCGCGAATCCAACAAGCTGCAGGGCGGCATGATCCTGCTGGCCACCGTCGGCGCGACCGCTCCGTTCGTGGGTCTGCTGGGTACCGTGTGGGGCATCTACGGCGCGCTGATCAAGATCGGTGCCACCGGTTCGGCCTCGATCGACGCCGTTGCCGGCCCGGTGGGTGAAGCGCTGATCATGACCGCGATCGGTCTGTTCGTCGCGATCCCGGCCGTGTTCGCCTTCAACTTCTTCAGCAAGATCAACAGCGCCACCGTCAGCAAGTTCGACACCTTCGCGCACGATCTGCACGACTTCTTCGCCACCGGCTCGCGCGTTCGCTGAGCCGGCAGCAGAGCAGTCCTCGCAACGATATAGACGGAGCCCGTTATGGCTTTCAGTAGTGGTAACAGCGGCGGCCCCATGGCCGACATCAACGTCACGCCCCTCGTGGACGTGATGCTGGTGCTGCTGATCATCTTCATCATCACGGCTCCCCTGATGTCCCACAAGGTCAAGGTCGAGCTGCCCGAGGCCAACCTGAACATCAATCCGGACGACGCTGAAAAGCGTGCGGGCCCGATCACGGTGGCAGTCAAGGAAGACGGTTCGCTCTACTGGAACGATGAGCCGGTGTCGAAGGAGACCCTGGAATCGCGTTTCGCCACTGCTGCCCAGCAGACGCCGCAGCCGCCGCTCAACCTGCGTGGTGACAAGACCACCAAGATGAGCGTGATCAATGAAGTGACCAAGATCGCGCAGAGCCAGGGCATGCTGGACGTCGGTTTCGTTGCCACCAAAGAAAAGGGGCAATAAGCGATGGCTTTCAGTAGTGGTGGAAACAGGGGCCCCATGGCCGACATCAACGTCACGCCCCTCGTGGACGTGATGCTGGTGCTGCTGATCATCTTCATCGTGACCGCGCCGATCATGACGTACCCGATCGCCGTGGACCTGCCGCAGCGGGTCATCAACCCGCCGCCGCAGCTGCGCGAGCCGCCGCCGCCGATCGATCTGCGCGTGGATGCGAGCAATCAGGTTTACTGGAACAACAGCCCGGTGAACGTGAACGACCTGCAGCAGAAGATGGAAGAAGAAGTACAGAAGGATCCGACCAACCAGCCGGAACTTCGCATCGACGCCAATCCGGATTCCGAGTACGAGGTCATGGCCAAGATCCTGGCCCAGGCCAAGAACGCCCAGATGAAGAAGATCGGTTTCGTGCAGTAACGCAATACCCAAGTCATGACGCGACTGGAAAACGCCCCCGCAAGCCGGGGGCGTTTTTTTTTGCCTTGCCGTCGAAGCAGGCGCGCCTATGCTGCCGGCCTGCAATGACACAGGTGGCGGCAGCGGACGGGACATGCGACGTATCGCGCCGTGCACGGCGGCACGCGCCGTTGCCGGATGAGGCCGGGTGCATGGACCGCACGCAGGTGACCTGCCCCGGGCCTGGGCAGCGGGGCAGGCTCAAATGCCTGCTGCGCCGTTCCCCCGGGATGCCGGTGCCGTGCTTACGGTCCGGTAGGTGCAGTCGCCTGGCCCTGGTGGATGGACGGCGTTGCCGGCTGGATCAGGGCCGTTGGCCGATGATGTGCAGGTAGCCCCTCACCGTCGCGTCCAGCCCGTCGTACAGCGCCTCGCCGATCAGGGCGTGGCCGATGGACACCTCCAGTACCTGCGGTACGTGCGCGAGGAAGCGGCCCAGGTTGGCCTGCGACAAGTCGTGGCCGGCGTTGACCCCCAGGCCGGCGGCCTGGGCGCGGCGCGCGGCATCTGCGAACAGCGCCAGCGCCGCATCCGGGGCACCGTTGGCGAAGGCTTCGGCGTAGGGACCGGTATAGAGTTCGACGCGGTCCGCACCGAGTGCCGCGGCCGCCGCGATGTCGGGGTTGCCGGCGTCGACGAACAGGCTGACGCGGCAACCGTAGTCCTTCAACGCGGCGATCAGCGGGCGCAGGCGTTCGCCGTCGCGGGCGAAATCGAAGCCATGGTCGGAGGTCAGCTGGCCATCGCCATCCGGGACCAGGGTGGCCTGCGCCGGGCGCGCCTGTCCGCACAACGGCAGCAGCCCCGGATAGCCCGGTCGCGGTGGCGCGAACGGATTGCCCTCGATGTTGAACTCGACGCCGCGCGCGCGGGTGAGCGTCGAAAGCACATGCACGTCATCGGCGCGGATATGCCGTTGGTCCGGGCGCGGGTGCACGGTGATGCCGTGTGCGCCGGCATCCAGGCACGCGGCCGCGGCGCGCAGCACATCCGGGTCGTTGCCGCCACGCGAATTGCGCAGCACGGCGATCTTGTTGACGTTGACGCTCAGGCGGGTCATGACGGCGGGTGTTCTTCAGGTGCGGTAGAGGACGGCGGAGCCGCCGGCGGTACCGGGGGACGCAACTGGTCGCGCATGGCCTGCAGTTCGGCCGCGTGCAGCGGCCGCGGCGCCTGCCTGGCGGTGCCGCCGAAGCGCGCCGCGTACAACCCCTTCATCCACAGCAGGAACAGGAGCAGCGCGGCCAGCAACGACAGCAGCATCAGGCCGCGGTGCGTGGTCGTGATGGAAACGGTGAAGGCGCCCAGCGCGAGCAGCAGCGACAGCCAGTACATGACGATCTCCCGGTGGAGGCGCCCAGTGTAGCGGCCCGCCCGGGGCCGGTTCCATGTACCGGGGCGCTACAGCAGCGGCGAGGCGAGGCGGGCGAATGCCTCAGGCAGGCGCTGGCGCCACAGCGGGCGATGGCGGTCGGGCAACACCGGCGTGGCGCGCTCGAACTCCTGCGCCAGGATCGCATCCAGCTGCGCGGTCAACCCGCGGTCGTGGTAGAGCATGGACAGTTCGAAGTTCAGGCGGAAGCTGCGGTGGTCGAAGTTGGCGCTGCCGACGATGCAGGTGTCGTCGTCGGCGATGAACGCCTTGGTATGCAGCATGCGCGGGCCGTACTCGTAGATCTTGACCCCGGCCTGCAGCAGCTCGTCGTAGTACGAGCGGCCAGCCAGGGTGACGAACAGCGAATCGCTGCGCCGCGGGACCAGCAGGCGCGTGTCCAGCCCGCCGAGCGCGGCCGATGTCAGCGCCATCCGCGCGGCCTCGCCGGGGACGAAGTACGGCGTCACCAGCCACACCCTGCGGGAGGCCTCGTGGATCGCCGCCACGTGCATGCGATGGATCGCCTCCCATGACGAATCCGGGCCGGAGACCAGCACCTGCGCCTGCACCGTGCCGTCATCGCGGGCGGGGCCATCGGAGGGGAACAGGTCCTCGCGGTCGAAACTCGCCATGCTCTGCCCGCTTGCGTAGATCCAGTCCTCCAGGAACACCAGCTGCAGGCTGCGCACGACATGCCCGCACAGGCGGGTATGCAGGTCGCGGTAGGCGTGCGGGTTGCGGCTTTCATCCTCTTCATCGGTGATGTTGATGCCACCGGTGAAGGCGACCGTGCCATCGATCACCACCAGCTTGCGGTGCGTGCGCAGGTTCAGCCAGGGCCGCTTGAACGGCTTGAGCAGCTGCCGCGGATGGAACCACACGACCTCGCCGCCGGCATCGACCAGCGGTTGCAAGAAACTGCGCCGGATCCGCGACGAACCGACCGCGTCGAGCAGCAGCCGTACCTTCACCCCTGCCCTTGCGCGTTCGGCCAGCGCGTCGCGCAGGGCGGTGCCGGCGTGGTCGGGTTCGAAGATGTAGTACTCCAGGTTCACGTGGCGCCGCGCCGTGGCGACCGCCGCCAGGATCGCGGCGTAGGTCGCCGCGCCGTCGACCAGCCAGTCCACCGCGGTGGCGGTGCTGGGCGGCAGCCCGGTGGTGGCCTGGCCAATGCGCGCCAGCTCGGTGCAGTGCAGGTCGGCCGGGCAGACCACGTTGTAGGCCTCCATGCCCTCGCGCGAACGCCCGCGGCGCAGGCGCTGGCGAACGATCTTCTGCGGTCCGATCAGGTAGAACACGAACAGCCCGATGTAGGGCAGCGCCGCCAGCGACAGGATCCAGCTCAGCGTCGCCACCGGCTCGCGTTTCTGCAGCACGATGTAGCCGGCCAGCAGCACCAGGTACACGACATAGGCCGCCGCCAGGATCTGGGCCGCGTGCGGAATGGAGGACACGCCGGTCCAGAGATGGTGCAGGGCTTCGCGCATGCCGCGATTCTAGCCATGGGCGGTGCATGGCGCGCGATGGCGGCGGCGCCCCGGTGGCGTGGATGAACGCCGCGTCGCTGCATCTGCGACGTCGCCGCGCTAGCGTAGGCCGATGCCGACCGTGATCAAGGGCCGCGGTGCCGCCAGCCACCTGCCCGGCCGTTTCGAAACCACCACCACCGATGCCGTCGACGATGGCTGGCAGGCCGACGACGCCGAAGAGTTCGCCGCGCCGCGGCTGCGTACCGACGTGCGCGCGGAAACCGCGCGCAGCATCATCAGCCGCAACAATTCCCCGGACGTGGGCTTCGAGCAGTCGGTGAACCCCTACCGGGGGTGCGAGCATGGTATCAATACCCCCTGATTGTTCACTAGATAAATCCATATAGATCAACAGGTTAGAGAATAATCAGTAAACACATTGCTATCGGCACAATCCCCCGCGCAGTGCCGGCCAAACACGCCCATCCTGGAGAGGTTGGCCAACCTTCGTGGTCTGCAAAGAGTGTTAGAGCCCTGCGGCGCGCAGCAGGGCCGACATCGAGGTACCCATGCCTTTAGCAACTCGCTCCAAGGTAGCGAGAGTGAGGTTCTTTTCGCCACGCTCGATCTTGCTGTAGTAGGCGCGGTGCATCTGGATGTGGTCAGCAAAGGCTTCTTGGCTGACACCCAGATCAATGCGATGCGCGCGGATCACATCTGCAAGTTTCGCTTGGTTCGTATGCTCGACCATACGAAGCAGCTTGTGGTTCCAGTACTTTAAAGACTACGCCTCTAAAGGTAGTCTACTTATAAGTACTAATTGCATCTCCCATGAACTTTTACCTCGTATGTCCGGAACTGGAGTTCACTCTTGAGCTTCCCTTTTCTCCCATGGGCAGGGAGCAGGTCGCTATGCAGATGCGTCGAATGCAAGAAGAGGAAGGGCAAGCAAGAGGCTTTGAGTACCGCCTGGCAGAAGAGCTCTCAAAGCTCATCCCCCAGCTAACGGATTGGGACATCAAGCCGCCCACGGGTGCACAGATGGCATATGCGACTTCGCTCTGCGCACAGTTGGGCATTCCACTGCCTGCAGCAACACGTCGATCGCGGGCATTGATGCAGATCTTCTTGGCGGAAGCCAAAGCGCTCCATGGCCAACGCAGCTGATAAAGGCCTTGCCAGCCGAAGCTGTGGATAAGCCTGGGCAGAACCTACTCGCCAAACGACCGTATGGCCTACAGCTAGCTGAATTTCACGGTGTTGCGGCGCCTGTGGTTAGCAATAATACTAACGGCCCGACCTTCCCAAGTTGTCGCCATGGAACAGGATGCTCGAAAGGCCCAAGTTCCCCTCAAAGGCAGAGGGGCCGCATCGCGTGTCCCAAGCCGTTTCGATACCACTGCAACAGTGGGAGTCGACGACGGCTGGGAGTCGGTCTACCAGGAGATGGAAGACGCGCCACCGCTGAGAACTCAGGTGCAGGAAGAGCGAGCGCGCACAGTGATCAGCCACAACTCATCCCCTGACGTTGGCTTTAGCGCGTCGGTCAACCCGTACCGCGGCTGCGAGCATGGCTGTGTTTACTGTTTTGCTCGCCCTTCTCACTCCTACTTGAGCCTTTCACCAGGCTTAGACTTCGAGACGCGCCTGTTTGCAAAGACAAATGCCCCGGAGCGCCTCAGAGCAGAAATTAGCAAGTCGAACTACAAGTGCACCCCGATTGCGTTGGGGATAAACACAGACGGCTATCAGCCGATTGAAAGGAATTACCAAATTACACGCCAATGCCTTGAGGTGCTTGCTGATGCCAAGCATCCGGTGAGCTTCGTCACCAAGAGTGCCTTGATCACCAGGGACGTCGAACTGCTGGCGTCGATGGCCAAGGATCGGTTGGTTACGGTCTACTTCTCGGTCACCACGCTCGACAGGAAGCTATCTGCAAAACTGGAACCACGAGCTGCTGCTCCCCACGCAAGGCTGCGAGCAATGAATCAGCTGCACGAGGCAGGAGTACCGGTAGGGGTTTTGATCGCGCCGGTCATTCCCATGATCACCGACCATGACCTAGAAGCCATCCTTGAGGCTGCTCACGAACACGGCGCTCGGGCAGCAGGCTACGTGCTTCTCAGGCTACCCAACGAGATTAAGGACATTTGGAGAGAATGGCTCGAGCTGCACTATCCGGACCGCGCTGCGCACGTGCTTAGCTTGATGCGACAGATGCATGGTGGAAAGGAGTATGACGCCAGCTTTGGCACCAGGATGTCCGGAACTGGCCCTGTAGCGGACTTGATCCGGAAGCGCTTTGAAAAGAAGCATCGTGAACTCGGTTTCACTAGGCTGCCAGCGCTGGCCACTCATCTTTTTCAACCTCCCCAAGACAAGTCGCCACAGGGGCAACTTTTCTAGCCGAACGGAAAACGAGGCTAGCATCAGTACAAAGCTATGGATGCAGTCCGAGCGGCGCCTACAGGGACAGAGCGTCCTAGGTTTCTGAGTACTGATACCATCTCCCCGAAAAGGAAATAGCATCTCCTCCGCAGCAAGCTTAGACGGCTTTCCAAACATATTTGGTTATCCCGCTTCCTCATGAAAAGGACCAGCGTATGCCCAAGCAAGTGAGAGGTTTATCAGTCTACCGAAGCACGATTGAGCGGCTGCCACAGTTTCGCATTCTTAGCGGCCCACTCACAGAACACCAAGCGGCGATGCTGGGATTCGACGACCTTCCGCTCGCAGGCGCTTCCATTGTGCCAAGCGCCGAAGGACCCGCGACGTTATTCAATGCCCGAGGCAAAGAGATCATCCGAAAGGACCTTCCGATGGTCACCAAGTCTCGATCAATCAATACCTCGTGGAAGGACTGGCACGGACACACTCACCACGGTACTCAGACAAGATCCTATGAGACCTATCCCAGGGAATACGTTGCACCACCTGGTGAATTCCTCACTGCTGTAGATACAGACAGTGGTATCGCAATGGCTACTAGGATCATTGACCGGACGGAGCCAGAAGAGAGCATTGCAAACCTCCTCAACATCTACCTGGAATGCTTCCAACACTTCGAAATCGTTGACCCGGACCTCGCGGTGCCGGTCAGGGTCGAGAAGATCAACTGGCGCATTCTCCCTCCGGGGAAGTTCCCGTTCGATAGAGCGATGCAGGTATTGGATAGTTATCTGAAGCAGTTGACCGACAGCGACCGCGCAGTCGCTAAGCAGCGCATCCGGACCATCACTCGTCACGAGCCCGACTTCATGGCAGTCGGATTAGGCGGTTTCAGTGAGTACATCGTTTTTGGGTTCACGGGAAGGAATCGATACGTGTTCGAGAGTCCCGAGTCAGGCAATGCCACTTACATCTTCAGGAACGAGTGGGAGGCGGTGTCTCAGCTCACCAAACGCCAGATCCTTCAAGAGCAGCTGCAGGAGACCAGGATCATCCACACCTCGCGTTGGGCCGTAGAGGTCTCAGAAGCAATCCAACGGAAGTGAAGTGGTTGGGCAAAGTTTCAGAGGGGCGTAGCCCGAACCGGTACCCTGTGACCCACGCCATGGATAGCTACCTACCGATGCGTTTACTCAGGCTTAGAAGCTTAGACAGGAACTCCCAATGAAGCCAACCATCCTGGCACTGGACCTCGAAGGCACGCTCATCTCCAACGCAGTCAGTCAGATTCCTCGCCCTGGGCTTCACCGGTTCCTAGAGGATGTCCGATCGCAGTTCGAGGAACTTGTACTGTTCACTACGGTTCCCGAGGCACTTGCAAGAAGAATTGCCGGACTCCTGGCTAGGGAAGGCAGTGTTCCGGCATGGTTTGTCGAGCTTCGATACATCCACTGGTCTGGAAGGACAAAGGATCTTTCCTATGTCTCCCCCCACGTGGGTGAAGCCCTTCTCTTGGATGACCATGGCCCCTATGTGCATGATGGGCAGGAGAGACTGTGGGTCGAGATCCCGCTGTTCGGCTCCCCGTACTCGTCAGACGATGACGGGTTGCAGATCGCAGCTGAACGCCTGACCGATCGCATCATTGAACTGCAGAGTGCATCCGACCTTGGCCACATGATCGCCGATCATGGCTGAGCAGCGCGTTGTCTCGATGGCTCGTTGAAAGAGCGCGTATGCAGCGGCCGTCCTCTCGCACATTCGGCACAGTTAGGGATCAGCACGCGGGCAGCACTCGAGAAACTCTTTGATAGCGTCGCTCCGGAGAACCCGGAGACGGCCAACCAAAGGTTGCCAGCAATCAAAAGTGGTGCAGTGGCGTTGCGGCAACCTTACCTTTGCCGGCAGCAATTGAATCGGTAGCTCCAGGCGTACCCACTGCCCAGCCAACACGCTTCCCTAAAGAACGCGCAGTAGCAACCGCGGCGTCTCCCGATTGATGATGTCAACTCACTGCCAGCCTTGGGTAGCCATTGACCGCGCGCTACCGATTGCCGCGCCAAGCGGACACCAACATTGGTACTGAAGGAGCAAATCTAGCCTGCGCGACGAACGAACCCACCTCTCTGTTGCGCACTTCCCCCGTACCAGCGAGCAGGTCTTCCTTCACACCGAGCGTACCAGTAGGGTCACGATCACGCGTAAATATATGAATCAATGGAAGTAAAAAGTAGGCATGATTCTCATTTCAGTTGTTAACGTACCGTAAGGCTCACAGCAAAAAAAACTTTCCGTATACCTGATAGCTTTCGGCGCCATGGTCTATGACGTCGAAATATGCACCGCACGTGCAATCGCTTCGGAAGCGACAGGAATCAAGTGTGCGCAAGGCGTACCCTTACCCGAAGGCTTCTGCTTTTTGGTCAGCAGGTCTGATGGAACGATCGTTCAGCCCGCTTTTGAATTCTTTGCAGATGCCCATCTAACGATCGGTCCAAAGCCAAAGCTTGCCTGCAGCAAGAACACAACCGCAGCTATCGCGGCTGACCTCACCGACTTCCATCACTTTCTTGACGCAAGAAAAAAGCTCGTTTCCGACGTAGATGAGGATCTCCTCAGATCCTATGCGGACACCTTGACTGACCTGGACTCTGCGGTGACCTTGGATAAGCTCGCCGCCGCGACTATTCATCGAAGATGGTCGACCGTGACCAAGCTAATCGCATTCTGCGTGAAACGGGGATACCTGAGGAAGGCACCAGCGCTGCTGAGCAAGCAGACGAAGCGAGGAACTGTTCAAGTTCTCGACGTTGGCGTCGACCTTCCCGGGCTGAACGACGCTGACGAACTCATCACTGCGCTCCATCCCGAGACCGTCGTCGGTATTCTTGACGAACTAGGTCCAAACCCTGTGCTCGAGCGAAACGGTCTGGTTGAACTGGCATACGCAACCACGGCGCAGCGATTGATGGCTGAGCTTTGCTATCAAGCAGGACTGAGGCGGGCGGAAGTGTGCGATCTCAAAGCGAAAACCATCCTTCAGGCCCGTACGGAAGGGCGCGATCCTCTCACTGCAGTCGCCATCCCCGTGCTCGGGAAAGGTAACAAGAAGCGCAATGTTCCCGTTCCAGTCTGGCTACTCAACGCGTTGAAGCGCTATGCCAAAGGTGTTCGGCAGCGCCTCGTTGACCTCCGACTGGGATACCACAAGCTCGAGGATCACGGCGTCCTATTCGTCCTCGACGCAAACAACCGCAAGCATGCGGGCAATCCGATAACCCCGCAGATCTTCGACCGGCATTTCGCCCAGGCCAAGGACAGGCTGCTCAAACGGCTCTCCAAAGAGCGTGACCTGGCTCGCTACGAATCCACGCAGCGCGAGCGAATAACCATTCACGCCCTTCGACACACCTTCGCCTTGTACACGTACATGGAGAAGCGCGCAAACGGTGACATGGATGCGATCAAGTATGTTCAGTCGGTACTGGGACACAGTCTCAGGGATACGACTGAGTCCATCTACCTGCGAAGCGCGAACGCATTCGAGAGCGAAACCAGGGAATCGATCAGACTGCACCTTGAAGGTCAACCCTTTATGCGAATCGGCGTCGAGGCCTGACGAGTTGGAGCTCACACGGCTCCACGGCCAGCATACGCACTACTCCTCGCATGTGACCGACTCACCTTATCAAATCAGATTGAACACGGATTGGAGCGTTACGTGGCAGGAAGAAGATCCGCCCAGCTGCGGCACGCCGTAGTAGTTGAGGAAAAGGTAGGCAACACAAAGAAATGGGATGTCCGCGAGAGCGCTGGTCGCCTAGAAGTCGCGTTCAGGCGCGCCGGAGACCTGCGCGACAACATCGTTAATCTCAGCCGGTGGAAGGGCATAGGTGCAGCGGCACCGCTCTTCGCCGAGGCGTTCTGCCGAGCTAACAAGAACAGCAGGGAGACGACTAGATCCTCTTCAGCTAACAACATCGTGAGTGGCCTGGTGCAGTACCTAACCGTAAAAGGGGTAAAGATAAGCGGCCCAGACGACACTCCAATGGATCTCGGCGAGTCCTTTCTAACGTATCTGAAAGGTAGGGATACCACGCACCCGACAGTTCTCTCGGTGGAGACCCAGCGCCACTATTACGGGACCTTCAAGAAGGTCGTTCTTGCGCTGCACGAGATGGATCCACGGTGGAAGGTGATCCGTATTCCGCCAAAGCCGTTCGCAGGACTGCCACGGAAGAGCAAGCCGAAAGAGCTGGACCGTGCGGCTTGGGCCAACGTCATGAAGGCGGCGGTCGAAGAATGCATATCGACAATGGACGAAGTGTGGCCGCTTCTAGATAGGGTTCACAGTGCCCTCGCTCAGAAGAAAAAGGGCGACGCTGTATCGCTAAGCGATCCGGCAGAGGCAATTGCTCAAATATTGGCAAACTTTGACGGTCATCTTCCTCGCCAAGGCGCGGTTCACAAGCTCCCAGGCGTAGGAAAGATCAGCGAAAGCGAGTACTTCCGTCTGAGGAGACTAGCGCACCCGATCGGCGGCGATCTGATCCCATTCTTTCTCGTACTAGCCATGCACTCGGGCTTCAACGAGCAGCCACTTAGAACACTCACCCTGAATGGCATATCGGAGCACTACCCGCTTGGACAAAAGCGAACGGTGATCAAGTCCTCCAAGCGCAGGGCTGGAAGTTCCGCTCAGGGCGCGACACAGCGAGCAGCCTTCCCCGCTAGCGATCACCCGCTAGCGCCTGAAAGATTGATCAGTTTCGTTATTGCTTGGACCAAACGAATCAGAGACTACGCTGCTGGTGAGCTTGCCAATGACTTCTTCCTCCACGCAGTTTCCGAAGGCGGGCGGCACAAGCGCCGAGGAATGCACATCGACTCCTACTCAGCCAGAACCGACGACGTGACCACGCGGGTGACCGGTTACATCACGTTGTTCTGCAAACGAAGGGGGCTTAAGTACTCTGGCTCTCAAGCAAACAGGCTTGCGTTCTCCGAAGCGGTTGATGGGCTGACCGACGGCGACGCCTTCGAGCTCCGAGCAATGCTAGGCCATCGGCTACTGTCAACTGGTCAAGACAGTTACCAGACAACCACGATGCAGCATCGGCAAAAGGAACAGCTGGCAGGAGCCATGACCGCACAGGAGCGCTGGGTGACTTCAAATGGAAAGATCGACACACGCTCCGCCCGAAGTGATCGTGAGCAAACGGCAGCCACGCAGGGCTTCTGCTGTGCAGATCCATTCCAAAGTCCTCAACCAGGGCAGCGCCATGGAAAGCTCTGCACCAGCTATGGTTCCTGTCCTGCATGCCCGCTCGCCGCAGCTGATCCAAACGAAGCCTACGCGCTCGCGCGCTTTCTTCAACTGCAGGAGCTATACGAAGAAGCCAGGGCAGAGCTCGGCAGCGAGATCTGGAGGCGAAAGTTCGAGAATGCCTATCTCGCTCTCCGCGATTCATGGATCCCAGCAGTGAGCACAACTGCGAATCGACAATCAGCGATGATGATCATGCTGACGCCCCTGCCTGGACTTGAATAGTCCGGCTGTACCGCCACTAGCGAATCAATTCTAGAGATATGGCTATGCCCGCAGCAAGAAAGGTCGAAACAGCGCAGGCAGCGACCCTGCATCCTTCCTTCCAAGTTGACTATGACAGTGATGTCTGGACCTTTGCCCAGACCACGGTCGGCCAACAGAAGGAGTTTGTCACAGTTGACTGGGCAATCCCTGTGGCACGCGGAGAGTTGCTCACGGACTACAAGCACAGAGGACTGCTCTCTGAGCTGAAGTGCTACCTCAAGACCGCCATCATTGAGGACACCGTACGTATGACGGTTGGGTCTATCCCTGGCACTTACATGGGCATGAGGGAGCTGGTGAAGTTCATGGGAGAGCGGGAGATCCACTCCCTCTTCGATATCACCACGGCGATGAGCTGGGACTACGTCGAAGGTCTCGAAGAGCAGTACATGACGGCCCGAAGTGATGCCGGTCGAGACAGGGCGTGGACGCATGCGACCGCCTACAAACTCATCCATCCACTTACACAGATCTACGAAATCGCGGACAGCTTGCGCGCCAGAGGCGGACAAGCACCGTGCGAAGCGCCGTTTGACGGAAGAAAGACCTACGACGTCGTGACAGAGCCGCTCGGGCTTGCTCGAACGGGTGGATTGATGCCTGTCCCGGACGAGATCTCGGTACCGATTCTTTCCTACGCATGTGAATGGATTGAGTACGGCTCGGAGGATGTGATCAGACTTCAGGCTGAGGTCATCCCGATGCTGATCGACGCAAGAAGTGCTACGGGACCGAGACGAATCGCCTGCTTTCGTCAGATCAAACGGCACATCGAGGAGTTCCAGATGAGCCCGATCCCAGGGACACTGACACCCTGGCATGAGCCATTGGCCACCATAGATCGGATTGATGACGCTGGTGACGAGCGCGAGATTAGCGGAACTCAGGGCCTGAGACGCCTAATACTAATGACTCAAAGCGCATGCAGTGTCTTGCTGCAGGGATGCACCGGGATTCGAGCTCATGAGCTGATTGGCCTCTCCCTGGACCACGATCCGACGCTACAGCACGGTGTGGTCAAGTCAGTGACGTCGCTAGACGGACTAATGGAGGTGTTCTCCATCTGTGGCATTTCCGCCAAAAGGGAAGCGACTCGCCATGAGTGGACTGCCGGACTGCGCCCGTTGGGCACGAATCACCTGCCGATCGTGCTGAAATCCGTCGAGGTGCTGGTGCGGCTAATGGAGCCTTGGCGAGCACTATCGGGCACTAAGTCACTGATGCTCAGCTTCTCCCACGCCAAGTCCCTTCCATCGGGTCCCGATGGAATCGGCCGAATGACAGCATCCAGAAATTCTCTGCTGCAACGTGAGTTTGCCGTCGAAGCCCTCACGAAGAAGCGTGGCATCGAAACGACGCAAGCTGTTTACGAGGTGAGGTACCTACGCCCGCAGCGATGGAGGATCACCTTTGCGCACTATGTGTTCCGATCCAAGCCGGAACTAATGCCAGCGCTACGGACGCACTTCCGTCACATGAGCGAGCAGATCACGGATCAAGGGTACATTGGAAACGATGCGGCTCTGCTCGAGAACTTGGAAGGAGAGAGAGTCATGGAGACCTCTCGGTTCCTAGTTCAAATCACCCTCGGCAGGCCGATCGGAGGTGGACCGGCGCAGCGTCTTCTCATGCAGCATGCCGAATCAATGACCGAGGCACTGTCCAAGATGGACGGAGAGACGCCGATCGATAAGGCCGTGGCATACGTGAAACTCACCGACCTGCGGATATGGACAGGGACCTACGCAAGTTGCCTGATTGATATGTTGCCTGACCGTTCCAGCTGCAACCCACAAGCAAGCCTCCTCACTGTCCGCGCCTCGCCGAACTTCGGCCTACGGTCGCCCGGCCTGTGCGCGGGGTGCAAGTGCTGCATCATCCTGCCAGAGCATAAGGACTTTTGGGAGGATCGCCTCCTGAAAAATCAGGCCATTGTCCAGATGGAGCGGACCAACTCTAGGGATCAGTATTCCAAGATTGCTATGAGCCGTGTTGTTCAGAGTCGAGCAGTGCTGAGGATGATATCCAACGCTACCGGGGACGCTTCCGATCGTTCCGGCGAAAGTTGACGACATTTGCTCCATCGTCTCTCTTGGTACTCTGCTTCTGAAGCCGGGACACTGCGAGTTGGAGAGATGCGTTGTGGATGTTGGTCTTGTAAAGCAGAGCCTTCAACCTTGCGTTCTCAGCCTTAACCCTGGCGAGCTCTTCAGCTACTGAGCCTCGCCTCTCCTCCTCAGCCAGCTCCTGAATTTTAAGCCAGACGTGCCCAAGTCGAGCGTGCCTTGATCCAAAGCTCCCTCTATTTACTCCTGCCTCTGCCGCGACCGCGGTAGGCGTGATGATCCGATGACCTGCGGCCATCTTTGCCTTCAGCAGTTCATTGGTCGGGCGTCGCTTCACCAGGCGGTCAAGAGCGGCCAATGCCTTATCCTCTACTGAGTTGGGTCTGCTCATTCTGCTGTCCGCTGACGCATCATTGGTAAGCAGATAGCCTACGCCACCTTCGCCGCCCAATCATCTAGGTGGGACAAGGAGAACCTTGAAATCAATCCTGATGCAGTCGCTGCCCGGCGAGACCCACGTTCTTCAGACCCAGATGTTCAGCAACGACTTTGGGACAAGGTCCATTGTGACCATTGCAATGATGAAGCGCCGCAAAGCTTCGTGCCTGATAGGGCGCAGAATGGTTAGGTTGAGGCTATGGGGTCGGGGTCAGCGTTGGGGTACTGGAGCAGATCACCAGCCCTTTCGCACCACGCGTGAGGGCTACATAGAGGTTCTGCACGCTCATGCTCTCCGGATAGAGGACCACGGCAATGTCTGCCTCGAGACCTTTCAGAAGGAGAGTGCTGCCGACTGCTCTGCGCGCAATGGGGCGGCTGAGGTGACGATTTCGCTCGCGGGCATGAAGTGCGGCTCCTAATAGATCTTGCTCTCCGTTGATAACGCTTCGCATGGCTGATCGACAGCAGTGCAGAATCTCGGGCCGATAGACCCGAGTGCCTGTCTGTTCGGCCAAAGCGTCCACCAGCCGCAAGGCGCGCGTCATGGTCCGCTCGGACTCAAAGGCGACTGCCTCAGCTTCTACAGGAGTTGGAGGTGTCCTGGCTCTCCCTCTACGAATGGTACCGACACGCGTCACTAGATTCGCCGTGCCGACGCCCGTCATCATGAGAGCGGAGAAGGTGGCCAAGTCTTGCAGCGCACTAGGAGCCTGAAGATTGAATTGCCTGGCGAAGTTGACGAGGTCTCGCATGTCCACGGCTTCTACCGCCATTGCCCCAGGCGTTTGGCTGGTGAGTTGGTGGCGGCCTTGAACATTCATGGACTCGCCAATTACCAGAACCGTTCCTTGGCTACCAGGCGCATTGGTCCGTGCCGCAGTCAATCTTTGCTGCACTTCACTACCGGCAACCAGCTGGATCCAACGAACGGATGACGGAGCCGTAGTTAGATCAATGGGTAAGCCGGCCGTAAGAGCATGCCTTTGGGATAGCAGCCACTGGCCCAGCTCTTCATTACCTGCAATTTGCCAGCGCCAAGGGGTTCGAAGGCTACCCGCTGCTGGGAAGGACGATTGAACGTCTTGTTCCCAGTGAACCAGCCGATTTCCGCCAAATCCGAAGATGGCCTGCAGAGGGTCACCGAGGACGCACGTGGGCAAAAGCGCAGCGAGGGTGGACACGATGGAGTGCTGAACGGTGCTGCAATCCTGATACTCGTCAACCAAAAGCCGGGCGTAAGTGGCTGCGATGGGTGCAGCGATATGCCCCGAGTCCAAGAGTTGCCGGAATGATTCACGGATCGCGGGGTAGTCGCTACCCGCGTTGTTGAGCTCCAAGAGTTGGGGATGATGGCCACTGCGCGCCGGGAACTTGGCGATGAGACGCATAGCGAATCCATCAATCGTCGACAGCCGATAGGCAGAGCTGGGCACCCCCGCGCGTTTCAAGCGTGTCCTCAACGCGGTGACGCCAGCATTTGTGTGAGTCAGAACAAGGATCGGTCTGTTCCCAGAGTGGGATGCCAGCGCCTCGGCAATCAGCTGGGTTTTGCCGCATCCTGCTGGGGCGGTGATCGATCCGCGTTGGATAGCTAGCAGATCGATTTCAGGCAGCACGGGTAAAGGCCCAGAGTTGGTCTACTACTGCCTTGAAGCTAGCGTCCGCGTTTGCGTAGCCCCGAGAGACGATATCCAGGACGATTGACTGGTAAGTCGTAAGCGACTTGAACCAGCTATTCTTTTTGATACGGGAGACTTCGCCAAGCAGTACGCGAATATCAGGCGGATAGGGTGAATTCGGCCTCAGCGCTTCGATGGACGCCAAAGTTGTTAGACCGTTCGATTTGGCAACCAGCTGTTGGTTCATAAGATCTTCGCCAACACGCTCTTTAGCCTTCAGGAGCAGGGCATCAATCGATGTGTCAGGAAGGCAGAGGAACAGCTCGTCCTCCAACGTCATTCCTGCCCGCCAAGTCACGAGGCTGCCGCCTGATTGAAGATATGCTTCTGCAACACCTGGAGCGGCAGGTTTGTCAGCGTCTATGAAGACGAGGACTCGGTAACCCAGATCCATAAGCGCAGTCGCTCGGGCAAAAGCGTTGTCCGGAGTGCCTCCGCCTGCATTGACGTATGCACCACCTAAAGCCAAGAAAGAGGATTCTTTGCTGGCTACCCCCCATAGATCGAGGCCACGCACAAACCCTACCTCGCTTGCTCCCTCGCACACAATCACAGACTTCGCCAGAAAGGCCTCCGGGTCAGTGCGCAGCGTGCTTTGAATCTCGTCGGTCGAGCCAGCGGAAATGACGACATGGCCAGCCGGTCGTGGCCGAACTACAAGCAGCTGCTCACCTGAAAGCTCACGAAGTGCCACAGGGGAGTGTGTTGTGAGAAACGCTTGGAGAGGCGGCGGCGTCTCCTTGGCTCCCAAGGAATCCAGCAGCCGCATGAGCCGATGGGGCTCTAACCCATATTCCACCTCATCCACCAAGGCAATCGGCGCTGACTCCGCCGCGGCCCGTTGAAGTCCCGTCACCAAGAGTCGAGAAGAACCCGTACCAAGGGACCGAAGGGGGATGCCTGCCTCGCTGTGAAGCGCGATGGCGCCTTCGCCGATGGAGACGGAGTGCGAGTCGAGTAAGGCCTGCGGCATCGATCCGACGTCAACTCCAAGGCTCTGGGCAGTTGTCCGGACGATTCCGAGTGTCTGACTCAGGTGGGGCGATGCTTGAGCGCCAAAGTTGGCGCGCGCCTGACGCGCTGCTAGAGCGAGCTGGGCTCCCAATTCTGCGCGCTCGTCTGTTAGCCGGTTGAGCACCGACCCGCGGCTCCAAGATAAGTTGGAGCTTGTAAAGCTGCCGATGCGTGCCGGAGCTAACACGATGCGTTCTTTCCAAGGCAGGCTTCGTTCCAAGCCTTGTTGAAGCGACCTATCGGAGATCAGCGTCCAGCTGGGCTCAAGGTCCGCCCCGACTTGAAGCAGCAGCGTAAGCACTGTCTCCAACCCCGCGGCGGGTTCGTCTTCTAGGGTGTCAAATACCGAATCGAATCCTCGCAAGAAGTCGCCATAGACATCAATGTCCATCAGCGATGCCGGCAGTTCCCCGAATGTCACGGCAATACGAATGGGCTCTGAGACATCGAGGTCAAAAAAGTCCATGTCGCCGAAGGAAATGCTTCGTCGAGCACCCAAGCACAGGTCGATGGCATCGAGGATGGTGGACTTGCCACTATCGCCAGGACCGATCAAACAGTTGATGCCCGGGGCGGGCGACCAGTCGAGCGCCTTGATGGATCGAAAGTTCCGAATGGCCAAATGGCGAATTCGAGGCATGGGGCGTCCTGTAAGAGGCTTGGTCAACGGTCCGTGTAGGACGCAGACTGACACCAACTCCTACTACGCCCCTGAGGCAATCCTAGCCCTAAAGCGTTCTGCCAGTCATTGGCTCATTGGTGGAACTTGGCGCCACGCCGAGCTGCTTCGCGAACTTCCCTAACCTGTAACGCGGCAACACTGAGAGAGCGGTTCCAGGTCGCTTCTTCCGTGGTCACCTGCCCGCTTGCAGGCGACGGAGGTCCGTTCATCGCCAACAGCGGACTTCCCTGAGCGAAGGAAATTGGTTCGCGAAGCTGAATAGGCTTGAGCTGGTGTCCGCCCGGCGCGCGGCGGTGCTAGGATTCGGCCATGGACATCGGTCGGACAACCTTAACCGTCGGCGTCGCCATAGTCGCGGTTTCTTGCGGCGGGTCCCAGGGGCGCTGGACTGCCTTTGTCTATCCGCCCGGCGCGTCCACTCAGGAAGTCCGTCACGCTGTTTATGGCGATTACGACACCTTCGAGCATTGCCAGGCGGCTGCAATAGCCGCCCTGAGAAATAGCCCTCCACTGCCAGGGGCGCAGGAAGTGGGATCTTACGAATGTGGGCGCGCGTGTCGATATGACGTCGACATGGACTTGTACGTCTGCGACCAAACTCGCAAGTAGGTAGCTCCGTGCTCGCCGCCCGCCTGGCGCCTTGGTCAGCCTGGCCAGCGTGTGTGAAGTTGATCGATGACAAACCGGTGACGGTGCGTGCCATCCACGTCTCGGTGTGCCAAGAGGTGCGGGTCGTCCTCAGCAAGATGTTCGTGCTTATGCGCTATCTCCTCTGGATCGTGCGCCGGCCATCTGCGCCACGCGGCGACCAAACCGAGTGTGGCCAGAATCCCCAAGGCGGCCAAGGCAACATGCAAGCCGTAGCGCGCACCAACCCACCCGGCGAGTGGATAGGCGATCAACCAGCAAACATGCGATAGGGAAAATTGGGCAGCGAAGAGGAATGGTAGATCGGCGGACTCAGCCGAACGCCGCAGCAGCCGCCCGCCGGGGGTAACCAAGCCGGCATACGCCATGCCCAGCAGCGTCCAGGCCGGAATGACCGCCGTCCACCCGGGATGTCCCTTCAGGGCAAACCAGACGCCAAGGAAGGTAACCAGGACAACTGACATGAACAGTCCTGCAGCCAACATTACTGTCCGGTCCGAAATGCGGTCGAGAACCTTCGGAAGAAGAAGTGCGACCAGCATGGACCCGCCTCCGAAGGCCGCCAGCGCCCATGCAACCTGCTCCTCCGCCCCGCCCAGAACGGTGCGGACCATAACCACCGTATTGACGAACACCATCGCGCCGCCGGCTGCGGCGCAGAGGTTCAACGCGAGCAGGCCCTGCAATCGCGGTGTGCGGAGGTAGATTCGCATTCCACGGATGGCTCGGGCATAGGGACCGTCCTTGGAAGAGACCGCAGCGAGGGCCGGGAAGGTGGTGGACGCGACGAGCAGCGCCGAGAGGATGAAACCTACCGAGGTACCAGCGAACAGCCCGTGGAAGCTAATGATCGTCAGCAGTGCGGCAGCAAGCGCCGGGCTCAGCAGGCTTTCAAGGTCATATGCCAATCGGGAAAGTGAGAGCGCACGGGTGTAATCACGCTCTTCTTGAAGAATTTCGGGGATGGTGGATTGAAACAGCGGCGTGAAACATGCCGATGCCGACTGCAGCACAGCGATGAGGACATACACCTGCCAGATCTCGGTGACGAAGGGCAGGCAGACCGCCACAACCGCACGAACCAGATCGAGTGCGATCAGCACCCGCTTGCGCAGCCGTGCAGGGACCAACGCTCCTGAAACGGGCGCCAAGGTCACGTACACGACCATCTTGATCGCCAGCGCGGTGCCCAACACCGCTCCGGCCTGGCTGCCAGCGAGGTCGTAGGCCAGGAGGGCAAGGGCGACAGTCGCCAAGCCGGTTCCGACCAGGGCGACTATCTGGGCACCAAACAGGCGCCGAAACGCCGGGTGACTCAGTACTTCGAGCATGGGATTGTCCTGGTAGCAACGTTCTGACGGCACCAACCCGTGTGCGCCCTTTTGCCCGGATTCAGGGCAGAGGCGGCAGACAGGCGGAGTGTACGCCCACCACTGTTCGGGTCGAGGTGACGACCCCGCCGGAATGGCAGGGTCGTTGGCTAAATCCGAGTGGATTTACTTCTTCTTCGGAGCTGCCTGTGCGTCGCAACGTTCCTTCAGCGCCTTGGTCTGGGCATCCTTGAGGTCCACCTTGTACTTCGAACGGTCGGCAAGCTGTTCGCAAGTCGTCGGCTTGGCCTTGGGAGCAGCCGGGGGAGCCGGATCGGCATGGAGGGCAGGATCATGAGCGGATGCCGTGGTGAAAAGGGACATGCTGAAAAGCAGGCCGGCAATTACTGCGCTATGAGTTTTCATGTTGTTTCTCCTCGGGTTGGGTCGGCGAAGTGCCGGGTGTTACGGCTGATAGATGTCGGCTTGGTAGCCCACAAGTTCGATGCTCACGGTCACCGGCGTGTCGCTTCGGTTCTGCCAGTACCACCCATGAGTTCCTTCAAATGGCGCGACGAAGGTGCCGTGCGCCTCCCGCTGCGCAGCTTCGACGGCGTAGCTGGTCCATGCACCCTTCACGTCGGGCCGCTCACCATGCATATCGACTGCTACATCACCGGTCGCCTTCCAGCTGAACAGAATTCCCGCGCCAGCAGCCATGTGGGATTTGACCTCTTTGCCTTTCCCCGGCTCCAGCGTGATCGTCATCGCGTCCTGGCGAAGCTCACCGTTGGTGAGCGATACCGCGGCTGGATCAAGCGATTGCCCCTTGTTCGCCCCGAACGCAGCCGCAGCCTTTTCCGCCAAGGTGGTCGCTGCGTCCGATGCTGTCGAGGACGTCGGCGTAGCCGGGTCTGCGGCGGTGCTTCCGCCGTCTGCCAGGGCAGTCAGGCCCAGCGCTCGGCCGATCCCGGTGGGATCAATGCCGTACTCCGCCGGCAGAACGGCCGTAACGAGAAGCGCGCCGGCAATGGCGGCAGCGACAAGGGTCGACTTCAGCAGGCGGCCAGTCGTGGGAAGTGGTTGATTGATAGTGATTGACATGATGGGTCTCGGTCAGAAATCAGGAAGCGAAGTAGCCGGTGAGCTGCATGCCGATGAGCACGAAGCCGGCCGTCATCAAGATGGTGTTCACGCCGTAGGCCTGGCGGTTGAAGGAAGGCAGCCGACGCCAGAAGCCCATCACGATCAAGATGCCGGCAAGCGCCAGAAGTTGGCCGAGCTCAACGCCCACGTTGAACGCAAGCATGTTGGGGACCAGCCCGTCCGGCGATAGCGAGAAGTCCTGAAGCTTCGTGGCCAGGCCGAAGCCGTGGAAGAAGCCGAAGACAAGGACTGCAATCTTGGTGTTGGGTTGCACGCCGAACCACCGCTTGAACGCGCCCATGTTGTCCAAGGCCTTGTAGACCACCGAGAGACCGATGATCGCGTCGACCAGATAGGCGTCGACATGAAAGCCGCCGAGCACGCCGAGCAGCAGCGTCGTGCTGTGGCCAATGGCGAACAAGGTGACGTAGATGCTCACGTCCCGCATGCGGTATAGGAAGAAGATCACCCCGAACAGAAATAGAAGGTGGTCGTATCCAGTCACCATGTGCTTGGCGCCAAGGTAGGTAAACGCGATCAGTTGCCTACCGGTGCTTTCTTCAAGGAAGGCCTGGTCTCCCTCGCTTACACCGTGCGCGAACGCCGCAAACGGCAGGAGGACTGCGGCAAGCATCGAAAGCCAAGCAAAGAGCTTGTTGGAAGAAGTCAAAGACAAGTTCCTTGTGCAGAAAGGGGACGGGTGGTTCATGAGGAGCGACTTTCCAGAACAGAATCTTCGCGGTGAACCAATCGATACAGCGCCGGCAGCACGAGAAGTGTCAGCAGCGTTGAAGAGATGATTCCGCCGATAACAACAGTGGCGAGCGGACGCTGAACTTCCGCGCCAGCACCGACGTTCAGGGCCATAGGAAGGAAGCCCAGACTCGCCACCAAGGCCGTCATCAGGACTGGCCGGAGGCGGGTAAGAGCACCTTCGGTGACAGCCTTGTGCAGGGGGACGCCTTCTTCCCGCAGGTTCTTGATGAAGCTGATCATTACCAGGCCATTGAGCACGGCAACGCCCGAAAGAGCGATGAAGCCCACACCTGCGGAGATGGACATGGGAATGTCGCGCAGCCACAGCGCCACCACGCCCCCGGTCAGTGCAAGCGGCACGCCACTGAATACGATCGCAGCGTCCTTCCCTGAGCCGAATGCCATGAACAACAATCCGAAGATCATCACCAGAACCACTGGCACGACGACGGACAGCCGCTTGCTTGCCGAGATCAACTGCTCAAACGTGCCGCCGTACTCGATCCAGTACCCTTCCGGCAGCTGGACCTCCTGTCCGACCTTGGTGCGCAACTCCTCGACAAAGGACCCTAAGTCGCGCCCGCGCACATTGCTTGTGATCACCACCCTGCGTTTACCATTCTCACGGCTGATCTGGTTCGGACCAGGCGCGATCTCGACCTTGGCCAACTGGCCCAGCGGCACGAAGCTGCGCTCTTGGCCTGTGCTCACCCCGGGCGCGACGGCCACAGGTAGTGACGCCAGTGTCCGGACGTCCTGGCGAAGGTTCTCCGACAGACGAACCACGATATCGAAGCGCCGATCGCCTTCGAACACCTGGCCGACCGATTCACCTCCCAGCGCCACCGAGATGGTCTTCTGCACGTCGTCAATGGCTACGCCGTATCGTGCAAGTGCATCCAGGTCCGGCGTGATCGTCATCAATGGCAGACCGGTGATCTGCTCAAGTTTCACGTCGGCCGCTCCCTGGATCTCACTGGCAACGTTCTCTACCTGGCTGCCGATGGTTGCCAGTTGCTCCAGGTCGTCGCCGTACAGCTTGACAGCAACCTCAGCCCGAACGCCCGCAATGAGCTCGTTCATCCGCATCTGCACCGGCTGGGTGAACTCATAGTTGTTGCCAGGAATGGCGCGAACCACTTTCTCGAGCTCGGCAACAAGCTGTGCCTTCGGCTTGCGCGGATCAGGCCATTGGTCCCGATCTTTGAGCATGATGAAGGTGTCGGCTACGGAGGGGGGCATGGGATCGGTGGCCACCTCGGCAGTGCCGATCTTTGCGACGACTTCATCTACCTCGGGGAACTGTTTGATCGCCGCTTCCAGCTGACGTTGCATGCCGATCGCCTGGGTCAAGCTGGTCCCTGGAATTCGAAGCGCATGCAAGGCGATATCGCCCTCATCCAGGTTCGGAATGAACTCGGTGCCGAGGCGACTTGCAAGCAGGCCCGCCAGGACGGTGAGCACCGCAGCAGAGGCCACCACTACCTTGCGTGCATTGACGGCACGCTCAAGCATCGGGCCATACACGTTGGTGACTCGGCGCATGGCTTTGGTTTCCTTCTCCGAAACCTTTCCCGTTACGAACTGAGCCACAGCGGCAGGTACGAATGTCAAGGACAGTGCCATGGCACCGGTAAGCGCGATGACCACGGTAAGCGCCATCGGGTGGAACATCTTCCCTTCCACGCCGGAGAGGGCAAAGATCGGGATGTAGACCGCCGCGATGATGAAAAGGCCGAACAGGCTTGGCTTGATCACCTCTGCACTGGCACTTGCCGCCAAGGAAAATCGTTCTTCCCGAGTCAACAAACGGCCCTGAAGGTGTTGCCGCTCGCCAAAGCGACGCAGGCAGTTCTCTACGATGATGACTGCCCCATCGACGATCAAGCCAAAATCCAGTGCGCCCAGGCTCATCAGATTCGCAGAGACGCGATTCTGGACCATGCCTGTGATCGTCAGCAGCATCGTCAATGGAATGACCGCCGCAGTGATCAGTGCCGCACGAAGATTGCCCAAAAGCAGGAAGAGCACCGCGATGACGAGCAAGGCGCCTTCGAGGAGGTTCTTCTTCACCGTCTCGATGGTCCGATCCACCAGTTCGGTTCTGTCATACACAGGATGCGCCCGAACGCCGTCAGGCAGCGTAGCGTCGATGTCCTTGAGCTTGGCCGCGGTTCGCTGAGCCACGTCCCGGCTGTTTTCGCCGATGAGCATGAACGCCGTACCAAGGACCACTTCGTTGCCATCCTTGGTTGCCGCGCCTGTACGAAGTTCGGTGCCTTCTACAACTTCTGCCAGATCGCCAACACGCAATGGCATGCCATCACGGTTAGCCACTACGATCTTGCGCAAACCCGCCATGTCGGCCACTTGGCCCGGCACGCGTACCAAGTACTGCTCACCGCTTTTCTCGATGTAGCCGGCACCCACGTTAGTGTTGCTGCGGGCCACGGCTTCGAGCACATCCTGCAGCGTCAGTCCGTATGCTTGGAGCTTCTTCGGGTCCGGCGTGATGTGAAACTGGCGAACATAGCCTCCGACGGTGTTGACCTCGGTTACGCCTTTCAAGTGGCGCATCTGCGGTCGGATCACCCAGTCCTGCAGCGTACGAAGCGCCATTGGTGTCCACGTCTCTTCAGCACCGGACTCCGCTTCCACGGTGTACATGAAGATCTCACCCAGGCCCGTCGCTACCGGTCCAAGGCTTGGCTTTAGTCCCACGGGCAATTGGGATCCCGCTTGCTGAAGTCTCTCTGCGACCTGCTGACGGGCGAAGTAGATATCTGTGCCATCTTCAAACACGACCGTGACCTGAGACAGGCCGTAGCGTGAGATGGAACGGGTGTATTCCAGCTTTGCCAACCCGGCCAACGCTGTTTCGACCGGGAAGGTGACCCGTTGCTCGGCCTCCAGCGGTGAGTAGCCCGGAGCTTCGGTGTTGATCTGCACCTGGACATTGGTAATGTCAGGAACGGCGTCGATGGGAAGCTTGCTGTAGTTCCAGATCCCAAGGCCTGAGAGGGCCAGGACCAGAAGGAGCACAAGCCATCTGTGCGCGATAGACGCGCGAATGATTCGCTCTAGCATGGTGCGTCCTTAGTGGTCGTGGCTTGCGCCGGACTTTTCGATGTCGGCACGAATCAGGTAGCTCTGCTCGGAAACGTACCGGGTTCCCGGCTTAAGCCCTTTCAGTACCTCCACGCGATCGCCATCGCGCCTACCCAGTTCAAGCATCCGCACCTCATAGCTGTTGCCCACTTGGGCGAATACCACGGTGAAGTCCCGAAAACGCTGCAGGCCCGATTCCTTTACTGTTAATGGAACCTCCGTTTCCGCGATGACGACTTCGGCGGATACGGCCATTCCTGGTCGCCACCTGCCCTCGCTGTTGGTAAGGGCCACACGTGCCACCACGGTCTGGCCAGCGCTGGCCAACGGAAGGATGCCCTGCAGCTTTCCCGTTGCTTCCAAACCGCCTGTTGCCGAGCGAATGGTCACCATCTGGCCTGGCGACAGTCGCTCGGCATCGCTTCCCAGCGCACGCAGGTCCACCCAGACCTCCGAAAGGTCGGCAATTTCAAACAGCGTGTTGTCGGCAGCGACATCGCCTACCGACGTGCTGCGCGCGAGTACGACTCCACTGAAAGGTGCCGTGACGGAGTAGGTCCGCATGCTGTCATTGCCCTCGACTGTGGCCAACGTCTGACCAGCCGAGACGCGTTGTCCCATCTCGACCGCCACACTGCGGACCACGCCAGGGAAGCGTGCCTTGACCGCAGCAAATCGGCCGGTGTCGACCGCGACGTTGCCCATGAGGGAAACGGTGTCCCGGATGGTCCCCGGTTCGGCGGACTCGACCACGACACCTGCGTCGGCAGCGGCTTTCGGATCTATCGTGGTGCGCCCTTCATAGGAGGCGTAAGACCAGGCGTAGTTCTTTCCACCCACCACCGCATCGGCTTTGACATCAAAGGAATGCGGCTCGACCACCTCCCCGCTGCCGACCAGGTAGTCCTTCTCTGGAATAAAGCTGAAGTTGTTGACTTCGCCGTCCAGACGCTTGAGTTGTATCGTCGCTTTGACTTCTCCAGGTGCCAGCGGTTTGTCGTTGCGATAGGCATACAGCCGGAAATGAGGCGGGGTATTGGTTTCGTAAACAGTTACTTCAAGGGCGAAGTCGCCGTCGCGAAGCATGCGACCGCGATGCGGCCCTCGCTCATAGTCGCCTGCGGTCGCAGCAGTGTCCTCTGGCTTTGCTCGTTGCGACGATTCGTTGCCACCGCACGCAGCCAGGGCAATTGGAAGCAGGATCAGGAATACGTATCGGTTCATGGGCGAATGTCCAAGGCAGAAGCGGTGAGGCGGTCGGCCTCGACCAGGAGACGGAGATAGCGCGCGGCGGCTTCGACTTCCCGTTCGCGAAGATCGAAGAGCCTTTGCTGAGCCTGGCTGAGTACCAGGAAGGAGAAGCGTCCTTCCTCAAAGCCCCTGCGGCTCTGATCAAAGGCCTGCTGGGCCTTTGGCAACTGACGCTGGCGCACTGACTCCACTTCCGATTGCGCTTGCTTGAGCTGTTGGTAGATGCCAAACAGCTCCTGACGCATTTCCAGCATCTGCGCCTGGCGCCGGTATTTGAGAGAGGTGAGTTCGTAGTCCGCTTCAGCCACGGAGAAGTCCGATCGCCGACGGCTCCCCAACGGGACGGAGACGGACATCACCAGGCCGCTGTCCTTGGTGGCTTCCAGTCGGCGGATGCCGAGGCCAACGCTGACATCCGGCTTGGCGCTAGCGCGGGCGATCTCCCTCCTTGCATCTATAACTCCGGCTTGAGCGTCCAAGGCGCGCTGTTGTGGTGTCGTGGCGAGGCGCCGGCTCAGATCATCAAAATCATCCAGAGGGGGAAGGACCGCGGTATCCCCTGCAACCGAGCCGAAATCCGGACTTGGCGCCCCCCACGTGGCAGCCAGCGACATTCGCGCGCTTTCCAGAGCCTGCAATGCCTGCTCCCGCTTCAGCTCGGCATCGAGCAGGGCGATCTCGGCGGATCTCAGGTCCGAGTCGGGATTGCGGGCGGCCGCGACCCAACGGGCCACTTCACGGCGCATGGCGCTGGCCATTTTGATGCGCTCTTCGGCGTGCTCGACATGCTCCTGGGCGGCCAGCACGTCGACGAAACGCCCTGCGGCCAAAGTTGCGATAGCGATACGGGTGACGTCCGCTTCGCTTCGGGCAGCGTCCACCTCGGCGCCGCCGAGCGCTTGGCGCGCAGCCCGCTTCCCACCCAGTTCTAGAACCTTGGAGATGCGGAAGGTGGATTCGGCGGCGTCTAGGCCGCTCAGGCCGCCTGAGCCAGCCACGTTTTCAAGCTCGCCGCCCAGCACGAGCGGCGTAGGCAATGCCTCCCGGCCCGCCCGGCTTCTGACAGCTTCCAGTCGAGCGGTGTCTGCCTGGACGCTGGGATGGGTGCCGAGGGCGCGGGCGACCACATCCTCCAAGCGCAGCACTTCAGCGGCATGGCCAGGCACGGCCACACCGTAGGCGCCGGCTATGGCGAGCGCCCACAAACTACGTAATTTCACGGAAAATCTCCGACGATGGTCATGACGACGCGCTGCCGGCCAACATTGGGTGGACAGCGCGCTCAGGCCGCTACAGCGCGGCAGGTGTCGTCAGACGATCGGAGGTCTGAATGGCGAGCCGCGATGACCAGAGGGCTCATCGACGGAGTGCAGGCCGGGCAGTAAAGATGCCGGCGGAACAGTTGCTAGGTTCAGATTCGAAGACACCAGCATGCCGGCAAAGCTCACATCGGCCTGGTGAAGGACGCTGTGCACGCCCGATGCATGCTTCGGATCTACGTTGTCGCCAGTTCCAGGACCGTGTGAGTGCCCGTGCTCTGCCGTTGCAGCGATGTCGTGCTCGGCAGTATGGAGCTCGCCCTGTTGGATCACGATCGGCCGAACAACGACGCTCAACAGCATCAGCACGAAAAGGCTGAACCGGATGAGTCGACGGTGGCGGGCCGAGAAGGCGGACATGAAAGGAAGAATAGAGGCAGTCAAGCTGAGTTGTCGAGAGCCCTGAGTTGGAGCCCCCCCTGATCCAGTTATGGCTTGGCGCTCGAGGGAGGGCGTCGCTTAAGCCCACTCCGATCAGATCGCATTGCCTCAGGTATCGCCGCGCCTGCTGCCGCTTCTGGCCGATAGCGGCCGCCCAGTAAGGATGGTGCCGGCCAGAGGCTGGAACTGGGCCTCACTGCTCTCTGGAACCGCGTCCTCCAGGCTCGTTCCAACGTCGAATGGGGCCTGGCCCCTCTCTCAGGCGTTGGGCGATTCTGCGCTGCTTATGGGATTCAGTAAGACCATATCCGTACCACTAGGCTCACCGTTGGACTTTCAGGTTAAAAGGGCGCAGCGTTCGCTTCTCGCCCAACAGGGCCATTGATTTCGGAGAGCGCAGGTGAGCAGAACAAGTAATTCTCATCCACTGCAGATTGCGACGCTGCCTATCGGCGTGAATGGCGGTGCGATCGGCGTTACCTTTGCACCGGGAAAATATCAGGACGTCGCAATGACGGGGTCTTGGGCCCGAGACTTGGATATCGATCTGGCGTCGATAGTCGCGTGGGGAGCACAGCATCTGATCACGTTGATTGAGCCGTGGGAGTTCGAAGAGCTACGAATTACCTCCTTGGCAGAGCGTGCCAAAGCGCATGGCTTGATGTGGCACGGCCTACCGATTAAGGATGGTGCGGCTCCTGATGCACGGCTGCTTCTGCCATGGCAATCCACAGGACCCCAGTTCGCAGCCGAGCTCTTGTCCGGAAGCAGGATCGTGGTGCACTGCAAAGGAGGCCTAGGGCGAGCGGGGACCGTGGCGTCGATGCTTCTCATTGACACGGGCTGCGCTCCAGACGGCATCGATGCGATCGCTAAGGTGCGCTCGGTGCGCCCTGGTGCAGTGGAGACTGCGGAGCAGGAAGAATTCATCCTGAATTGGCCTGCTCGCAGAGCCTCAAGTCTGGGGGTAGTCGCAATGCCCGGCTAACCTACCCTTTACCGCCTTGGGCTGGAATACAAGAGGACGGAACTCCGCAGGTAGTCTGTAGGGAAGCCGCCGTAGGGGACGCAGTGCTGAACACTTTTCCTCGAACACATATAGTGTTGCTGCTCGTACTGTTTCGCGCGGCCCACCCACGCCTACCTGAACCTGTCCCCGGGGCTGGATTTCGAGACCCGGATCTTCGCCAAGACCAATGCCGCCGAGCTGCTGCGCAGGGAACTGGCCAGGCCCGGTTACGTGGTCAAGCCGATCGCGCTGGGCATCAACACCGATGCCTACCAGCCGATCGAGCGCCGGCTGGGCATCACCCGCCAGCTGATCGAAGTGATGCTGGAGACCGGCCACCCGTTCTCGCTGATCACCAAGAACGCGCTGGTCGAGCGCGACATCGACCTGCTGGCGCCGCTGGCCGCGCAGCGCCTGGTCAGCGTGCACTTCTCGGTGACGTCGCTGGACCCGCATCTGTCGGCCAGGCTGGAGCCGCGCGCCTCCGCCCCGCATGCGCGGCTGCGGGCGATGCGGCGGCTGCACGATGCCGGCATTCCGGTGGGGGTGATGGTCGCGCCGGTGATCCCGTGGATCAACGACGCCGAGCTGGAAGCAGTGCTGGAAGCGGCGCGCGATGCGGGCGCGCGCAGCGCCGGCTACGTGCTGCTGCGGCTGCCGCACGAGGTGGCGCCGCTGTTCCGCGACTGGCTGCAGGCGCACCATCCGCAGCGCGCCGGGCACGTGATGAGCACCATCAACCAGCTGCGCGGCGGCAAGGACTACGACAGCGGGTTCGGCAGGCGCATGCGCGGCGAAGGTGTCTATGCGCAGCTGCTGTCGCGGCGCTTCGCGCTGGCCAGCAGGCGCCTGGGCTTCAACGCCTCGCGCGAGCAGTGGCCGTGGCTGGACTGCAGCCGTTTCGTGCCGCCGGCACCACCGAAGAAAGCCTCGCCGCAGGGCGAGCTGTTCTGATCCGCCGTCGCTGCGCTGCGCCCGGCCATGACCCGGCGGGGCGCGGCAGCCGCGCGCCCCCGGGTCGCAGGCGGCTCAGCCCTGCGCGTCGTGCTCGCGGTGGTAACGGGTGGCCTCGGCCACCTCGTTGCGCGAGCCCAGGAACACCGGCACGCGCTGGTGCAGCTGTTCGGGCTGGATGTCGAGGATGCGGCGGCGGCCGTCGGTGGCGGCACCGCCGGCCTGCTCGACCAGCATCGACATCGGGTTGGCCTCATACATCAGCCGCAGCTTGCCCGGCTTGGACGGGTCCTTCCGGTCCCACGGATAGATGAAGATGCCACCGCGGGTGAGGATGCGATGCACGTCGGCCACCATCGAGGCGATCCAGCGCATGTTGAAGTCCTTGCCACGCACACCCTCGCGGCCGGCCAGCAGGTCGGCCACGTAGCCCTGGATGGGCGCTTCCCAATGGCGCTGGTTGGACATGTTGATGGCGAACTCGCGGGTGTCGGCCGGCACCTGCATGCCGCGCTGGGTGAGCACGAACTCGCCGGTCTCGCGGTCCAGGGTGAAGGCATGGGTGCCATGGCCGACGGTGAGCACCAGCATCGTGCTCGGCCCGTAGATGCAGTAGCCGGCCGCGACCTGCTGCACGCCCGGCTGCAGGAAGTGCGTGTCGCCGGGCTGTTCCACGCCCGGCGGCGCGCGCAGCACCGAAAAGATGGTGCCTACCGACACGTTCACGTCGATGTTGGAGCTGCCGTCCAGCGGATCGAACAGCAGCAGGAAGTCGCCCTGCGGATACTCCGACGGCACCGGCTGGCTGTGGTCCATCTCCTCCGACGCGCAGGCGGCCAGGTGGCCACCCCAGGCGTTGGCCTCGAGCAGGATCTCGTTGGAGATCACGTCCAGCTTCTTCTGCGCCTCGCCCTGCACGTTGCCAGTGCCGGCGTCGCCGAGCACGCCGCCCAGCGCGCCCTTGCTCACCGCGATCGAGATGCTGGTGCAGGCGCGGGCCACCACCGCCACCAGCTGGCGCAGGTCGGCGTTGATGCGCCGGGCATGCTGCTCTTCGATCAGGAAGCGGGTCAGCGACGTGCGGGACATGGTCAGGAGCTACCTTCAGACGAAAGGAGCGCTATTGTCGCGGGTTGTCCGTGCTTTTACGAGGTCATGGACAGGCCGTGTCCTGGTCGGGCATGGCGGCGGCCACGCGATGTCGTCCCTGGAGACCGGTGCGCGCCATCGGGGCCTGCCGGTACTGGCTTAACATGGGCATTCCGGAGGGAGGGGACATGGACTGGGAGCAGGCAACGCAGAGTCTGCCCGCGGCGCTCGGCATCGGCCTGCTGATCGGCGCGGTGCGCGAGCGCCAGCACGGCAATGCCACCACGCTGCAGGCCGGGGTGCGCACCCACGCCCTGCTGGCGCTGATGGGAACCGTGGGCATCGCCTTCGGACAGGCGGTATTCCTGGTCGTGCTGCTGGCGGCCGCCCTGCTGGCGTGGAGCAGTTACCGGATCACCGCGCGCGCCGACCCGGGCCTGACCGGCGAGATCGCGCTGCTGATCACCGTACTGCTCGGCGGGCTCGCGTTCGACGCGCCGGAACTGGCGGCGGCGCTCGGGGTGGTGGTGGCCATCCTGCTGTGGGCCAAGGCGCCGCTGGCACGGCTGAGCCGCGATGTGATCAGCGACCAGGAGATGCGCGACGCGTTGCTGCTCGCCGCGAGTGCACTGGTGGTGCTGCCGCTGTTGCCGGATGACGCGATCGACCCCTGGGGCGTGCTGGTGCCGTCCAAGTTGTGGCAGATCGTGGTGCTGGTGATGGGGGTGGGCATGCTCGGCCACCTGGCGTTGCGGATGGTCGGTGCGCGCTGGGGGTTGCCGATGGCGGGCTTCTTCTCGGGCTTCGCCTCGTCGACCGCGGCGGTGGCCGGCTTCGGCCGCGGCAGCAGGGCGGCGGCCGTGCTGGTGGGTCCGTCGGCGTCGGCGGCGTTGTTGGCCAACCTGGCCTCGTTGATGCTGTTCGCGGCGGTGATCGGCACCACGTCGCCGGCACTGCTGCGCGCCAGCGCCTGGCCGCTGCTGGCCGCCGCGCTGGCGCTGCTGGCGTTCTCGCTGCTGGGCCTGCGCCACGTTAAGGAAGAGGCGGTGCCGCGTACCGCCACCGCCAAGGCGCTGCGCCTCGGGCACGCGGTGATGATCGCGCTGGTGATCGCCGCCGTGCTGCTGGTGTCCGAATGGCTGCGCCAGGTGTTCGGCCAGGCCGGGGCGCTGGTGGGTGCGACCATTGCCGCTCTTGGCGAACTGCACGCAGCCGCGGCCGGCATCGCCAGCCTGAACGCGTCCGGCGGCCTGCAGCTGGACGCGGCGCGCTGGGGCGTGGTGGCGCTGCTGGCTTCGGCTTCGCTGGCCAAGTCGGTGCTGGCGTTCGCCAGCGGCGGGG
>JGI11944J13513_1000409_pt1 | contig 43688 bp, 31 predicted proteins | sample TerdegcoTASludge_FD_13513 | JGI IMG/M metagenome (IMG submission 13513) | reverse complement strand
CCAAGCCCCGCCATTCCGCCTCCAGCCGTCCATCGCAGCGCTTCCCACCCGAAGTCATCCCTGTCTGGCCAGCGCGGTGCTCCCTGTCCCACGATCGTCGTGCCATCCGCGGAAACGGCGAGCGCGATGCTCTCAAATGGCCCGCCGGCTAGATCGCCGAGCGGTTGGAACGATGGCACGTCCGCTGGAACCTGGGACGCAAGTAATAGCGCGAGCGGTAAAGCCACGATAGAAAGTGCGAATGGCCGATTGCCTTGCGACACGATAGACGCTCCAAATGTCATCTGCGTCCGAGACGGGCTCTTCAACAAAGTTGATTTTACGGCCTGCCCAGAGACTGTTCCAGGCGGAACGGCGGTCGGGGGGCGTGAAGGGCGATTCCCGCTTTGCGCCGACGTCGGAACGGGCGTCAGGGCGTAGTGAACGCGGCCGTCGTCGGCGCACGAGCCGACGTAGTTCTGCACCAGCGCGGGCCGCTCGGCGATCCGGATGCTCCACGGCTCGCAGCCTTCCGCCCAGCGGTGGGTCATGCTGGTGTGGAGGCGCGGAAGACCACGTGCTGGTCCCTTTTTCTGGCTCTGTGGTCTCATGTTTGACGCCCGCTTTGGGCTGTGCGGTGGCGGTCTGCGGGTTCCTCCCGGGAAATGATTCGCGTTCTAACTGCACCAACGGGATAGCCGGTGGGTCCACTTTTTCCACAGGCTTTTCGACGAGATTCCAGCCTGCCTCGTGCAGCCTGACTCTCGGTTCTTCTCTGCGGTGCATCTGCTTTGAGGCTGGGGATGATGGTCACGGCGCCGCGCCATAGCACAGTGCGGCTCGGCGAGCGACCGGTGCGGCGGGTCGGCTGCGAGTTTACGAGACCGCGTTGATTCCTGTGGTCGGACGGGATACACTTAGGAAGTATTACGATTTACGAGATAGTTGGAATCCTGATGGCTGTTTCTCGGGCCGAGCTTGATCGACGCGTCGGAAGGTTCATCGCGACCTTGCGCCGGATCGGCGTGAAGGTGACTCACCAGCGTGCCGAGGTCTTCCGGGAGGCCGCCAGGAGTGATGAGCACCTCGACGCGGAAATGATCTACCAGCGCGTCCGCAAGCGGGTTATGGCCATTTCCCGGGACACGGTCTACCGGACGCTGGCGATGCTTGAGCGCGAGGGCCTCATTCGCAAGGCTGAAGTCCTCGGCGGTTCGGCGAGATTCGATGCCAACCTGGATCCGCACCATCATTTCGTTTGCACGGTCTGCGGTACGGTGAAGGACTTTCGCAGCGAGACCCTGGATCGCTTGCCGATTCCCCAGGCTGCCCGAGTGCTGGGCAGCATCGAGTCCGCGCAGGTGCATATCCGCGGCATCTGCGTGGCCTGCAAGAAGCGACGGGCGAAAAGTCGGTAGGTCCTCCGGCGCATACGCTTGGGGCCGGCCTAATCGGAATTATTACGACATGGGATATTCTACGAGAAAGGAAGAAATTTGAGCGACCAAGGCAGATGCCCGGTTACGGGCACGACTCCGCGTCAACCGGCGAAAAAGGGGACGTCGAATCTCGACTGGTGGCCGAATCAGTTGAACCTGAAGATTCTCCACCAGCACTCGGCCCTGAGCAATCCGCTGGGCGCGGACTTCAACTACCGCGAGGAGTTCAAGAAGCTCGGTCTGGAGGCCGTGAAGAAGGACCTCCACGCGCTCATGACCGACTCGCAGGACTGGTGGCCGGCCGACTGGGGACACTACGGGCCGCTCTTCATCCGGATGGCGTGGCACAGCGCGGGGACCTACCGCATCGGCGACGGCCGCGGGGGCGCGGGGTCCGGCAGCCAGCGGCTGGCGCCGCTCAACAGTTGGCCGGACAACGTGAACCTCGACAAGGCGCGCCGCCTGCTCTGGCCGATCAAACAGAAATACGGGCGCAAGATTTCCTGGGCGGACCTCATGATTCTTGCCGGCAACTGCGCGCTGGAGTCGATGGGGCTCAAGACCTTCGGCTTCGGCGGCGGGCGCGTGGACGTCTGGGAGCCGGAAGAGGACATCTACTGGGGATCCGAGAGTGAGTGGCTGGGCGACAGGCGGCACTCCGGCGAGCGGAAGCTCGAGAATCCTCTGGCCGCGGTGCAGATGGGTCTGATCTACGTGAACCCGGAAGGCCCCAACGGCAAGCCGGATCCGGTGGCGTCCGGGCGCGACGTTCGGGAGACCTTTGCCCGCATGGGCATGAACGACGAGGAGACGGTCGCGCTGGTGGCCGGCGGACACACGTTCGGCAAGTGTCACGGCGCCGGCCCCGCGACGCATCTGGGGCCCGAGCCGGAAGCGGCCCCCATCGAGCAGCAGGGTCTGGGATGGGAGAGCCGCTTCCGCAGCGGCAAGGGGGCGGACACGATCACCAGTGGCCTGGAGGGCGCCTGGAAGCCAAACCCAACGAAGTGGGACATGGGCTACCTGGACGTGCTCTTCAGGTACGAGTGGGAACTGGTCAAGAGCCCGGCCGGCGCGTACCAGTGGCGGGCCAGGGATGTGGCCGAAGAGGACATGGTCGTCGATGCGCACGATCCCACCACGAAGCACCCGCCGATGATGACGACGGCGGACCTGTCCCTTCGCTTTGACCCGATTTATGAGCCGATCGCACGGCGCTACCAGCAGAACCCCAAGGAGTTCGCCGATGCCTTTGCCCGGGCATGGTTCAAGTTGACCCACCGCGACATGGGTCCGCGCTCTCGCTATCTTGGTCCGGAGGTGCCGACCGAGGATCTGATCTGGCAAGACCCCATCCCGCCCGTCCGTCATGGGTTGATCGACGCGCAGGACATCGCGGAGCTCAAGGCCAAGATCCTGGCATCGGGCCTGTCGATCGCCGAGCTGGTCTCGACGGCTTGGGCGTCGGCGTCCACGTTCCGCGGCTCAGACAAGCGCGGCGGGGCGAACGGAGCGCGCATCCGTTTGGCGCCGCAGAAGGACTGGCCTGTCAACCAGCCAGCCCAACTGGCGAAGGTCTTGAAGGCGCTCGAGGGGGTCCAGAAGGGGTTCAACGACGCGCGACGCGGCGGCAAGCGGGTCTCGCTGGCCGACCTGATCGTCCTGGGAGGCTGCGTTGCGGTGGAGGCAGCGGCGAAGAAGGCCGGTCACGATGTGACGGTGCCATTCCGGCCGGGGCGCACGGATGCGTCGCAGGAGCAGACGGACGTAGCATCCTTCGCGGTGCTGGAGCCGGTTGCCGACGGCTTTCGCAACTACCTTAAGGGGAGGTTCAGCGTGCCGGCGGAGCATTTGCTCGTGGACCGGGCGCAACTGTTGACGCTGACGGCCCCGCAGATGACGGTCCTCATCGGTGGCTTGCGTGTGCTAGGAGCGAACTGCGGTGGTTCCCCACACGGGGTTCTTACCCGGCGCCCCGGGACGTTGACCAACGACTTCTTCGTGAACCTCCTCGATATGCGAACGGTCTGGGAGCCGGTCGCGGAGGACGCGGAGGTCTTTGAAGGGCGCGATCGGACAACGGGCGAACTGCGGTGGACGGGTACGCGTGTGGACCTCATTTTCGGCTCGAACTCTCAGCTCCGGGCGATCGCGGAGGTCTATGCATGTGCGGACTCGCAGGAGAAGTTCGTGGCGGACTTCGTGGCAGCCTGGACTAAGGTAATGAACCTGGATCGGTTCGATCTGGCCTGAAACGCGCCAGCGACCGGCGGTCTTCGGGGAAGATCATTTGCAATCGGCGGTCAGGGAATCGTGACCGGAATATACCAACGAGGTCCAACAACAACGGAGCGTTCGAATGAGCACTGAGATGAAGATGCCGCTTCTGGGTGACAAGTTTCCCGAGCTGAAGGTCGTTACCACGCGCGGCGTAAAGCAGCTACCGGGCGACTACAAGGGCCGGTGGTTCATCCTGTTCAGCCACCCGGCCGATTTCACGCCTGTGTGCACCACTGAGTTTGTGGCCTTTCAGAAGCGATACGATAAGTTCAGGGCGCTGGGCTGCGAGCTCATCGGGATGAGCGTTGACCAGGTCTTCTCACACATCAAGTGGGAAGAATGGATCCAAGAGAAGATCGGCGTGGAGATCGAGTTCCCGATCATTGCCGACGATGGCAAGGTTGCCTCTACCCTTGGCATCATCCACCCGGGCAAGGGCAGCAACACCGTGCGCGCGGTCTTTGTAATGGATCCAGAAAGCACCATCCGCATGATCCTGTACTACCCACAAGAACTGGGCCGCAACATCGACGAAATCCTCCGAGCGGTCAGGGCGCTGCAGGTCTCCGACAAACACGGCGTCGCCATGCCTGCACAGTGGCCCGACAGCGAGGTCGTGGGCAAGGATCATGTGATTATCCCGCCGGCCAAGGACGTGCAGGCAGCCAAGCAGCGTCTGAGCGATGCGAAGGCGGGTAAGTTTGAGAGCCTCGATTGGTGGCTCTGCCACAAGGAACTGAAGGGCGTCTGATCCCGCACAGCCGCTGCAATCAACGACAGGAGCAGCAGGCGGCGTGTGAAGATTCGTCTGCATTGGCCTGGAGTACCAGGTCAGACAGGCGCCGGACGAGGCTCTTTGGATAGTCTGCGGTCGAAGGCGCGGGCCGCCATCGGTATTTCATCGGCTGCCGAAGGAAGACGCGGCGCGTGCTTTCGTTCTTTCCCGCATCGAGCCCCACCCCACATCATCGCGTTCATCTGCCGCGGCGTGACCGGTCTCGAGATCTGCCACGCGGCCGAGATCGTATTCGACAGCGCGGTAGACAGGGCAGACGGCGGCCGGCGGCGTACGCGGCCAGGGTGGTTACACGGCATTCAGGGCCTGTTCGAGGTCGTGGAGCAGGTCTTCCACGGCTTCGATGCCGACGGAGTAGCGTACGAGGCCGTCGGTGATGCCGGCCGCGAGTCGGTCCTCGCGGGTCATGCCGGCGTGGGTCATGGAGGCGGGGTGTTCGATAAGCGTTTCGACGCCGCCCAGCGAGACGGCGAGCGTGGCGACGCGTACGGAGTTCATAAGACGGACGCCGGCTTCCAGACCGCCCTTGAGTTCGAAGCTGATCATGGAGCCGAAGCCGCGCATCTGGCGGCGGACCAGATCATGCTGCGGGTGGGATGGCAGGCCGATGTAGCGTACCCAGGCGACCTTGGGGTGGGCTTCGAGCCAACGGGCGATCCGGAGGGCGTTGTCTTGGGCGCGCTCAATGCGGAGGGAGAGTGTTTTGAGGCCGCGCAGGACGAGAAAGGCCTGGTGCGGGTCCATGTTGCAGCCGAGGGTGACCATCAGGGGACGGATGCGGTGGTAGAGGTCGGCGGTACGCGTGACGATGATGCCGCCGACCACGTCGGCGTGGCCGTTGATGAATTTGGTGACGGAATGCAGGACGACGTCTGCGCCGAACTGGATAGGCCGTTGCAGGTACGGGCTGGCGAAGGTGTTGTCCACGACCAGCAGACAGTTGTGCTGATGGGCGATCTCGGCGACGGCGCGCAGGTCGCTGACGAGCATGGCGGGATTGGAGGGTGTTTCGACGTAGATGAGGCGGGTTGTGGGCCGTATCGCCTGCTGCACGCTGGCGAGGTCGGACGTGTCCACGTAGGTGGATTCGACGCCGAAGCGGGACAAGTGCCGCTCGACCAATCCGCGCGACGGTCCGTACACGGAGGCGGTGCTGACCATGTGTGCCCCGGCGTGGAGCAGGGCCATATAGACGGTGGCGACGGCTCCGAGGCCGGAGCTGGTGGCAATGCCGCCAAAGCCCCCTTCGAGCTCGGCCAAAGTGTCTTCCAAGGCGCGGATCGTGGGGTTGCCGATGCGGGTATAGATGTACCCCTCGTCCTTTCCAGCAAACAGCGCGGCGCCGTGGGCAGCGTCACGAAAGGCAAACGTGGATGACTGATAGATCGGCACATTCACGGCGCCGAAGGGGTCGGTGGCGGCGCGAGGATGAACCAGGCGCGTGTCGAAACCAACAGCGGCATGTCTGTCCATGGGCTGGGCGTCTGGGCTGCTTGCATCGTGCGTCATCATTCGCTTCGTCCTCCGCGTCCTGTTGTCGACGGAATCACAGGCCCCGGTCCGTCGCCGGCACATCGCGCCTGAGGAGCCAGCCGCCGTGCTCTCGGTGTCGGTCCGTTCTGAGCAAGGCGAGCGGATGGACCGCGCGTTCCGCTGCGAAGCGTATGCTGCTGCGTACGCGTGACCGGTGGCGGGTTCTCACAACGCGCGGTACCCGCTGCGGTCGGGCCGGGTCAGCGCTACGTCGGTAAGATAGGGGCGAGGGCGGGTGCTCGCCAACCGTCGCGGAGGAACTGGGCGAATGAATTCCGGTGAGAACAGTTTGATCAGTTGCATGCCTATCGGTCGGATTCGCACGCCGCACACGTGCCCCGGTCAGACGCCGATTCAGCCGGCATTCGCGACGGGGGCGCCCGGGCGCGCCGAGATCGAACCTGCCTACGAGGCGGGCCTGCGAGACCTGGAAGGTTTCTCGCACATTTGGCTGATCTACTGGTTTCATGAGGCGGGACCGATGCGGCTGGTCGTGGAGCCGTATCTTCAGGATGTGGAGCACGGCGTCTTCGCCACGCGGGCGCCGTGCCGGCCAAATCCGATCGGGTTGAGTCTCGTGCGCCTCGTGCGGCGGGATGGCTGCGTCCTGCACTTGGAGGACGTGGACATGCTGGACGGCACGCCGCTGCTCGACGTCAAGCCGTATGTGCCGGAGTTTGACAGTCGGGCGGGGGTACGGACAGGCTGGCTGGCGGCGGTGGACGCACATACTGCGAGCGTTCGGGGACGGCGGTGGACTCCGTCGGCGTGACGTGGACGTGTCGGCGGGCGGTGGCGCACGTAACGCCGCCGAACACGCGTTTGGCGGTCCCGAGCGAAGCCAGTGCGGGCGCCAGCGGCGGTGGTGTGGTTGTCCCCGCGCCCGCTCGCCGCGATGGCAGCTCTTATGAGGCGGACGGACTTTTTGCGGCGAAACGCCGGGCCGCCGCCGGCGGGTGTTCGCGTTGGGGGGCGTGGAGCGGCAATACTTCCGGACGTTGCAAACCGCTCCAGAAACCGGGTTCGTTGGAGCGTAGAGTGGGATGAGCCAACGCTTGTTTCTCCTGGCAGAATTCTTCGCGAACCCGAGCCGGGCCGGTCACCACGAGTGGCCGGCCCGGTTTCGCTGAAGCGCAGGCTTCCCATGTGGGCGCGGGGAAGTGCCGCGCCGCTTCATTCCCGGACGCTGTGACATAGAATACCGCGTGGCACCGCGCATACGGCCGTGACAGCGAAGTTTGCGGCGGGGTGCGGGTTCGGTTGGAAGGACGACGGCGACCGATCGCGCTCCGGGCCGCGGGTGCCGCGGTCTGCCCCAAACGAAAGGTGGTCGCGTGAGTCGAACTGCCGCTCAAGTTCGTGAGGAGTTCATTGAGTTCTTCCGACAGCGCGGGCACGTTTTCGTGCCGAGTTCGCCGGTCGTGCCGGTGGATGATCCGACGCTGCTGTTCACGAACGCGGGGATGAATCAGTTCAAGCCATACTTTCTGGGGACGCAGACGCCGCCTCACCCACGCGTGGCGAACACGCAGAAATGCATCCGGGCGGGGGGCAAGCATAACGATCTGGACGATGTGGGGCACGATTCGTACCACCACACGTTCTTCGAGATGCTGGGCAATTGGTCGTTTGGGGACTACTTCAAGCGCGAGGCGATTGCGTGGGCCTGGGAGCTGCTTACGCGGGTTTGGGGGCTCGACCGCACGCGGTTGCACGTGACGTACTTCGGGGGCGACGAAGCGCAGGGGTTGGAGCCTGACCTGGAAGCGCGCGATCTGTGGGCGGAGGTTCTACGGGCCGACGGGCTGGACGCGACCCATATTCATGCCGGCAGCCTGAAAGACAACTTCTGGGAAATGGGCGAGACGGGCCCCTGCGGACCGTGCAGCGAGATCCACATCGACCTGACGCCGGACCGGACCGGCGCGCGGCTGGTGAACGCGGGTGACGCCCGAGTCATTGAAATATGGAATCTGGTGTTCATTCAGTTCAATCGGGGTGCGGACGGAAAGCTGACGCCGCTGCCGGCCCGGCATGTGGACACGGGCATGGGCTTCGAGCGGGTGACGGCCGTCCTCCAGGGTCACAACAACAACTACGCGACCGAGGTCTTCGTGCCGCTGTTGCAGGCGATCGAGCGGCTCAGCGGCCACAGGTACGGGGCGGCGGGTCCGGCGGCGAATCGCTACGCCGTGTTGACCCCGGGCAACATGCAGGATGAAGCGTGCCGCGTGATTGCCGATCACGTCCGCTGTCTGACCTTCGCGTTGACGGACGGCGCCGTGCCGGATCGGGAAGGTCGCGGGTACGTGGTGCGGCGAATTCTGCGACGGGCGGTACGTTTCGGCTGGCAGTACCTGGGCTTGCGCGAGCCGTTTTTGTACCGACTGGTGGACACGGTGGTGGACACGATGGGGGCGGCGTTCCCCGAGCTGCGAAAGAACCCGCAGGCCGTCAAGGAACTGGTGCGGGAGGAGGAGGAGTCGTTCGAGCGCACGCTGGACCGGGGGCTGGCGTTGTTCGCGGAGGCGGCGGAGTACGCCCGCCGGCACCATCACAACGAAATCCGCGGCGAAGATGCGTTCCGGCTGCACGACACGTACGGGTTCCCGATCGACCTGACGCAGGTCATGGCGCAGGAGCAGGGGCTGACGGTCGATATCGGGGAGTACGAGCGCCTCATGGAGGAGGCCCGCGAGCGTGCGCGGGCGTGCGCGCGGGGCTTTGCCGCGGCGGCGGCGGTTGTGCCGCCGGAACTCGTGGCTCCATTCGGTCCGACGGACGACGCTCCCAAGTACGTGACCGATCGGCTGACCGCGCCGGTGCGGGCCATCGTGCGCTGTGGCACCGGCGGGCAGCCGGAGCTGGTGGACCGCGCCGGACGACTTCAGCCGGGCGAGTCGGCGGGGCTGGTCTTCGACCGCACATGCTTCTACGCGGAGGCTGGCGGGCAGGTCGGCGACCGCGGTCAGATCAGCGGCCCGGGCCTGCGGTTCGACGTGGAGGGTACCCAGCGGATCGGCGACACGGTCGTGCACTTCGGTACGCTCGTGCAGGGTACGTTGACGCCCGGACAGGTGGTCGACCTCGTGGTCGATCCGTGCCGTCAGGCGACCATGCGGAACCACACCGCCACGCACGTCCTGAATTGGGCGCTGCGCGAAGTTCTGGGCGACCACGTACAGCAAAAAGGATCGCTTGTCGATCATGAGAAAACCCGCTTCGACTTCTCCCATCCCAAGGCGCTGACGCCGGAGGAGATCGAGCGCGTCGAGCAGCTCGTCAACGAACGGATCGGTGCACGCCTGCCCGTGTATGGCGAGGTGGTCGAGCAGGCGCGAGCTCTGCGGATTCACGGTTTGCGGGCGGTTTTCGGGGAACGCTACCCCGACCCGGTTCGGGTGCTGTCGGTCGGCGTCCCGGTGCAGGAACTCGTCGCCGACCCGGACAACCCGCGCTGGCGCGAGGTGTCGGTGGAGTTCTGCGGCGGCACGCACGTGTCGAATACCGGGGACATCGACTGCTTTGTTCTGGCGAGCGAAGAGGCGGTGGCCAAAGGCGTCCGCCGCATCGTTGGCCTGACGGGTCCGATTGCGCGGTTGGCGGCGGAGACGGGGCAGGCGCTGGTCGAACACGCGGAGAAGCTGCGACAGCAGCCGTCGGATGGGCTGCCCGACGAGCTGGCCCGTCTGCAAAACACGCTTGCGACCGCGACCCTGCCGGCCCGTCATCGGATCCGGCTTCGCCGAACGATCGAGGAACTTCAGAAGCTGGCGCGTCAGCAGCAGAAGTCCGACGCGGCGCAGGCGGCCGGAGCAATGCGGCAGAGAGTGGACGAATTGCTGGCGACCGCCGAAAAACATGGCGATACGACCATCGTCGTGGCCGAAATGCCGGCGGTGCCGCCTGACCATTTGCGGCTCGCCGCGGACATGATCAAGCAGCGGTGCGGGTCGGCGGCGGTCCTGCTGGGCGTGGCCGCTGAGCCAGACAAGGTTTTGCTATTGGCCGCATTAACGTCGGATCTGGTTCAGAAGGGCCTCAAGGCGGGAGACCTTGTAAAGGCCGCCGCAAAGATTGTTGGTGGCAGTGGCGGCGGGCCGCCGACGATGGCCCAGGCGGGCGGACGGCATCCGTCGAAGCTGTCGGAGGGTTTGGCCGCGGGTCGGGAGTGGATACTCTCGAGGCTGCGCTGAAGGCGTCGGCCGCGGGCGGCCACTTCGTAGTCGGCGTGAGAGCCGCCGGTACGGGCGGGCGGAACGCGTGTTCCGCAGTGGCGGGGGTGCCCGATAGAATCCACACGGTGGATGTGTTTGACAACATCCGCACCGATCCGTTGGTAAGCGAGCTGACCCGGCTGCTGGATCGCGTCGAAGGGGTGGTGGCGGCCGAGGGGCTGTGGGGGAGTTCTGCGCCCATTCTGGCGGCGATTGTCGCCGAGCGCCTTTCGCGTCCGTTGCTGCTGATCACGGCCCATGTCGATGAGGCGGACGACTTCCGGGATGACATTCAGACGGCGACCGGAACGGCTCCCGACCTCCTGCCGCAACTTGATACGCTGCCCTCCGAATCATTAGGGCCTGATGAACTGGCTGACGAGCGCCTGCGGTTATGCCTGCACCTGATGGACCAGGAGACCGGCAGGGAGCCACAGGGGCGAAGCGACGGGGCTCTGGACCACAGTGCGGCGAGCAGGCGGCCGCCGTGCATCGTCGCTCCCATCTTCGCTCTGATGCAGCCGGTGCCGACGCCGGAAGCCATTCGGGCCTGTTCCTTTCACGTGCGCGTTGGCCAGGCGCTTGATCCGGAAACGCTCACGCGTTGGCTGGCAGCCCACGGGTTTCGTCGCGCGGACGCCGTGGAAGTTCCCGGCGACTTCGCGCGCCGCGGGGGGATCGTGGACGTCTTCGGGAGCGGTCACACCGACCCGGTGCGCATCGAGTTTTTCGGGGATGAGGTTGCGTCGGTGCGTTTGTTCGACACCGCCACGCAGCGTTCGTCACACACCCTGGCCCAAGTGCAGATCCCGGCGCTGCTATGCGACACGGACCGCGACAGCGGCGAGACGACGAGCTTCTTCAGCTTTTTGCCGCGCGACACAGTCGTTGCGATCCACGAGCCATCCGAAGTCCAGGAGCTGGGACGCACGTATCTCGAGCGGCTCGGCGAGCGGCCCGGCGTCATTCCGGTTGAGGCACTCGTTCGGCGTGCCAATGATTTCACGCAGCTTCATCTGCATCGATTCACGGGGGCCGCTCCGGAGGCCGTCCGCTTCGAGGTGACGAGTCTGCCGCCGTTTGACGCCCGCGCGGCCGAGGCGCTGGGCGCGTTGGCAGCTCTGGCACGGTCGGCCGACGTTGTGGTCCTGTGCGACAATGCCCCCGAAGCGCAGCGTTTCGTCGAGCTGTGGACCGGCGGGGCTTCGGAGGCGGCCGGCAAGAATACAACCGCGGCCCCCGTCGAGGACCGCCCGGCCGTCCGCACGGCGGTGGGCGTAATTCACCGCGGTTTCCAATGGCGGAAAACGGCCTACGTTCCGCACCATGAGTTGTTTCACCGATATCGGCAGCGACGGACGCTGCGCCGCGTGGCGCCTGCTCGCCCGATCGACAGCTTCTTCGACTTGGAGACCGGCGACTACGTGGTGCACACCGTGCACGGGATCGGACGGTTTCTGGGGTTGAAGACGCTGGAGCGCGAGGGGCGCACCGACGAGTACCTCGCGCTCGAGTTTGCCGAAAAAGCTGTTGTCCACGTCCCGACCAGCCAGATTCACCTCGTGCAGAAGTACGTGGGAACGGCGCGCGGTCGTCCGAAACTGAGCCGGTTGGGGGGCACGGCGTGGCGAAACGCCAAGCAGCGGGCCGCCGAAGCGGTTACCGACCTGGCAGCCGAGTTGCTGGCAGTCCAGGCACGCCGCGCGCTGGAAAGCGGCATTGCGTATCCGCAGGACACCGAGTGGCAGCGGGAATTCGAAGGCTCGTTTCCGTACGAGGAGACGGAAGACCAGCTTCGGGCCCTGCAAGAGATCAAAGGCGACATGACCAGTCCGCGGCCGATGGATCGGCTGCTGTGCGGGGACGTGGGGTTCGGCAAGACGGAGCTGGCGATTCGAGCGGCCTTCAAAGCGGTCGAGTACGGCAAGCAGGTAGCCGTGCTCGTTCCGACGACTGTGCTGGCCGAGCAGCATTACCAGACCTTCCGGGAACGCCTGGCCGATTATCCGTTCGTCGTCGAGGTTCTTTCCCGCTTTCGCCCGCGCGCCGAGCAGATCTGCATCGCGGAGCTGGCACGCCGGGGGCAGATCGATATTCTGATCGGCACGCACCGTCTGCTGTCGCCCGATGTTGCCTTTGCCGACCTGGGACTCGTCATCATCGACGAGGAGCAGCGTTTCGGCGTCGAGGCCAAGGAACGGCTCAAGCGGCTGCGGGCGACGGTGGACGTCCTGACGCTTACCGCGACGCCCATCCCGCGTACGCTGCATATGGCGATGCTGGGCCTGCGGGACATCTCCTCTCTGGCCACGCCGCCGCTGGACCGCCGAGCGATCGTGACGCAGGTCCGGTTGTGGGACGACCGGCTCATCCGGGAGGCGATTCTGCGCGAGCTCAACCGCGATGGGCAGGTGTACTTCGTGCATAACTTCGTACGGGATATCGACCGGATTGCAAATCATCTGCGGGCGCTGGTGCCTGAGGCACGGATCGTGGTCGGGCATGGCCAGATGCCCGCCGCCGAGCTGGAACGCGTGATGTTGCGATTTCTGCGGCGGGAAGCAGACGTGCTCGTCTCCACCAATATCATCGAATCCGGTCTGGATATCCCCACGGTCAATACCATTTTCATCCATCGGGCGGAGCGGTTCGGTCTGGCGGATTTGCACCAGCTTCGGGGCCGCGTCGGGCGTTCCAGGCATCGCGCGTTTGCGTATGCTCTTCTGTCGCCGCGACATCCGGTCAACGACCAGGCCGCCCGCCGGCTGAAAGCTTTTGAACACTACAGCGATCTGGGGGCGGGCTTTCAGATCGCCATGCGTGATCTGGAAATTCGCGGTGCTGGTAACATTCTCGGGCCGGAACAGTCGGGCCACATCGAGGCCGTCGGCTATGAAATGTATTGCCAACTGCTTGAGCAGGCCGTGCGGCGACTGAAGAACGAACCGGTTCCGCAGTGGCGACACGTCAACCTGGATCTGGGCATTTCGGCCACGATTCCGCGGGCCTACATTCGGGCCGATCGTCAGCGGATGGAAGTGTATCGCCGGCTGGCGGCCTGCCGAACGAGTGAAGAGCTGGAGGTGCTGCGACAGGATCTCCGGGACGCCTATGGCCCCCTGCCGGAAGCAGTGGAGATCCTCTTGCAGTTGGCAGAAATTCGCGTGCTGGCGCAGCCTTGGCGAATCCGTTCGATTGTGCTGGTCGAGCCAGATGTGGTGTTTTCCATAGACGACTTGCTGCTGGTGCAGCCACTTTTTGCGGCTGGCCCTGGCTCGCCGCGCGTACCGGATCCGCAGACGGTCCACTGGCGCCTGCCAAGGAGGTTGCTGGAACCGCGGACCCTACTGGCCGTTCTTAGGAAGCAGTTGCGCTCGGCAGTGCCGCCCACCATGGAGACGACGGTGACAGAAGGCGTAGCGAAATAGCAGCGCCAAGAAGAGCGGCGACCGCGGGACGGCAGGCGTGGGTTGGCACCGTGCCGCCCCGCAGGTCGCGTACATGTATGCCAGACCTGTTCCGTACGTCGTTTTGGCGGCCCTCAATGGCTCAGCGTAGCCGGCGGTCCGTTTCCAGGAACGCGCTCGACGACCTCGCGGCCGTTAGCGCCGGCGCAGTGTCAGGAACAGGAAACCGAGCAAGGCCCCGGCTGCCGTGCCTGGCTCGGGGATCGGAGCGAAGACCATATCTTCGAGAAAGCCATCGCCGCTGATCACGGCGACCTGCTGCGTTACCAGGTTGTTGGTCGCATCAAAGTACACGTGCCATACCTCTCCGCCATACGACTGCTCCACGGCCACAAAGAGATCACCAGGCTGTAGATTGGGGATGGCAAACAAGTTGGTCAATTGCCAGATGGTCGACGCGCTGCCCGAGTGGACGCTCAGATAGAGCGCGTAGTTGCTGCCGGTGAACGGATAAATGCGGAAGGCCTCCGCGGTCCGGCCGATGGCAGCGCCGAGATCGGGAGTGGTAAAACCGACAGCGCCCGTGACCGGGTCGAGCTGCCAGACGTTGGTGGTCGCGTCGTTCTCACCGACGAGGATCGAATTCTGGTACGTTCCCCAGCGCGGGTTGTTGCCCAGGGCGATCACGGGTTCCGGCCGCCCGGCGAGGCCGTCGGGCCGCGATACGACGGAGACCCAGACCGGCGTGCCCGTGCTGTCGATGCGGGCCACGTGGCCCGTGCCCTCATTGGTGTACAGGAGATCGTTACCGATCGCGCCGAGCGCGTCCCAGCGGGCCGCCGAGTAGTTCGTCGGCCCGGCGCCGCCGCCGGGCAAACCTGTGGCGAACGGGACAACCGTGCCGGAGGGAGTTATGGCGAGGACCGCGCCGCCCCCACCTTGCGGCACCAACGCCGTGCCCGGAGCAAACCCGGCCCAACTGGTGGGCAACACCGAGAGCAGGGTTTCATAGCCGTTCCCGCTGGTTACGGCGTGGTGTGTCAGTGCCTTGGTGGCCAGATCGATGGTAGCATACTGCGGCGCACCCCAGCCGTATGCGTAGTTATATTGGACTACGAACCGACTGTATGTCCAGTCATAGTCCATTTTCATGAGGCCGTTGACGGAGCTCCATAACTGCGCCTGAACGCCATAGTTCGTCCATACGGCGGCATGCAGAGGTGCGGCGAACACGGCAAAGGCTGCGACCGCGATGGCTGCGTTGCCAATACGCGAGCTGATGCGTCCGGGCAGGCGCGGGTCAGAAAACCAAAAGACAACATTCTTGTCCGATTGTCCTGTTGGCTGCTGTCGCGACAACATGATGACCTCCTTCTCCCGTGGTGTGCGGCCGCCGACGAGCGCCGCCCGGCGACGACAACTGTCGCCGGTTACCGGACGTACGTCACCCCTTGGCGACGATTTTGGCAGCTCGCTACATGATCAACGGTCCCGAACACCACTCCAGAACCGCTAAATCGTAGCCGAAAGGCATATAGTCGTCAAGCAAATGTTCCACGACTTGACGACGTCCGTATGGCTGCAAACCCTGGAGCAGGCGAACATCGCGGTTGAACCGCGGTTGCCCGGGGTCGTGGAGCGGCCATCAGCGAGTCATGCCAGCCGTGACACAGCCAAAGACGGCTGTGTCTCGTGCAGCGGACTATTGCAAACCGCTGTGGTGTTTGAATGCCGGCCCTAGGTGCGCTACCGTAGGGATGGCGTACGATGACAGCGCATTGGTGATGGCTGTGAGGTGCTCAGCAAACGGATTGTGCGACCGGGGAAGCAGAAGGCGGCCGGCTTGCACATGCGGCTGTCCGCTGATAAGGGCGGGCTGCGATTGTGGCTCCGATGGCCGTGGGGTGCTGGTGCGCGTGGGGCGCTCGCAGCTTCCTTTTCGCGCAGGCGCGGCGACGGGGGGCCGTGGGGGCGCGCGGCGAGCCGAGCGAAGCGTACACGCGCTACTGCGCTGGGGCGGCGAAGGTCTTTGGGACTCTGCGTGATGGCACAATTATGGGACGAATCCGCGGTCCCCGGCGGACCCGTTGTCCGCGCACCCCACAGACTGTCCTCGCTGCGATACCGAAGAAGGTTGGGTTCGAACCCACGGGGCGATTGCTCGCCCATTGGTTTTGAGGCCCGGCACCTTGAGCCGGTCGGTGAGCTCTCCCGAGTTGATAAGCCACAACCTGCGCGGTCTCCCGGCCGGGCGCTTCGGCGTGCAGGTCGTGTAGGCGGCCAGCCGATTGTCCTCTTGCGGGGGGCGCAGGTAGAGCAGCGGCTACCACGGTCGGGGCCCGCACGCCGGTGGCGTGGCCGGGCACATCCCGGGCGGCGCGCAGCGAGGTTGCGGCCTGGTCACAAGTGCTTGTGTGGACATTACATGCGACAGGCGCGGCCGCTGAGCGCGCCGACGGTCAGTGCGTAGCCGGTACGTATGGGGCAAGGCTGCGCCGCGTAACAACGCCGCGACACAATCTGGAGTTTCGTATGGCCGAGGACAACTTGCCTTGACGGGTGGCGTATCGATGCACTAAGGTGGTCTAGGTTAGCCGGAGCGCGTGCAGCATTGGCGACCGATGTGACCGCGGCTCCATAGCGCTCCAAGGCACGTTTCGGGATTAATGTCCGTGACGGGGAGACTTCCACTATGCAAACCGGGTGTAGCAAAGCTGCGCGCTCTGGGGCCTGGCGCGCGGTCTTGGCGATTTGTTTGATCCCTGGGGTCGGCTTGGCCGGAGCTTGGGCTCTCGATGGGGGTGGCTGGTGGCCGTCGGACTTCGACGGCGACGGTGGGGTGGACTTGGTTGACTTCGCTTTGCTCCAGCAGTGCTTCGACGCACCCGCAGAACGTGGAGACCCGGAAGGGCCATGCCAGGATGCAGATTTCAACAGCGATGGGCGGGTTGATCTCAACGACGTGACCGTTTTCATCACCTGTCTGAACGGACCGTTCACCCGGCCGCTTTGTGCGTCGCCGCCGCTTCCCCCCGGGCGCACGGAGCTCGACGTGGTCGCGGGCGGTGAGTTCGCTCGCGCGGGCGCGGCGTACCTGTGCGATTTCTCGCAGATGGTTCTTCATGAGGCGAATGTCCGGCGGACCAGGACGGTGCTGGCGTGCAGCGCGAGCGACGGCCAGTTTGTCGACAATGAGGCGGGGCCGAATCGTGACGTTCAACCCTGGTGTCGCACCAGCACGCACGTATTTGGCATCAACAGCGCAGACCGACGTGAATTGTGGCGTTCGGCAGACGGCGTCGTGTGGGAGAAGGCATTTACCTCAGCGGTCGGAGCGATACAGAATGTATGGGCTCTGCAAAATGACCGCGTCCTGATCTTCTGTGCGCTCGGTGGAACCCGGTTTCAGCCGTTCTGGTCCGACGATGCGGGTACGGCCCCGCTCAACAGTGCCACGTTTACGCCGGCCGGTGCGGTGTTCACTGGTTGCCCGATATACTGGAGCGTACAGCAGGCGCCGCACGGTACTATCGTTGCCGCGACGTACGGAGGGTGGGCCTCGCAGGTATCGGGTCTGGACGACGATGAGATCTGGCGCTCCGTAGACAACGGGGTTACGTGGAGCAGAGTTTTCAGGCTGCCGGACGACGTGATCCGGCATTTCCACGCGGTGGGATATCACAGCGGTGTAAGCAGGTGGGTCGTGGACACGGGGGATGGCATGGGCCACCGGTTTCTATTCGTCAGCGACGATGACGGCCAGACGTGGAGCAGCGCCACGCTGGGTGCGCTGACGTATTTGCCGGAGCCGCATCGCAATGCGCACTTCGAGTCCAGCGAGGCGCTCGACTGGGTTGCGAGCAGCGACGCGATTTCGATCACGCGAACGACGGCCGCCTCGGACTTGCTTACGCTTGTCAGTAATACGGGGGCTGGCAGAGTCGCTGCGACGCCGGCGGTCGCCGCTGGCGACTATGTGTCGCTGTCCTTCACGATTCCGGAGACGGTGCTGCCCGGCACCCATCTCTTTCTCCAGTTCGATTATAAGACCAGCTCTCCGGGCGGCCTGCTGATTCCGGCTGTGTTTGACGGGGCCAACGAATTGCCGCTCAGCGCGACGCAGGTGCCGAGTACTCGGGGGGTCACGGCCGCTTTCACCGCTCACTTCCAGTCGGGCGCGCCCGGAGAGTACCAACTGCGTCTGAAGGCATCCGCCGAAGCGGTCGGCAAGGGCTTCGTTGTCATCCTCGATAACATCCGCGTCGGGTGCGCTCCCTCGCCGGCGGGCCAGATCACCCGTTTCCGGGACTATGGGCATCCCACGCGCCTTCTATGTGGCTCTGACGCCGTCCATGATGTGATGTGGTACGATATGACGGACCTCAGCTTCGGAACAGTCCAGCAGGTTCAGTACAAGAAGAAAGGGAGTAGCCCGGGCAGTAGTCCGGTTTTCTTCGAGCTGTTCCGGTATGGCGACCTGTGGTACGCGTGTAGTTACTCCACCATACCGGCCACCGCGCCCGGCGCCATGATCCTGGTCAGTCCGGATCTGGAACATTGGGCTGTTTACCACAGGTTCAGCGACCTGACCTATGGTGTCGTCCAGTATGCAGGCCACGCGGGCGGCAAACTGCACCTGCTTGTGCAGGACGCCGGAAGTCGGTTCCGCCACTTCTGTATCTCGCCGGCAGTGGTCTCATTTCAGACCGCGCTATTGCTGTGCCCCGCGAAAACCAACGCGGTGCCAGGACCGGCCAGCATGGGGCAGGAACTGTGGGGCACGTTCCCCGGAGCGAGTCGGAGCCTGGATCCGAACGTCTGGCTGGTCAGCTCTGGCGGCAGCGCTGCGAGCATGCGGCTTAGCGCCAGCAATGTTACGGACGTATGCGAGGGGACCCGCTGGGTTCCCGGAACTGTGCCTGGCCGAATTTACATGGCGCATGCGTGGGTCAAGGGATACGCACAGAGGGTATATCTCCAAATGGGCAGCACAGCAGATCGAATCTATTACGGACTGCGCTCTGGTGACTGGACGGAGATCTGGTCAGCGCCCGCCGTCGTGACCGGCACGACGGGTAGCATTCGCTTGGGCGTATATCCGGGCTATCCTGATGGCCGCTTTGACGTCTGGGTTGGAGCCATAGAGCTTGCGATGTGCCCTGCGAGCCCGTGGAGTCCGGGGGGCGCGCCCCAGCCTGGGGAAGTGCTGACGTTTGCCTCGCCGCTGACGCCGGAGTTTAGCCATGTGTTCTCGATTGAGACTATCCCAGATAGCACAGAGATCGCCACAGGTGCATCAACTATCGCCTACATTTGCTCGTACATTCACGACGACGAGAACTACGCCCAGCTGTACTATGATTCCTCCAGCTCAACGTTCAAGCTGGCTGGCGTAATATGCGGCTACCCTGCAGAACAGATCGGGACCGCTTCCCATGCCTTCAGTCGGGGTGCGCAGGTGAAGCTTGCGGTGCGGATGGTCAGCGGGCACTTTCGGCTGAGTGTGTGCGACGGCATCACGACAGAACATGTAGAGGAGACAATGCGGGCCGGCCGCCGCATCCTGACGATTCGGACTGGGCGGGCATCCGATGGGGCGCAGGTCCTGCCCCACGCGCTTTGGGGCAACTATGTGTACAACTTCGCGCTGAGCGATTCAGAACTAAGCGCCCTGTTTGCCTATCCGAGCGCCGCCGAGGCGCCGCCCCCGTGACCCGCCTGCTGCGAGCCACGACCGGAGAGGGTGGGATTCGAACCCACGGGGCGATTGCTCGCCCACCGGTTTTCAAGACCGGCACCTTCAGCCGCTCGGTCACCTCTCCCGATGCGTAACGGGCGATGCGGGCGATTGCCCGCCCCCGCGGCGCGAACCGATGCGTCGCGCCGGGTGCCGCGGGTTTCACTGCCCAGGCAGCGGTCAGTTACGCACGCGGCAACGTGCACCGCGCCGGGCATTCAGACCTGCCAACCGCGCGGGCCGGGGGCCGGGGCGGCGCACGCCGCTGGGTCGCCCGGTCGCCAGCGTCTGCGTACAAACTATATCCGACGGCGATCCAGTTCACAAAGCAGGCTCTGCTGCCGGCGAGGACGGTGGCGCACTGACGGTTCGGGTACCCCGGCACGCCGTGCGTCGTTGGGCAGCGCGGCGTTCGGGCGGTGCTTCGGTCGTTTGGGACGGAACGCGGCTTGACGTTCGGACCGGGCGGGTCCATTCTGCGAGTGCTGTGTTTGTGCGTTCGGCGTGGTACCGGCTTGTGCGGCGTTGACAACGGCCCTTTTTCCCCGCTGCGGGCCGCGTTGTTCTTAGCCCTGACGGTGACGAACGGGCGTGTGGACGACAGGAAAGGAGTCCGAGATGAAACCGAAACCGTTTCGCTGGCGTGTCGCTGGTGTGTTGGCGTTTCTGATGGGCGTGCCGATGGCTGAGAAGGCGGTGGCCTCGGACGGCGCGGACATTTTCGCGGCCGCCCTCGCGCTGGCCGGCGCGATTATCGACGCTGTAGGCCGCAGCTAGGGCGTGCCGACCGGGCGGGGCTCGTCCATCAGCCGCTGGGCCACATCTGGCCCCCAACGGGCATGGGCCCACAGATACTGCGCCGGATCGTCCAACACGATGCGCTCGAGCGCCTGCGTGTACCGACGGGTAATGTACACGACGGGGTCCGGCTGGTCGCGCCACGCGCTGGAGTCGAATAGATCGGCGATGACGATCTCGAACTGAAAGGGCTTTCGACAGCGGCGAAGGGCGGCCACGGCAACGACGGCCGCGTAGCGCCATGCCAGGAGCCCTACGGTGCGCGCGGCGGTAGTCGGCAGCCCGAGGTACATGATGGGTATGCCGCGGCCGGGGGCATGATGGTCGGCCAGGATGGCCACCGTGCCGCCGCCCTCGAGAACCTGTGGCAGGCGAACAGCAGCCTGCGTGTCGGGGACCATTTCGCACCCGCTGCGACTGCGGATCGCGCGGCGGTAGGCGTCAAAATCCGGATTGGGATGCGGCCGGTAGACGGCGGCCGCCCGGATGCCATTGAACCCCAAGAGCAGCGGTAGGAGGTCGAAGGGCCCGTAGTATCCCGTGACCAGCAGCACGGGTTGCCGGCGGTGCTGGGCATCCCGCAGCATGCTTGCGTACGGCTCGGATATGCGGCCGCCGTAGCGGTCATAGGTGCCGGCGTGAAGTCGGCGGTCCGCCAGCAGCAGGTCCGCCAGGTTCCAGGCGCGGTGGACAAAGGCCTGCTCCGCGATACGCGTGATTTGCTCGTCCGAGTAGCGCCCTGCCAGCGCCGCGCGGCACTGAGCCTCGCTGCGCAGGCGGAGCGGATCCAGCAATCGATACACGCCACGCGCCAGCGCCGCGAGGATGGCGTAAGCAGCCCGCGGCCCGATCAGCACCAGGAATAGTGCCAGAACCCGCCGATAGGCGTTGCTGAGTTGGACGAGCAACGCGGCGGAGCGGCGGCGCGGATGGTCGCAGCGGAGGGTATTCATGGGTACACGTGGAGCGCCTCGCTGAACCGTGCGTGGCTGATCAGGGTCGCGGGACTCGCATCCGAACCCCAGCACCCGTGCGGGTCAAGGCGTCGCCACCTGAGCTCCGCACGCGAGTGTAGGGCACGCCGTGGCGGTCGCAAGCGGTTTGTGCACGTTGTCCGCGACTGGTTTGGGGGTTCGGATGTCGGCCTGTGACTCCTGTGGCGGGGCTCACCGCGGGGATTGAGGGCGAGTCTGCCAGCGCCGCGTCACGAGTGGCGGCCGTCCGGCGTTCGTCCCGGGTCGCTGCGGGTCACCGCGACAGCGCGCGGACGCGCTGGTACTTGTCCTTGAAGAAGCGTGTCCACTGGCGCGTCAATTCCTTGGCCTCGCGATCGCCACTTTCCAGCTTGCGGGCCAGCTCCAGCGAGGTGGGCTCGTCAAAGGGCAGGGCGTTCCACTCGGCCAAGGCGGCAGGTTTCATGCCGCCGTCGATGAGTGCCTTCCAGGCGTCCTTGAGGCTCTGGTGCTGGTCAATGAGTGCGGCGCCCATCAGCTCGGACAGGAGTTTATTGCGGGCCCGCTGAAGCTCGTCGTTGACGACCCGGAACGTGCCCGCCTCCGCTTCGCGGTAGGGATCCTTGATCAACATCTGGTCGGCGTACTGCTGACAGACATCCGGCCGCACCGGCATGCGGTACAACGCGTGTCGCACCGGGCCCCCGGGGACGCCCGGGGGGAGCACCCACAGCCGCTGGCCTTCCGGACTCAGCACAAACGCGATGAACCGCTCGGCCAGTTCGCGGTGCGGCGGCTTGCGGAGCATCGAGATCGGGTCCGGCGTAATCGCGGAGCCGCCGACGGGGTTGATGTAGGCCAGCACGTCGGCGCCGGCCTCAGCGACCCGCCCGTAGGCGTAAAAGTCGATGCACGGACCGGCCAGCGCATCCCCGGTGGCGATCTCGTTGGGCACCGCGCTGGAGGAGTCCATGATGCGGCGGGAGTTGGCGGCCATCTGCATCAGCAGCGGCCAGCCTTTCTCCCAGCCGTACTGTTGGAGGATAAGTTCATAGGCCACACGCACGCTGGCAGACTTGCGCGGGTCTGCGATGACGACCCAGCCGAACATCTGCGGGCTGCCCAGGTCTTCCCAGCGTTGGATCTCCGGGAGCTTCTGGTTGTTCAGCCCGCGACGATTCATCAGTACTCCAAAGGACGACAGCGCCGAGCCGAACCACAGCTGGCGACGGTCATAGTTGGCCACGCCGGCGATTTTCTCCGGGATCCCGCGGAGGATTTCCTCCGGCAGCCGTGGGGCTTCGAGGTAGCCGCGTTCGGCGGCCAGATCGTGGTCGGGCACGCCGCCGCCGAAAAACACGTCCAGTCCGAAGGAACCGCCCCGGACGGCCCGCTCCTGAGCGTCCAGTTGGCGGATGATTTCGCCCGTGCCCTTCTTGACCCAGCGGATCCGGAGCGGTCGTCCTACGTGGCGTATGAAGGCCTGCTCGAACTCCGCCTGGATGTTCTCGTTGTGGGGCGTAATGATCTCCAGGTCGAATTCTTCGCCCTGCGTCGGCCGCGCGAGGGTGAGGGCCAGGAAGAATGCGATCAGGCTGATGAGGACGATTCGCGGCATAGGCGCACACTCTCTCATGTAGCGAAGTCTAGCCGGTCAGAATCACGACATCGCGTGGGTCGACGGCGCAACGGACCGCGACGCCGGGCTCCGGTCGCGGCTCCGCTGCTCGTTCGACCACCGTGGCCCGGAGGGTTGTGGCTCCGGCCGCCAGTGTAACTTGAAGCAGCTCGCCCTGGTACACGCACTCGGTCACCCGGGCTGAGAGGTTGTTTACGCCGTCGGCGGCGTCCAGCGTAATCGCTTCGGGGCGGATGGAGACCGTGCACTTTCCCGCGCGCGGTGCATCGCCCGGGGTCAGGGCGCGCAGGACGCCGATCGGCGTGTTGACTATGCGTTCGTCTCCGCTGGCAGATTCGATCGTTCCGTCGAGAAAGTTCGTATCGCCCAGAAAGTCGGCGACGCGGGTGCTGGCCGGTCGGCGATACAGCTCGCGGGGCGTGCCCACCTGTGCGATCCGCCCGTCGAACATCACGGCCATCCGGTCGGCGATCGACAAGGCTTCCTTCTGGTCATGGGTGACGTAGATGGCTGTCAACCCGACCTGCTTGCACAAGCGGCGGATTTCGCTGCGCATTTCCAGTCGCAGCTTCGCATCCAGATTGCTGAGCGGTTCATCCAGCAGCAGGCATTGCGGTCGGATGACCAGGGCTCGGGCCAGCGCGATACGCTGTTGCTGGCCGCCGGAGAGCTGGTTCGGCTTTCGTCGCGCGTATTCCGACATGCGGACGAGCGCCAGCGCTTCGGCGACGAGCTGCCGTCGTTGCCGCCGCGGGATTTTTCGCACGTGCAAGCCGAAGGCCACGTTGGCCTCGACGGTCATGTGCGGCCAGAGGGCGTAGTTCTGGAAGACCATGCCGGTGTTGCGTGCCTGCGGCGGCACGTTGGTCACGTCGCGGTCCCCGAAGAGCACGCGGCCCGCGTCAGGCGTGCAGAAACCGGCAATCGTGCGGAGCAGCGTGGTCTTGCCGCAGCCGGACGGGCCGAGCAGAAAGAACAGCTCGCCGCGGGCGATGTTGAGAGTCACGTCGTCGAGGGCTTGGACACGCCCGAAGGTCTTGACCACGTTTTCCACGCGAATCGGAACCACGCGCGACCGCTCCCCAGCCATCGACGCGCGCCTGTCGCTGATGCGACGGCGACGGACAACGGTATTGAACGGGACGCATGGGCGGACGGTCAAGCTGCGTTGCTCGCCGACCCGCCGCTGGCTGGCAGCGCACTTGCGCTGCGGTTTCCTGCCGCCTGCGTCTCGCGCCTGGTGGGCTGAGCGCCGGCGTGCCGGCGGGCAAGGTTCTGATAAGCGTGCCTGCGCCCATCGCGGGGCGGGGTGCCGTGCATCTGTTCGATTGGCCGTCGGGCCGCTATGATCCACCGTGTGGGCGTAGGCCCGTGGCCCCCATCGTCTAGAGGCCTAGGACACCGGCTTTTCAAGCCGGCGACACGAGTTCGAATCTCGTTGGGGGCGTCGGCCACGGACAGCGCGGCTCTGCGCTCATCCGGAATTTGCAGAGTGCACACGATGCCCTGACGGGTGCGGCGGATACAGGGTGTATACAATCGAGAACGGACGCCGCGCATGAGAGACCTGCTGCTCGCCGCACTGGACGCTTCGGACCGCGTTGACGGTTCCTGCTCAGACCCGATCGCTCCGCCTGCACGCATCGACCTGCATTGCCATTCGACGTTTTCCAACGAACGGCTGCATTTTCTGCCCGGGATGGCCTGGCATCCGCTGCTGACGCCCGGAGAGGTGTACGATCTGGCCAAGGCGCGCGGCATGACGTTCGTGACGATAACGGACCATGACACGATCGACGGCTGCAAGGCGCTGCTGGACGAGCGCGGCCCGCTGCGGGATTTCATTGTCGGGGAGGAGATCTCCGTCCGCTTTCCGGAGGATCGGACGCTCATCCACGTCAACGTCTATGACATCGACGAGGCGCAGCACCGGGAAATCCAACGCCGCCAAGATAATTTGTACGATCTGGTGGCGTACCTCCGGCAGATCGACAAGCTGTACGTGTTGAACCACATGACGTGGACCGGACAGCAGCGCGTTCTCACCCCGCACCAGATCGAGGTCATGCTGGAGCTGTTCGACGTTTTTGAAGGCATCAACGGCACGCGCAGCTACATGCACAACGCGTTCGTCTGGCAGGCCACCGCTCAGCGCGGCAAGGTGCTGGTCGGCGGGAGTGATTCGCACACCTTCCGGGTGGGGACGACCTGGACGCAAACGTTCGGCCGCACCCGGGCTGAAATCCTCGCCAGCATCCGCGCCGGATGCGCCCGGCCCGCCGGCGCCTTCGGCACGCCGGAGAAGCTCCGCGAGGATGTCTGGCTCACCCTCCAGAAGTACGTCGAGCGCAGCTTGGCGGATGCGACCGGACGCTGGCAGCGCTTCCGGTACCGGCTGCTCCGCGGTTTCGGCCGAGCGGTGTGCCCGTTGGCGTGCTTCGGTTATCACAAGCACCAGGACCTTGTGATCCGGGGTTGCTTGCGCGCTTTGCCGGCCTAAGGCCGGTCGTCCTGCACCGTCGTCGGCGGGGACAGATCGGTCCGGACGCCTTTCCACGTAGTCTACCTCCTGTGATTGCTGGCCGCCTCGCTTCCGGATTTCCGTGTCGTCGCGGTGGGGACGGCGTGACATGCGCCGAGTGCGAAGCACCCGCTGAGTTGTAAGGCCGCGCCGCGGCGCCTATTATGCCGCCCCAACACGATGACGGGTGCGTGCGACATGCCGCCGACGGGCGTCCGGACTGCCTCCACCCCTGGGGCTTGGGGGTTGCTCGGTGCGCCCGCGTTGCTGGTCGCTGTCATGGTCGTTTTTCATTGGGGGGCGCTGTGCGACGGCGTCCGGCATGACGACCATCTTCACCGCTACAAGCTGCGGACACTGGGTTGGAGTTGGAACGACCTGATCGAGTCGACCACCTTCGAGTTCCCCGGGCGACAGATGTTCTTCTGGTGGCAGAGCACGCCAGCCCAGTGGCGGTATCCCCGCCCCCTCAAGATGCTGATCATGAAGGTGGAATACCTGCTGGTCGGCGGCTCGCCCGTCGGCCTGCACGCCTTCAGCCTCGCATGGCACGGGCTGGCCACGCTGGTGGTCTATGGCTTCACGTGCTGGCTGCTCCAGTCCTGGCGCTGGGGATTGTTGGTCGCGTTGCTGTTCGCGCTGAATCCGAACGGCGTGCTCGCGGTGAGCTGGACCGCCGCCCACGACACGCTCATCAGCACGGTCCTGCTCGTTGGCGCCGTATGGGCGTATGCGCGCGCCTCGCTCGGCGCCGACCGGCGGCCCACGGCGTGGCGCTGGCGTCTGTGGCTGACGGCGGTGTTGCTGTGGGGGCTGTCTCTGTTTGTCCGCGAAGCCACGATCGTTTTTCCCGTCCTGGCGCTGGGTCTGGACGCGTTTCTGGGCGGCCTGCGGCACGCGTGGCAACGACGTGACGCTCACCTCATCCATTTCGTGCTGGCCGCCGCGTATGTCCTGTGGCGCTTCCTGGTCTTCCCGACGCAGTCATTTCCCGGCGGCTACTTCGAAGCTCCCGCCCATGGCGCATACGTGCTCTGGCTCCTGGGCAAGTGGGTCCAACTCATTGGTCTGGTGCTCCTGCAACTGCCGCTGTACACGCCGCTGGATTTCCTGGGCACCCGGACGAGCGTTGATGTGGTCATTCACATTGTGCTCTATGCGGTGGTGGCCGCGACCTTGGTCGCTTATGCCCGGACGTTCGGCCGGGCCCGCGAAGCCTGGTTGGGTCCGTTCTGGCTGGCGGTCGGGTTTGCGCCGGTTCTTCCGATCGCCTCGGGGCCGCACTTCGCGTACCTGCCGTTTTTCGGCTATGCGCTGTGCGTGGCGCACATACTCCGACGACACGCGGGGGCGCGGCGGTGGTGGTTGACGGCGGGGACCTTCCTCATCGTTCTGGTAGCGTTTGCCGGCCATCGTTTGGTTAACCGGGCGGCGTGCCGGGCGGAGCAATTGATCGCAGCAGACATCCAGTGGACCACGCCGCCGCCGGCACCCGGCAGCAAGCTCTTTTTCATCAATCTGCCGTTGCCCATGACGTTCACGACATATGCACTGCGTGAGGCCTGGGGGATCGACCAGATCGACGGCTACACGCTGACGCTCGCGCCCGAGGCACACCGCATGACACGGGCCAGCCGCGTGACGCGGATCAGCCCGCACGAGCTCGTCGTGACCACCGACCCGCCGGGGTACTTCGCGTCCGTCCCGGAGCGTTGGTCACTCAAGATCACGGGATTGAAGAGTCGCTTCACTCCCGGGTTGACCATCCCCGGCGACGTGTTCGACACCACGATCCTGGAGATGACCGGCGAGGGAGTCACGAAGCTGAAGTTCACCTTCCACGAATCGCTGGACCGGGAAGACTACTACTTCTTCGTGTCCACTCCTGAGCGGCCCGCGTACCGCCTGCGCTTCGATCCGGCCTTTGATGACCGCGCCTTGGCCGAGGAGACCGACAGGTTTCGCGCGGCGTTCGCCCCCCTGCTCGCGGAGCGGGACGTGTTCGTCCGCCTATTCGAGCGCTGGCGCCGCCGCTGAGGGTGAGCTTCCGCGCGCGGCGTCGTCCGCGTCGGCCCAGCGCGGACGGTAGACCACCATTTCCGGTCCGCCGCAGATCACATTGAGCTTGAGTCGGACCGAGTACACGGGCGTGAGCACATCCGCGCGCTGCGTAAGATCAGGATACCAGTTCGGAAAGACGATCACGTAGGCCGGGCGGCGCTGCGCGAGATAGTCGAGCAGGTGGCCGCCGCGCAGTTGGTGCTCGACCACGGCCGGCTCGATCAAGCCGACGGTGTCGAGGATGGGTCGTCGGCTGAGAAAGCCGATCGCACCGATGTCGTTCGTGGCCACCAGCTCGTCGGCACGGGTGTGCGCCCGCACCCAATGTCCCAGGTGCACCTGCATGGCGTTGATATTCCCCACTGCCAGGACGGCCAGCCCGAGCCGCCCCACCAGCGCCGGCAGGGCCCAGAGCAGCGCGCGCCGCAGTTGCAGCGCGGTTGGTACGGCCGTCCAGTTCCAGAACCGGCGCTGCACCAGCGCTCCGGTGACCGGAAGAGCCCCCAGCGTGATGAGGATCAGTAGTGGACTGAGATGTGCGTAGTAGCGCTGGAACTGGTACCAGAACGGCATCGCCGGATCGACCAGCCCGCGCGCCAGCGGGTAGACGACGAGGACGAGGACAGCCAGTCGGCGGGCGGAGGCGTACGGCCCGGCGTCGCGCCAGGCGGTGGCCACCGCCTCGCGCAGCCCGAAGGCCAGCGGTGCGCAATTGATACCCAAGCCGATGCCCGTGAGCAGAAGGGTCAGTGCCGGCCAGACGGTCAGGGCGAGAAGAATCGGCAGCCACCCTCCCACCGCGATTGCGGCGGGCAAGCCTTTGATGACCGGTATGAGCAGGCCAGTGAGCCCGATCACCTTGGCACCGAACGTAGTCGGCAGCCAGTGCCGGTCCTGGTGCCAGTGGTAGGCCGCGTACAGTGCGACCGCGATGCTCCACAGGATCACATGCGGCCAGGCGTCGCGAATGAAGCTGAGCCAGCGTCGGCCGGGGTTGCTGCGGGCGGCCAAGGCGCGCTCCAGCAGGATGCAGGGTAGCAGCACCAGAAATTCGGGCCGCAGTGCGATGCCCACTGCCAGCAGGGCGGAGGCGGCCAGCCTCCCGCGCGCTCCGGCATAGAACCGCAGACCCAGCAGGAACAGCAGCACGTACGCCGGGGTTTCCATGCCGCTGCCGGCGCTGACGACCAAGGGGTTTATGAGCACGGTCAGCAGGCCGCCGGCCCGGGCCAGCGGGCGTTGTGCGGTCCAGCGGCAGAGGATGGAATACACGACCCACGCTGCCATCAGTCCGCAGGCGGCGCCCAGGAATGCGGACGCCAGGTGCCAGTTGCGGACCAACGCGTAGATGCCCGCCAACAGCACCGGGTACAGCGGGGCCGTGCACCCGCTGCTGGGCACGCCCGGGTTGAAGGCCATTTGCCCGTCTTCCCACAGATGGCGGGCAAACTGGAGGTGAATGTACGCGTCGTCCAGCGGGAACCCGAGTCCGCCGGTGGTCACGTAGACGATGCCCCAGTACAGGACCAGCAGGGCCAGGAAGGCGGCGGCGATGACGGGCCGATCGCGCCAGCCGCCCGCGTCGCTTATCGTGGCTGGATCACTTTGGGGTACAGCGTTGCTCACGCGCGGGTTCGTTCCGTGACTGGCGGTTCACGCGGCGCAGGTCCCAGGCACCGCGGGCCGATAGAATACCATGGAGCGTCGGCGGACGCAGGCGCGGGGGACCTGCCAGTCTCTTACCGCCGCGAGGAGTGATATGGCGATGTTGCGACGAAGCTCGGTCAGGTATACCGGGCATTGGGTCTTAGTGATCGGGCTGCTGCTGTGCCCCTGGGCGGCACCTGTGCGCTGGGCGGGCTGGCCGTCGATGGGGGCACGGACGTTTGGCAACTGGGCGGGGGCGCAGGAAGCCGGCGGCCCCGAGCACGAGCTCCCCGACGCGCTGGCGGTCTCGCGGGCGTTCAAGCGCGTGGTTCGGGACGTGCGGCCAGGCGTGGTGCACATCCGCGTCGCCGGTGGTAAAGCCGGCGAGGTGTCTGACGAGGAGATCGAGGAGTTTCTGCGCCGACGGTTCAACGAGCGCAACGACGACGAACCGTCTGGGGATGAGGAGGAGCTCCGGAAGCAGTTCCGCCGCTGGTTGGAGCGGATGGAGCCGCCGCCGGGGGCGGGCAGCGGCGTGTTGCTCGACACGGAGGGATACATCCTGACGAACAATCACGTGGTGGCCGGTCGTGAGCAGATCACCGTCGTCCTCAGCGACGAGCGGGAGTTGCCCGCACGAGTGGTGGGGACCGATCCGAAGACGGACTTGGCGGTCATCAAGATCGACGCGGATAACCTGCACCCGCTGCGAATGGGCAACTCGGACGAACTGGAAGTCGGTGACTGGGTTCTGGCCGTGGGCTCGCCCTTCGGTCTCCAGCAGACCGTGACCCACGGGATTGTCAGTGCGAAGGGACGCTCGCAGATCCCCGGAATGGACATCCAGTATCAGGACTTCATCCAGACGGACGCCGCTGTCAACCCGGGCAACTCCGGCGGCCCGCTGGTCAATTTGCGTGGGGAGGTGGTGGGCATCAACACGGCGATTGCTACGCGTGGCGATGGGTACAACTCCGGGATCGCGTTCGCCATTCCCTCCAACATGGCCTTGAAGATCGCCCGCGAGCTGAAGACCGCAGGTAGCGTGACGCGGGGTTACCTCGGGATTGTGCCGGTGGCAGTGGAGCCGCAGGATACAGAAGCTTTGGGGCTGCCGTCGGCGGCCGGAGTGCTGGTGGATGCGGTGATGCGCCGTTCGCCGGCGGATCATGCCGGCTTGCAGGTAGACGATGTCATTGTCGCTATCAATGACGAACCCGTCACTGGGTTGGAACAGTTCCGGCGGCTGGTGGCCGAGCTGCGCCCCGATGAGCGGGCCCGTCTGCGCATCATCCGCGACGGGCAAGAGCAGCGTGTCACAGTCCGGATCGGCGTTCAGCCGGAGCGGTTGTACGCCACATCGTCTGATGATAAGCGGATCGGACGCGAGCTCCCCCGGCTGGGGCTGATCGTTCGCACGCTGCGGCCCGGCCTGTTCGGGCAGCGGAAGCTGTACGACGAAAACACCCGCGGCGTGATCGTCGTGGGTCGTGACGAAGAGACGGGGAAGCCCCCGGAGGTAGCGGTGCGGGAGGTCATCGTCGGCTGCAACGACCACCCCGTCCGGTCGGTGAAGGATCTCCAGGAGATTCTCGAAAACACGTCGCCGAGCCGTGACCTGGTGTTGGAAATTCTGCTACCCAGCGGTGACGGGAAGCTTGTCCGCGTGAGGCCAGAGAATTCCCGGTGACCGGCGGCTGGGGTGGAGCCGGGTGGTCGGGTTATTCCGTGCGTAGGAGGATCGTCATTCCCTGTACATCGCGGTGCAGTCGGTAGTGCTCCAACACCCAGCTTGCAAAGGCACTTTCCGGATGTTGTAGCACTCCCTGGTACTCGCCGGTGGCCATGACCAGCACGCGGGGCGGGCGGCGCTGAAGATCCGCCTCCGCTTCGGCCGCGATGAAACGTGCGTGCTCGCCGACCTGCCCGAGCTTCTCGAACGTCGTGAAGCGCGATGCGGGCCGGCGACACGCATAGCGGTAAGTTCCCGGGCTCCAGCCGCAGACGTAGATAAGCTCGTCCGGGCGTGTGAGCCGGGCGATTTCTGCGCCCTGGGCTTCCCATGCGGCCGGCTGCTTCCGACGCAAAGAGTACCAGTGGGGCTTGCTACGCCAGCCGCGGGTCGCTTCGGTGGCGCTGACACCCAGCAGCTCGATCAACAGGAATCCCCAGGCGACCAGCAGGCCCAACGCGCCGGGCGACGCCGTCAGCCGCCGGCGCAGCCCGCGTAGCCCCGCCAGCAGGTGGACGGGCAGCAACACCAACAGTCCCAATGCTGGCAGGACGGGCATCACATGGTATCCCTGACGTCCCGGGCTGACACACGCCAAGTAAAACGCGAGCAGGCCCCACAGCACGAAAACGCCAACACCACGCCTCGGCCGACTACCGCTTGGCGATCGCCGCAGCCTGAGCCACAAGGACCAGACAAGCCCCCCTGCCGCGACCAGCAAAACGGGCGATAACGTGCCCAGGTATGGCCAGTAGCTCACCAGCGCTCGGCGCAGATTCCAGGCGGAGGCCTCGCCGACTGCAAAGTACGCCCGGTTGAAGCGCCCGACCGCGTACAGCCCCTCGCCGAGGGCACCCTGGGCGAATAGCGCGGTCGCCGCCGTAGTGGGGATCACGAGCGCCCCGGCTGCGAACACTGCCCAGGCGGTTAACGCCTTGGCTCTGGTCAGGGACTGGCGTGCCCGCCACTGCACCCACGCCAGATGCAGCATCAGGGCGACACCCGCCGCGACTCCGACCTGCTTAAATAACGGTGCCGCCCCTGCGGCCAGGCCAGCCAGCAAGAGCGGTCGCAGGTGCCCCCTGCGCAGCCACCGCATGTACCCCCAGACCGCCAGAGTCTCGCACGCGACGACGTAGGTCTCGGTGCGGTTCCCGCCGCACTCGAACAAATGATGGGTCAACAGGATGCTGGCCACGATCGTCGTGGGCAGAAGAAGCGAACGGTGGTATGCCAGGCGGGCGATGTTCAGGAACGCGACCATCGTGACGAACACGGCCAGCGAGCCGAGGACCAGCTCGGGCTCGACTCCGCAGCCAAAGAGTCGGAAGGCCGCCGCGTTCAGCCACCAGATGCCGGGCGGCTTGTTGTCCCAGATATCCAGGTACGGGCGGGCGCCCTGTGAAACGCACCAGCCGTGGTACGCGAAGAGGTGATCGTCGACGAGGTTGGGGCGCCAATGCACCGCGGACTGGTTGAAGACCACCCCGGCCAGGAGCACGAGCAGAACCAGGAGCCGACGGGCCGCCGCAGCAAGCCGGCCGCGGGCACGTAGAACGCTGCGGCCAGGTGTCCAACCGGGAGCTGACCGGCCGACCGACATGTTGTCTCCGCTGAATTACTGCCCGCCGTCGGTCCGGGCGGCCTCACGTCGAGCGTGCAGCAGCGACATAAGCTGTGGCAGCAGGGCGCGGGCCGCGCGCCCGCGGTGGCTCAGCGCGTTTTTCTGCTCGGCGGGCAGCTCGGCGACCGTCTTTCCCAGATCCGGCAGCAGGAAGTGGGGGTCGTAGCCGAATCCGTTGCTGCCGCGCGGTTCGTCGATAATCAGGCCCTCTACGGTGCCGCTCGACTCCAGCAGGATGCGTCCCGGTTCGGCCAGCGCCATCGCACACCGAAAGCGGGCGGTCCGCCGTTCCAGCGGTACACCCGCCAGCGCCGCCACAAGCTTGCGATTATTCGCCGCATCGTCGCGCGGGACGCCGGCATAACGAGCCGAGTGGACCCCCGGGGCTCCGCCGAGGGCGTCGACCTCCAGGCCGGAATCGTCGGCGAGCGTCCACAGCCCGGTCGCATGGGCATAGTAGAGCGCCTTGGCGCGGGCGTTCTGCACTAAAGTCTGTCCGGTTTCCGGCGCGTCGGCGACGCTTGGGAATTCCTCCAACCCGCGCCAGGTGATCTGCTGCGCTTCGCGGGTGCATAGAAGTTCGCGCAACTCTTTCAGCTTCCCAGCGTTACGAGTTGCCAGAAGAATGTGGAGCATGGTCGCTAGGGCCTCTCTGCCTGCTCCAGGCGCCGCTTGGCCTTGGGCATGATGACCGGAAACGACGGGGTGGGCTCGCGCCGAATCACCTCGCCGGTTTGTGGATCGCGCGTAATGTTATAGACGCGGTGACCATTTTCGAGGCTGTGCGGGAATCGCTCCTGGATCGCCTTGAGCTTCGGATCGACGATGGTGACGGTGCGCACAATGCCGCCAGCCAGTGGGTCTTCGCGCTGCACATCGGCAATCGCGTTGAACGGGAACGCTCCGATGTACACCGAGCTGCGTACCGGGCCGTGGTGGAAGTACGCCTCCTCTCCCTGCTCCCGCAGGATGCGGCAGTACTCCTCGGCGGCATAGCGCCGGCTCTGCATTCCGCCTGTGTTGTAGAACACCGCCACATGGAGCGTCCAATAACCGTCGGCGTTGTTCAGGTCCCATTCCGGGTGCGACGTGTGATAGGTTGGCAGGACGTCCATCGTCGCCAGAATAAACGGCCAGACGTCCTGCCCTTCGAATCGCAGCGACCGAATCGTTTCCAAGTCCTTCAGATGATTCGGCTCATACCGCTCCTTGGCCGGATCGTCCGCGTAGATCCGCCGGTAACGACCGTAGTACAGCGTCGTTCCCTCTTCGTCCGCGATGATCTGAACGAGTTCGGGCTTCAACCCGGGCACCTTCCGAAGGGCTGCCGCCCACGCCTCCGCCCGTTGAAACTGGTCCGGTCCGTGCAGGCTCAGGCAACGAATGGCCCAGACCTCCTCGTCCGCCGGCGGCGCGCCGGCTGGCGCGGGCAGACGGATCCCCGGCGGCGTCTCACACCCCGCCAGCAGTACCGCCACCCACAGCGTCACACCTGTCAGCCTCGTCTCGAATACACGCCGCATCCTCGACTCCTGCTGCGCTCGCGCCCGGCGTCGCGGAACACACGGGCCCGCGGTCCCCTCATAACGGTACGGGTACAGTTTTACGGCATTTCCGCGCCCGCTGGTTCCGCCAAGGCCGCAAGTTGCAGCTTGAAAAGCTGCTCGATTCCCCGTCGACCCAGGGCCATCAGGTCGGCCAGGTTGGCATCGGTGAACGTGCATTGCTCGCCGGTGGCCTGCACCTCGACCCATTCGCCGCGGGAAGTCAGGACCAGATTGCAGTCCACGGCGGCCGCGGCATCTTCTCGATAATCCAGGTCCAGCCGCGGCTCGCCCTCGACAAGCCCGACGCTAACGGCCGCTACCTGCGCTGTCAGCACGTCGTCCGGCCACAGGCCGCGCGCGTGTCCCACGGCTAGCGCGTCGTGTAGCGCCACCCAGGCACCGGTGATCGCCGTGGTTCGCGTTCCGCCGTCTGCCTGAAGCACGTCGCAGTCGAGATAGATGGTATGCGCCCCCAGTTTTGGCAGGGCCACCACGGCGCGCAGTGCTCGCCCGATCAAACGTTGGATTTCCTGCGTGCGGCCCTCCAGGCGTTGCCGACTGCGTGGGCGCCGCTGAGGCGTGGAGCCGGGCAACATGTCGTACTCGGCCGTGAGCCACCCCTCGCCGGTAGCCTCGCGCCACTCGGGCACGCCCTGTTCGATACTGGCGGTGCACAAGACGTGCGTCTGCCCGGCGCGGATCAGTACCGATCCGGGAGCGGCACGCGTAAATCCACGTACGATCTCTACTGCCCGCAGTTCATCCGGTCGCCGGCCGTCCCGTGGCATGCCGGCATTCGTAGCATGCCTCTTGCCCGAACGCAACGTCACCGGCACCCGGAGGATCGCCGACGGCTTGTTTGCCCGGGCGCCGCACTCTACTTAGCCAGGGCACCCACAGCGGGAACTGACGGCGCGGGCCAGTTGGCCCCGGGCGAAAAGCGCCGCGGCTTCGTCCACCGCGTCGCAGTCGCACAGGTAAGGCTCGATCTGATGCGCCGCTAGGTCGGCGATGAGGCGCGGTCCCAGACCGCGCGTTACGAGCGCGCGACAGTCGCGCAGGGCCTCAATGAGGCTTCCGTGCGAACCATGACCGTGGGCGTGGCCGGCTTCACTTGGGCCAGTGCATTGACCCGCTGCATGCGCGGTGAACGTGTTGGGCCGAAACTCTACGCGCACCGGGTTCTGATTCACCACGTCGAAAACCGCGAACCCGCCACAGCGCCCGGTGTGTCGAGCGACTCGTGACCGGTCGTCGGTTGCCACCGCAAATCTCATGCTGTCCCCTCCGGTCCCGGAGCGGTTTTCTGGGGCTGCTGGGCCACGCGGGTCCAGCCGCGCCGGCGACGGACACAGCGACCACGACCCGCACCTGGCCCGCCTCCGCCGCGCTCCGCGGCGGCCCGGTGAAAGTTCCGGCTGTGACATTGGGGACACTCGCTGGGGCGATTGGCACCATACGGCACCTGAAACTCTGCGCCACAATCGGCACATGTGAACGTGCGCTGATTCGCTTGCATGACGGGACCTCCTTTGAAAACCAACATTCGCGAGTGCAACACAGCACACGCCACCTTGTGCCGCGCTCGCTCCAACAGTCGTCCGAACGTGGGGCGTGATATGCCCATCTGGTCGGCGGCGGCGTCCTGATACATGCCCTCGAAGTCAGCCAGTCGCAGCGCTTCGAGCTCGTCGAGCGTAAGCTCGACCACTTCCAGGGTTCGCCCGGGCACGCCCACCGGTTTGAATGCCGCGGCGGGCGGCGCCACCGAAACCCAGCGACACTTACACGGGCGCGGCACGGACCGTCACCTCCTGCCTCGTAATGAGCATATGCTCATTACAAGCTCAGGTCAAGCCGGGGGTGCCGATTTCATGGCCCAAGTGTGCCAAATAGTCCGATAATGTTGGCATAACGACTGGCACACGCGCAAAGCGTGCTTTGTGCGAAGCTTGCCGACGGATAAGATTGGGCTAGCGGCCCGCCCCTGTCGGTCGGGCCTACTTGGCTCAGGGTGAGAGGCACTCCCTCATGACAAGCAACGCTGCGTGTTTGCGACCCCTGTGGCGGGTCGCCGCAATTGTTCTCGCCACCACGGCAGCCTTGGCGACGCCCGACTTTGTCGAGCACATTCCCGGCAACGGCGTGTACGGTGAACCCGCCGGCGTGACGATGCGCACGCCGCTTTACCCGTCGGCCGGTGGTGCTGTCGATCTTTGGATACGGGTGGGTTACTCGTTCTACTACACCGACGTTGCGGTGTACTTCACCACCGACGGCAGCGAGCCACAGGGATCCCGCGGCGTGCCCGTCGGCACGACGGCCGTTCTGACGTCCGGCGGCGGTCAGGTGGTCTTTGTACGCAACGAGCCGCACTCGCCGAACATCGACTGGTGGCGCGCGACGGTGCCGGCGTCTGTTCAGGTGCACCCGCGGACCGTTCGCTACAAGATCGGCATCTGGCATAGTGGCGGCGGCCCGGAGGTTTTCGCCAACAATTACGGGTGCGCGGATGGCGTCTGCGACGATCCGAATGCGCCGGCCGTTGTCTTCGAGTACGTCGTAGCTCTACCGTGGCCCGGCAAGGGCAGCCCGCATCCGGATCACCAGGTTGGTTATCCGCCGGTGTACTTTTGGAAAGAGGAGGCGGTGACGGGCAATCACTATATGAATGTCCAAGTGGACCAGAACGGCACCGTGTACGACATCTATTATCCGTCCGCCGGCTGTGTGCAGGGCATGGGGACGCGTAACGAGGGATACGTCGATGGTCTCGATACGTTCCCCCCGGGCTTGCCGCCGGGCTTTCGCGGCCAGATGAACGTCAACCAGGCCATGGCCGGCCTGCGCGTCGACGGTGTAACATACTGGCTCAGCAACGAAAACGGCAACGCCTACACTAATGTCTGGCAATCCTACGTGCCCGACACAAACGTTGTTTTTACCACCGCCAGTCTCACCACAGCCGGTCACAACATCCGCGTAGATCAGTACGACTTCTGCCCCATTGGCATCGGCTTCCCGCTCGACCAGGGCGGCCAGCCCAATCGCGCCATCTATCTCAAGCGGTTCCGGCTTACGAATCAGACGTCGAACACAAAGACGATTCAGTTCTACTTCTACGCTGATTTCGCACTGAACGGCGGTGATGGCTACGACATCATGTTTGTCGATCCGTCGCGGGGCGCAATGATCGCGTGCGACCGCACCTGGCGACTGGCCGCCGCGGCCGGCGAGTACAACCCCACTAGCTTCAATGACTACGAGAAGAATGTCTCCATATATCTGGCTGCGGCTCTCAAGCTGGTCGCTCCCGGTGGGGACATTCCGGCGACAGCTTCATGGCGTCAGAGCGGGTCCACTGACAACGATCAGGGATGGATCGGACTTCAGGTCGACCTCGTCGCGGGCGTGACGCGAGAGGTCGATCTGGCGATCGTGGGTGGGTTCGATACCTTCGCGAATGCTACGGGCACCTATGCGTGGCAAATTGCTCCCGTACTGGACTGGTTCCTTACAACCGACGTCAGCCTGCTTCAGGTGGCGACGGAAAACTACTGGCAAACCTGGCTGAGCGGTGGCGTTGCCGTGGACACACCCGATGACCGCGTGGACGCCGCATTTCGCCGCGGCCTGCTGGCCACAGCTCTGCACGTCGACGGTGCTGGCGGCGGGGTAGTAGCGGGTATGCATAATGGTGCGTACCCGTTTGTCTGGCCACGCGATGCGGTCTGGGCGGCCGTTACCCTGGATCGGACGGGTCATACGGCGGAGGCGGCAGGTGTGTACCGGTTTCTGCGCGATATAGCGTATCGGGCGTACGATACATGGGGTAAAGGTTTCTGGTACCAGAAATATACGACGGATGGCTACGTTGTATGGAACGCGCCTCAGGTCGATGAAACGGCGGTTGTGCCTTGGGGTATGTACTACCATTATCTTGTAACGGGTGACATAGCTTTTCTGAGTGATAACTATAGCATGGTTTACGAGGCGGCACGGGCCAGCAGCGAGGATAGCAGCATTGACTACCGGCTGTATTACGATGACCCGAATCAGTTAATGTTCTCGAACAACCTGTGGGAAGACCAGTGGGATGAATTTGTGTACTCGAACGCTTCCGTCGAGCGTGGTCTGCGTGATGCGGCCTCGATCGCTACTGTGCTGGGGCATAGCGTAGACGCGGCGCTGTTCACGGCGCGGGCCGCGGCGATTCATGCGGGTATTGACTGGCGGCTGGCTGCCGACCGGGAGAATACGGATATTTCGTTTCTGGGGCTCAGTTATCCATTCGCCGTGTATTCCCCGACCGACGCGCGCATCGCGCACCTGGTGGATCGCATCAATGGGGTCGCCGGCGACGCGGGGGGACAGGTTCATCCGCTGATGAACTACTCGGGACCGTGGCAGGGACTGCTCAATCGCTATTGGGGTGATACATATTGGAATGGCGGTCCGTGGACTCTCAGCACGCTGTGGTATGGCTGCTACTACGCTCAGCGTCAGAATCATAACAGTGGGCGAGCCGACATCGACAATCATTTGTACCGATTGAACCTGATCCTGGACCGGCTGGGGCCCGTGGGCTTGGGTGCGGAGCAGATTGCGCCCCCGAACAGCCTGCTCTACCCTGATTTTCTGCACCAGGCGGCCTGGCCGAACACATGGGAGTCCATGTCGTTCCTGGTAGACGCCATCATGCTGTTCCTCGATTTCACGCCGGACGGCCCGGGACAGACTCTGCGCATTGCTCCGAAACTGCCGTCCGCGTGGAGCACGATGACGTTCGACAATCTGCGGGTCGGAGGGCACCGCGTCGGAGTGACGTGCAGCGAGCTGCCGCATGCCGTCGTGCACACGTTCGTTAACCATACGGGGGCGGCGCTGGCGTACGACACGTACCTGCGAGTGCCAGCGGCCTGCACGGCACTGGCAGTTACGCAGGACGGCGTGCCCATCAGCTTCAACTATGACACCAGCACCCGCCGCGTTCACGTGACGGGTATGCTCAACGTCGGCGTCGACAGCGTCACCGTCGTACGCGTGGACCTGTGCGTGCCCGGGGACTTGAATTGCGATTGCAGGATCGACGCGGCAGATTTTGCGGTTTTCGCGAACTGTCTGACAGGCCCCGATCACGCCGCGACAGCGTCCTGCGAGGGGGCGGACCTCGATGCCGACGGAGATGTCGACCTGGCCGATGCTGCCCAGTTTGCGTGGCGATTCACCGGGCCATGAGGGCGCTCGGCACAGGGCGTGGTGGCCGCCGCGCTGCACCGGGCAGCACGTTCAGGATAGGGCTAATCAGCCACGTGCCCCGGGTCGTCGGCCGGGACTACGGCTGCGCGGGCTGAGTGGTCAGCGCTCCGACGCGCTCCAGCACTTCGCGCATTGCCTCTACGCCGCTCGGATCGCTGCGCTGGTCGCACTCCTTGAGATAGCGGGTCGCGTATTCTGCGGCGCGCTGGGGATTGTAGCATGGCTTGTCTGACCTGACGTATAACTTTGCCAGCGACCACCAGCAACCGCAGCGCATGCCCTCGACGTCGGGGAAGCCGGGTCGTTTAGCAATTTCATCAAGGATCTTATGATGGATCTCGACCGCCTTTTGTGTCTCGTGCGCGGTGTAGTGATCTGCCAGTTGGAGAGCCACGACGCCCCAGAACCCGTCCTGCCAATTGTCCTCGGGCGGCGCGTCCTGAAACCACTGCCCAAGACGTTGCCAGTATTTTGACCCACGATCGGGCGACTCAATAGAAGCCAGGCGCAGCACATAAAGTGCCATCGAACTGTGGCGCTCCTTCAACGCACCCAGCCGGCGCAGCATTTCCTCGGCCCGACGCATGTCGCCCGCTGTCGCCAGGGTCTCCATTGCTTGAGAAAGGGCCATTTCGGGGATGCGACTCGTCATAGACGTCTTGTTGTGCGCCTGTGCGACATCCACGGCACGTAAGCACAGATTGACCGCCTCATCTCTTGCCCCGCGCTCAGCGCGCAGCCGGGCTTCCTTCAGCATGCCTCCTGTATATAACTGGACGAGCAGCGGCCCCCGCCCAGATTGATCAAAAAGACCGGGCGCATTTTCTACATCGTTTCGTAATTTGGCCAGTTTTTGAAGGGCCTCTTCGAGCAACCCATCTTTGCGCGTTCGCTCGTAGACTTCCAGAATGCAGTCCACAGCCTCGTAGCGTGCCAGGAGCCCAGATTCGAAGCTGGGAGCTGTCGCGGCGCAATCTTCCGCCATTTTCAAGGCGGATTCCAGGTCATCCAGGCCAATGTACAATCCTACGAGATATCGTTTCGCCATCCAGACGGCCTCACGATCCGTGGTCTCCTGCCGGATCGCCTCGTTGAAGCGCTCGATCCACGCGCGCGAGTCTTTCTGACTGGGATCCAGCTTGCCATCGAGCAGAAGCCGATTGTACTCTTCAATGAGATCCGCGAGGCGCGAGCCGCCGCTTGCGAGAACGGCTGCGCAGACGCACAGAACCGCCAGCACGCCGAATCCGAACCCCACGATGCCAAACTTCGCCTTCGTTGCATTCATCGGAACGCTCCACTTTCTGCATCGAGCTGATGTCTATGGACCCAATCAGAATCACGGTTCCGATGCCGCGTTCCCGCGGCAGGGCGGCACGGGCAGGCCCTCGACGTAAGCTATGGCCCACCAGGTGCTGGTCAGCGTGGACGTTCGCACTTCGTCGCATGCGCCCGCGTGGTACGAAACGTCGCAGCCTGGGCCGCCCCAGAAGTCGAGCTGCCAATGGGACACCGAGTCGGTGGCCACGACTACGCCGCGCTTGACAAGCAGTTTCATTCTCCATCGGCCGCGGGTGCAGGGCGGCATGCAATCAGAGCCGGCCGATGCGCTCCACGTGCGAGAGGTCTGCCACACAAAGCCGAAGATGCCTTGCCCAAACACCTCGAGCGCTTGCCGGACGAGGCTCTGCCCGTATCTGATCCCAGCTGCGATCTGGAACTGAAAAGAGCGGCTATCGCTAACCGACAGCGTTGCGATGCAATAATTGCACTCCGGTGCTGGCGCGCAACACTGGTGGCAGAAATTGCAGTCCAGGATCTCTCCCGCGAGCTCCACATTTGTTCCCCAACTGATGACGCGTGAGTTGACGCCGTCCTGACGATAGAGGAAATACCCGCGCTGGCAGTGACCTGGCATCAAGGTGTTGGGGACGTAGGGCCGGCAGCCCGGCGGGGCCTCGTCGTCGCGCACCCTCACAGACTGTTGGCTAGACCCCGGCCCAACCACCTGTTGGGCGAAGCCGGGCCTAGCCGCGAGCATAAGGGCAAACGCGATACCGATCTGGTAATATCGCGTCATGGCCAACTTCCTCCTTCCTCACCGTTCGGGTTGTCGCAATCGTCCGGCCACGAGATATACTGCCGTCCCCAAGCTTCGGGGCCCCCGTTGAAGAGCGCGAGCGCTTCCCGACCGACTCCCGAGATGTCGTGCTGCATCCAAGTCAGCAGCTCATCAAGAGCGGAAGCCCGTGCTATGACCTGCCACGGGTCGACCGCGCGCATGTACAGGTCGCCCACCGCCAAGAAATAGGCCTCACGAATAGCGTCCGGCCCACCTTGGACGCGGTACAGACTGATCGTGCCGTCGGCCTCCCGGGCGACGGCAAATGCCGAGCCCCAGCCACGCTGATAGACGGCGCGTGCCACCGCGTACGCCAGCACGCGCGTGCCGTCGCGTAGCGCCTCCCGGCACGCCGCACGTTCCACATTTTGCCACGGCAGCCCCAGCACATTCGGCTGCACCCAACAGTTGGGGTCACCGGGGACGTACAGGTCGTCCTCCTCCGGCTCTAACACGACCGGCCCGGGTTCCAGTGTGCCAAAGTTGGGCGACGGCAGGTATTCGTCGGTCAGAGGCGGACCCGCGGCCCATACACCCGCGAGAATCGCCGCTCCAATTGCGGCCGTGACAACACGCTTGCCCTGATTTCGCATAACGTGCTCTCCGCTACGGGCCCTACGGAAATGATGACGCTCGGTGGGTGGGAACCCACGCCTGACAGTGGCGTCCAACACCTACACAGGAGAACATAAATCCTATATCGACGTCTGTCAAGCGCAACTTCTTTTTTTTTCGATACTTAACGTGTGTGTCATGCTGAACGCGCCAGTCCGCGGCTCCGCTCCGAAGGCCGACGAACGTCGTGCGCGCACACGAACGGCGCGTTGTACCGCTCTCGTTGATGCAGGTTTCTTGACGGAGGCTTCGGTATGTTGAGCTCTGCCGCGCGGTGTCGCGTGCCAAGGCACGGCCGGCGCGCCGGGCTCAGTCCTGGCTCGGTGCCCCTGACGGATTGCTCACACTAAGGGCACGAGCCCCTATCTTGCAGGGGCGTTGCGTGTCGTTTGGAGCCGGTTTCTTTTCAGCGACCTCTGTCGGCCCCGTTAGTCACGGTAGCGGAAACGAACATGCAAGCGGCCGTCGGAGGGCCGGCAGCGGTCGGATGTCCAGTACGTTCGAACGGTCGTGGGTCGGTAGTAGGCTGGGCGGCTCACGTAGTACCGCCGCGGGCCGCAATCCGAGTAGACCACCGTCGTACGCGGCGCACACGACCGGTAGACGACCGCAGGCCGCTCGTACACAACGACCGGCGGGCGCTCGTAGACGACGATGTCCGGCGTGTAGTCGCGATAGTAGATCACCGGGCTGCGGTCGTAGTAAACGTAGGTGGCGCCATAGTCGCCGCAATAGTACCGGTCGCTGTCGTAGCGGAAGCTGAATCCCCAGTCGCCGGCCCACGCCGAGGTGGACAGTAAGGTACCGGTCAAGGTCGCGATCACGAGGTTCCTGGTGCTCATTGCTGCGTCCTCACACAAGGCCGCCCGAGGGTTGTTCTATATCCATTCTACCATTGTGGACAGCATCTAAGCGCCCACGTTAGCCGCGCGACGCCAGGCTGAGGGTGGGACGAGCTTTCGGGTGCGTGCACGGGAGAATTTAAGCAGGTCTGATAACTGTATCCCGCCTCGGTTTATGACGGGCAACGGGCTGGCGGTTGGCCGGCAGGCTGCCGGTCAGTTCGTTTCCTGCGGCCCGTCAAAGCCATGCCGCGCCACGCCTCGCGTTCGCGTGTGGGGTTCCGGCGCGTCTCTTCGGCGCCGGCCGCTGCCGCGGCGGGTTCTGTTATGGGTTTGGTGCTTGCAGCGGTTCGCGGCTTACTCGGGCCAGCCGGTATGATCCTCACGTGGTGGCTCTGGCGCCGGCGGGCAGCGAAGGGGCGTGCGTCGTGGTCTCGTGGAAGGTTGAAGAGGTTTCCTGGCTCGCGGATCCGGTGGTCGCGGCCGCGCGGTGTATTGCGGACTCTGAGGTCGCGTGGCTGGATGCGGCGACTGAGCCGGCGGAGGGCGGTGCCTGGTACAGCATGCTCTGCGCTAGCCCGCTGGCCGTTCTTGAGCAGTACGAGCAAGAGCCTGCGTACCTTTTCGTCGGCGGCCACGCCGTCGCGGCTGACCGTAGTGGGTGGAACCTGTGGCGACGGGTTAACGAGCTGCTACCTGCGGCTGTCGAGGCGCCCACCGGTTTGACGCCGGGCTGGGTCGGGTACATCGGCTTCGAAATGGCCCGCCTGCTCGAGCGATTGCCGGCCACGCATCACGAGGACCTCGGTTTGCCACTAATGCGGCTGGCACTTTTCGACGCTGGATTCGTCGTCGACCATCGCGAACGTCGAACGGTCCACGTTGTGGCTCGGGGGATGCCATCGGCGGAGGACTTGGCTCTTGGGGCGGCGAGCCATAT